>JAEEGL016109832.1_pt1 | contig 15326 bp, 13 predicted proteins | sample 9134231 | NCBI WGS metagenome assembly JAEEGL01 (sample SAMN16246548, study PRJNA631951) | gut metagenome | biome: gut microbiome; feature: rumen; material: fiber-attached | host: Bos | place: Iran: Karaj | collected 2018-10 | reverse complement strand
GCTGCCGCCCTTGCGGCCCCGGGCCACGATGCATGGCACGCCCGATTCGATGATGAGCTCCTTGGAGTCCACCACGTTCACAAAGCCCACCGGAACGCCGATGATCAGCCGGGGGCGGTAGCCCTCGTCGATCATCTCCCGGAGGCGGATCAGCGCCGTGGGGGCGTTGCCGATGGCGAAGATCACGTTGTCGCCCAGGGCGCGGCCCTTGTCCATGCTCACCCGCGCCCGGGTGACGCCCAGCCGTTTCGCCTCCGCCGCCACGTCCGCGTCGGACATGAAGCAGGAGACCTCGCAGCCGAAGCGGGCCGCCGTGGCCTTGCTGATGCCGGACTGGGCCATCCTGGTGTCGGTGACGATGGCGGCTCCGCCTCGGATCGCCTCGGTCGCCAGGCGGACGACGTCCGGGGAAAAGTACAGATTGTCGGCGTAGTCGAAATCCGCCGTGGTGTGGATGACGCGCTTGATGATGGGCGCCTGCTCGGGATCAAGGACCCGGTCTCCCAGCTCCCGGGTAATGATGCGGAAGCTCTCCTTCTCGATCTCCATGGGCGGCAGATTCTGTATACTCATCGGATCCCCTCCTCCAGAATGCGATAGATGGCCGGCATGTCCATATGTCTGCGCAGAGTGTCCGCCAGCAGGTCGTACTGCCGCTGCTTGTGTTCCTCTCCGGAGACCCTGCCCAGCTCCGCCGGGTCCACGTTCTTTTTCTCCGCCAGGGCCCGGATGATGGCCCCGGCCACGGCGTCCCCGTCCAGGATCCCGTGGATATAGCAGCCGTAAACGGAGCCGTTCTGGCACCCGTCCATCCGGCGGCTGTCCGTCACCGAATCGGTGATGTGCGCGATCGGCGCGGAGGTCTCGGTCACGCCCATGTGGATCTCGTATCCCTCAAAGGGCTGGCCGGACAGTCCCTTGAAGAGGCCGTCCACCGTCCCGAAGGCGCCGTCCACCCTGGTGCGGGTCTTTTGAGCGGTGAAGGTGGTGACGACCGGCAGCAGTCCCATGCCCCGGAGCGTGCCGCCGTGCTCCACGCCCTCCGGGTCCCGGAGCTCCTCGCCCAGCATCTGGTATCCGCCGCAGATGCCGAACACCGGTCGGCCCTCGTGGGCGAACTGCAGGATCCGCCCCTCCAGGCCGCACTGGCGCAGCCACAGCAGATCCGCCATGGTGTTCTTCGTGCCGGGCAGGATCACCAGATCCGGATCCCCCAGCTGACCCACCGTGGAGATGTACCGGACGGAAACGCCGTCGATGGCCTCCAGCGCCCGGAAGTCCGTGAAATTCGACATCCGGGGCAGGCGGATGACGGCGATGTCGATGAGATCCGCCGCGCGGTTCTCCAGCCGCTCGGACAGACTGTCCTCGTCGTCGATGTCCAGCCGGGTGTAGGGCACCACTCCCACCACGGGGATGCGCACCAGCTCCTCCAGCTGCCGCACGCCCGGCGTCAGGATGGATTCGTCTCCCCGGAACTTGTTGATGATCAGGCCCTTGACCATGGCCTGCTCCTCCGGCTCCAGCAGGGCGACCGTGCCGTACAGCTGGGCGAACACACCGCCCCGGTCGATGTCCCCCACCAGCAGCACAGGCGATCTGACCGCTTTGGCCATGCCCATGTTAACAAAGGGATCGTCCACCTTCAGGTTGATCTCGGCGGGGCTTCCCGCCCCCTCGATGACGATCACGTCGTTCTGCTCCGAAAGAGTGTTGTACGCCTGCATCACCTGGGGCACCAGCTGCTTCTTCACGGCGAAGTACTCCCGGGCGCTCAGCTGGCCCCAGACCTCCCCGTTCACGATGACCTGAGAGCCGGTGTCGTTGGTGGGCTTGAGCAGGATGGGGTTCATGAGCACGGAGGGCTCGATCATGGCCGCCTCCGCCTGCACCACCTGGGCACGGCCCATCTCCAGCCCCTCCCGGGTGATAAAGGAGTTGAGAGCCATGTTCTGTGCCTTGAAGGGCGCCACCCGGAGCCCGTCCTGTCGGAAGATCCGGCAGAGGCCCGCCGCCAGCAGGCTTTTGCCCGCGTTGGACATGGTGCCCTGGATCATGATGGACTTTGCCATTTACTCCTCCTTTGCGCAGCGGCGCAGAAATCGTTCGATCAGGCGTGGTTCCGACTCGTAAAAGAGATGGGGGAAGCCCGCCAGCAGATTGCCCTCGGCGTGGATGCAGTCCCAGTTTTTCCCTCCATAGGGCTTCCGGGCGTGGAGATCCTCGCCGCAGGTCTCGCTCTCATAATAATGGAACTCGTGGCCCCGGACGGATTCCCCCGCCCGGAGGAACGCCGAATCACCCCTGGCCGTCAGAGTTACATACCCGAAGCGGTTGAGTCTTTTGGTGGGATAGACGCGCTTGTCCCACACGCCCACCATGGGATGGCTCACGCCCTGCATGTCCTCGATCGTCCCGTGGAGATACATGAAGCCGCCGCACTCGGCCAGGCAGGGCATGCCGCCGCGGATCGCCTCCCGGACCGAGGCGAGCATGGACGTGTTTTCCGAGAGCTCCTTCGCGTACAGCTCCGGATATCCGCCTGGCAGGATCAGTCCCTGGACGTCCTCGGGAAGAGCGACGTCGTGGATGGGGGAAAAGAACACGAGCTCCGCGCCCCAGCGCCGCAGCAGGGCCAGGTTGTCCTTGTACAGGAAGCAGAACGCCTCGTCCCGGGCCACGGCGATCCGGGTCCGCGGCATGGGCGGGATCGCCGGCTCCGGCGCGAAAGGAAGCTCCGGCGCCTCTTCCGCCAGTGAGATCAGGCCGTCGATATCCAGCGTTTTCTCCAGCAGCGCCGCCAGGCGATCCAGTCGGGCGTCCAGATCGGCGATCTCACCCGGAGTGATAAGACCCAGGTGGCGGCTTTCCAGCCGCACGTCGTCGGAGCGGGGCACATAGCCCAAAGGCGCGAGCCCCAGCCGTTCCACCTCCGGCTTCAGGGCGGCATACACGCCCTCGCTCATCTGGTTGAAGATCACGCCCCGGATACCGCTGTCGGCGCGGAAGCGGGCGAAGCCCTCCACCATGGCCACGGCGGACAGGGCCTGGCCCCGGGCGTTCACGATCAGCACCACCGGCGCGCGGAGGGCTTTGGCCACCCGGTAAGTGGACGCCTCCTCCGTGGCGGCGCCCAGGCCGTCGTAGTAGCCCATCACGCCCTCGATCACGGCGATGTCCGAGCCGGCCGCGTTGGCGTGAAAAAGCCGGCGCAGCTGCTCCTCCCCGGAGAAAAACAGGTCCAGCGTCCCCGAGCGGACGCCGATGACCCGCTCCTGGAACATGGGATCGATGTAGTCCGGCCCGCATTTGAAGGAGAACACGGCCTTTCCCCGGCGCTTGAGCGCTGCCAGGATGCCGCAGGTGACGGTGGTCTTGCCGCTGCCGGAGCTGGGAGCGGCAAACAGGATCCGGGGCTCACTCATCGCCGGTCCCTCCCTGGCAGGAGATGATATACACCGGGTTCTGGGCGGTCATCAGGTGGTAAGCCCCCGCCTTCCGTCCCCGGGAGACGTTCAGCTCCACGATCTCCGGATCGCCGACGGGCAGGGTCCGGAGCGTCCCGACAGCCTCGGCAAAGGTCTCCGCCGTGACCGTGTTCAGCACCAGGCGGACCCGGGGGTTCTTTTCCAGAGCCAGCTCCATGATCTGCCGCAGGGTGCCGCCGCTGCCGCCGATGAACACATGGGTGGGAGCGGGAAGGTCAGCCAGGCTCTCCGGCGCCGCGCCCCGGATCACGGTCACATTGGTGACGCCCAGATGCTTCTTGTTCTGCTCGATGAGGTCGCAGGCCTCCTCGTTCCGCTCCACGGCGTACACCTGCCCGTCCTCGCAGCACTCCGCCATTTCCAGGGACACCGAGCCGGTGCCCGCCCCCACGTCCCAGCAGACGGCGTTCGCCGTGAGCCGGAGCTTGGAGAGGGTGACCGCACGGACCTCGGACTTGGTCATGGGCACCTTTGAACGGAGGAAGTCCTCGTCGGGCCGGCCGTGGACCGTCACGGCGTCTCGCCCCCGGGGATTCTGGATCAGCACCAGGGCCAGGGAGTCGAAGCTCCGGCTCGACAGCTCCGCCGCCGTGCCGGAGGTGATCCGTTCCTCCGGATAGGACAGGTTCTCCCCCACGGTCACGCGAACGTCTCCCAGGCCGTTCTCACAGAGAGCGGCGAGAAGGTCCTGGACCCCGTTTTCGCCGCCGGAGAGCACGAAGGCCTTTTCGCTGCGGCGGATCTTGGAGACCACGTTGCAGCTCCGGCCGTGGGCGCTCAAAAGGACCGCGTCGTCCCAGCTGACGCCGGTCCGGCTGCTGAAATACACGATGGAAGAGATCCCGGGCAGCACCGCGGGACGGAGATCCCCGATCCGCTTCAGCAGGCCCTTTGTCCCGCTGTAAAAGCCCGTGTCGCCGGACATGGCGACCACGATCCGCTCACAGGGGGCGTTCCGGACGATCTCCTCGATCTCCTGGGCCAGCACGGCGCAGCGGACGGGCTTTTGGAAACGCTCCAGCGCCTCCGTCACCCGCTTCGCGCCCACGATCAGCTCCGCGGCCCGGCAGGCCTTCTCCGCCGCCAGGGTCAGCGTGCCCTCCGAGCCCATGCCCACGCCCAGGATGGTGATCTCCTTCGGTCTCTGCAGGGTAAGGCCGAACCGCCGTTCCAGGTCCGCCAGGCACTCGGCCACGCTCACGCCCTCCTCCGTCAGAGGACGCCGGACCACCACGGGGATGACGCCGCAGGCCAGGGCGCCGCGGATCTTGTCCGCATAGCCTCCCGCCGCGCCGGTGTCCTTGGTGACCAGATACCGGATGTCCAGCATCCGCAGCATGGCTGTGTTCATTTCCTCTGTGAAGGGGCCCTGCATGCAGATCAGCTGTCTCCCCTCGAAGCCCAGATCAAAGGCCGTCCGGGTGGACTCAGGCATGGGAAGGATCCGGGCGAAGATCCGATCCTTCCAGTCCGGCAGGGCCGTGTAGCGGCCCAGCTCCTTGCTGCCCACGGTGAGAAGGACGCGGCCCTCCGTATTCCGGAGCCAGGCCACGGCGGCGTCCGTGTCGTCCACAAAAACGCAGGAATCCTCCCCCTCGTGCTCCGAACGCCGGAGCACGCGGAGGTATTCCGTGCCGGTTTTTTCGCAGACCGCCCGGAGCGTCCCGGTCACATGGGCCGCGTAGGGATGCGTGGCGTCGATGAGGAGCTTTGCCCCCGTCCCGGCCAGCAGCGCCTCGATCTGGGAAGCGTCCTTCCGGCCGGATAGCACCCGGAGGTTGTCCGCCGGCTCGATCATGGTCTCGCCGTATTCCGTGGCCACGCAGACCGTCAGGGCCAGATCCTTTCCCCGGCACGCCTCGGCGATCTGCCGCCCCTCGGTGGTGCCGGCAAACAGGAGGACGTTATCCATGCCTGTATCCCCGAGGCGTCACCATTTTTCCGCCGATCACCCGGGTCTGGGAGTTGCCGATGAACACCGTGGAGAACATGTCTACCTTGGTATCCCGCAGCTCCCGGAGAGTCAGGACCCGGGTCTCCTCCCCTTCCCGTCCGATGTTCCGGGTGATGCCGCACACCGTCTCCGGGGAAGCGAAGGTCATCACCGCATCGCAGGCCCGGGCCAGATGGTCCTTCCGCGTATGGCTGGAGGGGTTGTACAGGCAGATCACGAAATCTCCCTCCGCCGCGCATTTGAGCCGCTTCTCGATGAGCTCCCAGGGCGTCAGAAGATCGCTGAGGCTGATGACGGCAAAATCGTGCATCAGCGGCGCGCCAAGGATGGCCGCTCCGCTCAGTACCGCCGACACGCCGGGGATGGTCTCCACCGTCACGCCGGGGTAGTTCTGGGCCATTTCCTCGCACAGGCCGCTCATGCCGTAGACCCCCGCGTCGCCGCTGCAGATCATGGCCACCGTCTTGCCGCCGGCGGCCTCGGCCAGAGCCAGCTCCACCCGCTGCACCTCCCGGCGCATGGGAGTGGTCAGGATGGGCTTGTCCGGGAACAGTCCCCGGACCAGGTCCACGTACACCGTATAGCCCACGATCACGTCGCTCTGCCGCATGGCCTCCATGGCCCGGCCCGTCATCTGTTCCGGGCTCCCCGGCCCGATGCCGATCACATACAGTTTACCCAAAGCGTATAGCCTCCTCTCGTTTTGCCAGGGCGAAGGTCATGCCGTTGCCCGCCGTTTTTTTCGTTATCAGCGTCCCGCCTTCCGCGAGGGCAGAGCGCTCGCACACGGAATCCACCCCCGTCGTCTCCTTCACGAAGGCGGAGCCGGAAAAGTCCCCGGGGACCTCCCGCAGCCGTTCCGCCGGGTATGTCACCAGCTCCAGGCCGCAGCGGCGGCAGAGGGCGAGCAGGCCCGGCTCGTCCTTTTTCAGGTCGATGCTGGCCACATACCGCAGCTCCTCCGGCAACACGCCGCTCCGGGACAGGTTCTCCCGGAAAAAGAGCTCCAGCTCCTCCCCGCTCTTGCCCCGCCGGCAGCCCACCCCGGCCGTGTACCGCCGGGGGATCAGCCGCAGGGTCCGGGGAAAGGGCGGCTCGCCCCGGGCGGAGACAAGGATGCCCAGCTCGGCCTCTCCCTCCGTGAGCTCCGGGGGAAGCGCCCCCTCCGTCGGCAGGTCGGAGCGAAAGCCCACCGGCTGTCCCGCCAGCAGGGCCGCGGATATCTCCTTGGCCAGGGTCATGTCCGTGATGAACAGGTGGTTGCGCTTGGCGAACACGTCCACCGCGAAAAGGGCGTTCACGTCCGTGGCCGTGGTGAGCACCGGCACGGCGCCCAGCCCCTCGGCCAGGACGCCTGCCAGCTCGTTGGCTCCGCCCAGATGCCCCGAGAGCAGCGGGATCACGAATCGTCCCCGCTCGTCCATGACCAGCCCCGCCGGGTCCTTCGTCTTCGGCCGCACATGGGGCGCGATGGCCCGTACGGCGATGCCGCTGGCGCAGCAGAAAACCAGAGCGCCGGCCTCTGCAAAGCCCTCTCCCGCCCATTCCCGGGCCCCCGAGGTCAGCGGCTCGTCCCCGGCGGCGCAGAATTTTGGCAGGGCAAAGCGGCGGCAGACGTGTCCTCTCTCCGCGAGGGCGTCGGCGGCCCGCTCCGCCGTGGCTCTGCCGGCCGCCGTGTAGGAGATGATCCAGATCTCCATGCCTTATCCCTTCGCGGCGCGAAATTCCGTGGTGAAATCCGGATGATAGAGCTCCGAACGCTGGTAGCCGCTCTGGCGTACGGCATCGCCCACGATGATCAGCGCCGTTTTTCTCACATTGTTCTCCCGGGCGCAGGCGGCCAGAGTCCCCACGGTGCAGGTGTACTTCCTCTCGTCGGGCCAGGTGGCCTTGTACACGATGGCGGCGGGGGTGTCCTCCTTATACCCGCCGGAGATGAGCTGTTCCGACACGTCCTCCAGAAGCCCCGTGCTCAGAAACAGCACCATGGTGGCCCCGTGGGCGGCGAAGGCGCGGATGCTCTCCCTCTCGGGCACGGGCGTCCGGCCCGCCATCCGGGTGATGACCACGCTCTGGGAGATGTCCGGAAGGGTGTACTCCATCTTCAGCGCCGCCGCCGCGCCGCAGAAGGCGCTGACGCCGGGGCAGTAGTCGTACTCGATCCCCCGCTCGGAAAGGGCGTCCATCTGTTCCCGGATGGCCCCGTAAAGGCAGGGGTCCCCGGTGTGGAGCCGGACGGTAGTCTTTCCCTCCGCCTCCGCGGCGAACATGACCTCCAGCACTTCCTCCAGGGTCATTTTCGCGCTGTCATAAACGACGCAGCCGTCTTTTTTATACTCCAGCAGCTGGGGATTGACCAGAGATCCCGCGTAGATGATCACATCGGCCTGCTCCAGCAGATTCTTTCCCCGCAGGGTGATGAGATCCGCCGCGCCGCAGCCCGCGCCAACAAAATGGATCATGTTGTTCCCTCCTGTATGAGCATTCAGTCTTTGTTGTTTTTTTACCGTTCCGGCTCCTCCGGCCCGATCCGGCAGAGCAGGCCGTAAACGTCCGAGAATACCAGAGCGCTGACGGTGAACTGGCCCTTGACCCGGGCGTTGAGATAAAAGCCGATCCGCTCGCCCAGGATCCGGGAGACCGCTTTCAGCAGGCCGGCCCCGTCGACGACGCGGAGCATCTCGTCGGTGGTGACGCAATCCAGGATCGTTCGGGCGGTATCCGCGTCGGCGCCGGCCCGCAGGGCGCAGCCCGCCATCACCTCGCCCCGGGCGTCGGCCTCCCGGGAGTGGGTGTTCATCACGCCTCCGGCGAGCTTCACCATTTTCCCGAGATTTCCCGCCAGGAAAACGCGGTGAAATTCCGCTTCCGCCGCCATGTCCAGGGCCTTGCCGATGAAGTTGGAGCATTTGACCATCCGCTCGTCGGGGATGCCGTACTCCCGGCGGAGAAAGTCCGCGCCGTAGTTCCCCGGCACCAGGATCAGCTGTTCCTGGCCCAGCGCCCGCTTCTGGCGGATCTCCAGGCGGATGCTCTCCAGCAGCGCCTCCTCGCTCATGGGCTCCACGATACCGCTGGTGCCCAGGATGGAGATGCCCCCCTCGATGCCCAGCCGGGGGTTGAAGGTCCGTTTGGCGATCTCCACTCCCTCGGGCACGGATATCTCCACGGCGACGCCCATGTCCCGGCCGCAGTCCGAAAGCGCCTCCTCCACGGCCTGCCGGATCATTTCCCGGGGCCCCGGATTGATGGCGGCCTCGCCCACGGGCTCCTTCAGTCCCGGCTTCGTCACCCGGCCCACGCCCACGCCGCCGGTGATGGCCACGCCGGGAGCCGTCCCGGCGCGGACTCTGGCGTAGACCAGCACCCCGTCGGTCACGTCCGGGTCGTCGCCGCTGAACTTTCGGATGGCGCAGCGGGCGACGCCGTCGGCAAGCGCGGGCTCCAGCACCTCCAGCGTCAGGACGATCCCCTTGGGGGTGGCGATGCGCACCGTCTCCGGAGGATGGCCGGTGAGCAGCAGCAGGCACGCCGCCTTGGCGGCCCCTGCCGCGCAGGTGCCGGTGGTATAGCCGAACCGCAGCTTTTTCCCGTTCACCAGGGCGTAGTAGCCCTCTATGCCCGTCTCACGCATGCCAGACCTCCCGGATCGCCGCGATCAGCGATCCATTTTCCTCATGGGTGCGCACCGCGATACGGCAGTCTCCCTCCGCCAGCCCCCGGTAATTCCGGCAGTTCCGGATCAGGATCCCCCGCTCCAGCAGTTTTTCATACAGGCCTGGCGCGCCGGAGAGCATCAGATAATTGGCGGCCCCCGGCAGGACGGTGGCGCCCAGGGCCCGCAGCTCCCTCGTCAGATATTCCTTCTCCGTCCGGATCAGCCGACGGGCCCGCTCCGGCCACTCCGGGCAGTCCAGCGCCGCCAGTCCCGCGGCCTGGGCCAGGGAGGACACGTTCCAGGGCTGTATGCCCCGGCACATGGCCGAGAGCAGATCAGGATGCCGGCAGACGGCGTATCCGAGCCGCACGCCCGCCATGCCCCACGCCTTGGTGAAGGCGCGCAGGAGGAACACCCGGTCCCCCTCCCGGAGATAGGCCGCCAGGGAAAAGGCCTTGTCCTCGTCCGTCAGCTCCAGGAAGCACTCGTCCAGAAACAGCCACGTTCCCGTCTCCCGGCACCGCTCCAGCAGACGCAAAAGGATGGAGCGCTCCACCGTTCGGCCCGTGGGATTGTTGGGGCTGCAGAGCATCACGGCGTCCGTATCGGCGCCGACGGCGGAAAGGATCTCCTCCGTCACGGCGAAGCCCTCCTCCCGCCGGAGGGGATAGAACGCCGGCTCGCATCCCGCGGCCTCCAGCGCCGATTCGTAATCCGCGAAGGACGGCACCGGCAGAAGGACGTTTTTCGGCTTCAGCACCGCGGCGAACTGATAGATAAGCTCCGCCGCGCCGCTGCCGCAGAGGATCTCCCCGGGCTTCACGCCGTTCACCGACGCCAGCTTTTCCCGGAGGGGGCCGCAGTACGGATCGGGGTAACGGTCGATCTGCTCCGCCGCGGCGCGGACGGCGGCCTTTACCGCCTCCGGCGTCCCCAGGGGATTCACGTTGGCGGAAAAATCCAGATCGATCCGGCGGGAGTAAACGTCTCCGCCGTGCACATAGCCGTTATCCAGGATCAAGTCACATTCCTCCCCGCAGGATCAGAAACAGTCCGATGAGTTCGAAGACCGCCAGCCAGAAAACGCTGGCCCCGTACATGAGCCGGCAGGTCCGGCCCACGTCGGAGCGCTCCACGCGCCTCGCCGCATCGCCGATGGTGGGCTTTTCATACAGCTTGCCAAAGTAGCTGGCGTTCCCGCCCAGCTGTACGCCCAGGGCTCCGGCGCAGACGGACTCGGTCTGGGCGGAGTTGGGGCTGGCGTGATTGCGCCGGTCCCGCCGCCAGATCCGCAGGGCGTTTCTGCCGTCCATCCCCAGGAAGGGCGCCGCCGCGATCATGCCCAAGGCGGAAAGCCGGGCCGGCAGATAGTTGACCGCATCGTCCAGCCGGGCGGCGCAGCGGCCGAAGTGCAGGTATTTGTCGTTTTTATATCCCACCATGGAGTCCATGGTGTTGACCGACTTATAGAAGATCCCGCCGGCGGGGCCCGCCAGCATCATCCAGAACAGCGGCGCGATCACGCCGTCGGAGGTGTTCTCCGCCACGGTCTCCACCGTGGCCTTGAGCACCTGCTCCTCCGTCAGGCTCCCCGTGTCCCGGCCCACCAGCATGCCCACCTGTTCCCGGGCGGCGGGAAGGCCCTCCCGCTCCAGGCGCTCCACCACCCGGGCCGCCTCCGTCTGGAGGCACCGGGCCGCGAAGATCTGCCAGCACATCACCGAGGCAACGGCGAGATAGACCAGAGGATGGATCCGCCGCGCAGCATAGAGGACCGCTCCTGCCACGGCCGTACTCACAAGGGGGACGGCCGCCGCCATCACGGCTCCCGCCCGGCGCTCGCCCTCCGGCGTTTTGGGAAACCGGGCGCGGAGGCGCTTTTCCGAAGCGGAAATCAGCCGGCCGATCATCACCACAGGATGGGGGATGCCGGGAGGGTCCCCCGCCGCCAGGTCGATGAGGAAGCCGATCAGAACGGCCAGCAGATTCAGCCTGAAAACGGACGTCATCGGTCGATCTCCTCCAGAAAGCGCTCAAAGTCTTCGTCTGAGAGCAGGATGCCCCGCTCCGCCGCCCGATCGCGGAGGAGCCGGTTCCCCTCGTTCCCCTCCCCAAAGGAAGACACGCGGCAGATCGCCCGTCCGATCTCCTCCATCCTGGCCGCGGCTTTTTCCACCGCTTCCCCGGCCACGGGAGAAAAGGCCCCGACGGAGACCGTCTCCGCGGCCAGCTCGCTGGCCACGGTGTATTCCACGTCGTTTTCCTGCAGGACACCCGCGGCAAAGGGCACGCCGCAGCGCTGGAGCCGCCGGTAAACGCCGATGGCCCCGCCGCCTCCGCCGATGACGAACAGCCGGGGCTCTCCCTCCACCCGGGGCATCTCCAGACAGCCGAACAGGGCGTTGTAGCTTCCCTTCTCGATGCCGTAGAGGGAGCGGACATACGCATCCTCAAAGATGGTCTCCGGGATGCCGCAGCGGTCGATATGATCTCCCGCCACGCAGACCACCCGGTCGGAGACCTTCTGGGCCAGATCCAGCTCGTGAAGGGACATGATCACCGCCACGTTCCGCGTCCGCACCATGGTCTTGAGGATATCCAGCAGCTCCAGCTTGTGTCTCACATCCAGGAAGGAGGTGGGCTCGTCCAGCACCACCACCTGGGGCTCCTGGGCGATGGCCCGGGCCAGCAACAGACGCTGACGCTGGCCGTCGCTGATCTGGGAAAAGGGCCGGTCGGCAAAGCTCTCCGCATGGACCATGGCGATGGCCTCGTCTACGATCCTTCTGTCCTCAGCGGACAGGATCCCCAGCCGTCCGGTGTACGGATAACGGCCCGTGGCCACCACATCGTAGCAGGTCATGAGCTCCGCCCGCATCCGTTCCGTCATCACGATGGCCAGCTTTTTCGCCATGTCCCGCTCGGTCATGGATGCGATGGACTGGCCGTCCAGCACGACGACGCCCGCCAGGATCCTGAGCTGGCGGATCATGCTCTTGAGGATGGTGGATTTCCCGGAGCCGTTGGGGCCGATGAGCGTCAGGATCTCCCCCCGGCGCACGCCGATCTCGATATCCCGGATCAGGGGGACGCCGTCATAGCCGACGGTCAGCTGTTGAGAATATACGTAGTAAGTATCCATGTCCGGCCCTCACAGATTTTCTTTCTGGCGTCTGAGCATCACCAGGATCACCACCGGCGCGCCGAAAACGGCGGTGACGGAGCTGATGGACAGCTCTGTGGGCGCGAAGGCCGTCCGGGCGATCAGGTCGCAGAACAGGCAGAACACCGCTCCGCCCAGAAAGCACGCCGGGATCATGACAAGGGGCTTGGCCGTCTTGAAGATGCTCCGGATCAGATGGGGCACCGCCACGCCCACAAAGGAGATGGGCCCGGCGAAGGCCGTGACGCACGCGGACAGGACGCTGGAAAGCAGGATCAGCGCGGCCCGGAACAGCCGGATGTTCACGCCCATGTTCTGGGCGTAGACCTCCCCCAGCTGGTAGGCCCCGATGGGCTTGCTGAGCCAGAAAGCCAGGATCAGCGTGGGGACGATCACCGCCGTCATCACCCCTACGTTTTCCCAGACGATGCCGGAGAAGCTGCCCAGAGACCAGTTGTGCAGGTTGATGATGTTGGCGTCGTCCGCGAAGGTCACGACGAAATCGGTGACGGCGGAGCAGATGTATCCGATCATCACGCCGCAGATGATGAGCATGGACATGCGCTTCACCTTGGCGGAGACCGCCAGCACGAAGCCCATGGACATCATGGCGCCCAGGAACGCCGAAAGAATCAGCGCCATGGAGCCCACGGCGATCCCCCGGGACAGGAAGCCGATGAGAGTCAGGGACAGGATCAGCTTGGCGCCGGAGGAGATGCCCAGGATGAAAGGCCCGGCGATGGGGTTGGAGAAGAAGGTCTGCAGCAGGAAGCCGGACAGGGCCAGAGCGCCGCCCAGCAGCATGGCGGCGAAGATCCGGGGGAGCCGGATGTTCCGCACGATCACCGCGCTGCCGCTCCCGTTCCCTCCCAGGATCGACAGGATCTCCCTCAGGGGGATGTGCACGCTGCCGGCGTTGATGTTCCAGAAAAACAGGACCAGAAGGGCCAGGATCAGCCCCGAAAACCCGATCCACAGCCGGCGGCGCCGGGATGTGTTCTCCATGTTACTTGCCTCCGTCCGTCAGCTTGTGAAGATAGGTGAGCTGCTCCGGCGCGTCGTCCTCGGTCAGCACCCGGTGGATGTCCGCGATGAGCCTGCCCAGCCCCGTCGGCTCCTGGAACAGGTCCTTGCCGGTGCACCAGACATTCCCGTTCTGGACCGCCTTGAAATCGGCCAGGAGACGGCTTTTGCCCAGGAGCTGCTCCATGGTAAACAGCTCCCCGTCGATGGTGCTGTTGTAGATGAGCACGTCGGCATCCTTCGCCACGTCATAAAAGGATTCCATCGTCATGTTCACGGTGGAAAGAGCGCTGCCGCTGTCCAGATCGCGGAAAACATACTCTCCGCCGGCCATCTCGATCATCCGGGTGACATAGTCCCCGCTCTTTCGCACGTTGACGGTGCCCGTGGCGGTGATGTAGAAAAAGCCCACCGTCTTTCCGGTGGCAGGCTGCTCCGAAAGAGAGGCGAGCGCAGCCAGCTCCCGATCGTAGATCTCGGAAGCCAGATCGCTTTTCCCCAGCAGAGCGCCGTAGACCTTGATCCACTCCATCCGGCCCAGAGGATCCTCCTCGTAGCTGCTCCGCTCCACCAGCACGGGAACGCCCAGCTTCTCCAGCTGCTCCTTGATCTCGGGGCTGTGGTAGATCATGGTGGACTCAATGGCCAGATCGCATTTTTCGGCGTAGATCAGCTCGTAATCCGGCGCGCTGTACCGGCCGGCGAAGAGCATGTCCCCGGCCTCCAGCGCCTGCTTCGCCTCCTGGATGTACCAGCCGTCGGCGTTCGTGCCGGACAGGCGTACGGCGGATATGCCGTCCAGCGCCCGGAAGAAGTCCATAGCGGAGGTGGCGGTGAGGTAGATGCGGTCCAGAGGCAGGCGGAGCGGCGTGATATCGCTGTCCAGTCCCCGGGGAACGCCCATCCCCTCCGGCACCAGGAGGAACCGTCCGCTGAGATTGATGTCCAGCAGCGTGTAGCCGTCGGAATAGTCCGTCAGGGAAAACTCCGAGGCGTGGGAGCGGGGCCTCTCCCCGAGAATGCGCAGCTCGCTCCACTCCGGTCCCGAAGCCTCCTCCGCAGGCGCGGCCGTCTTGCCGCAGCCAGAGGCCGACGCCGTCAGCAGAAGGGCCAGCAGCAACGGCAGGAGCCGGTTTTTCCACCATTTTCTCATGGCTGTTTCCCCGGTGTCAAGGTGGAGGAATCAAAAAGAAGCGAATATTCGATCTCGTGCGGCGTGCTCATGGCCACCGTGTCCGCGACGACCTTCTGCTCCTGATCCAACGCGGCCACCGGGATCTCGAACACGGAGTGGCCGTCCAGGATCTCCGCCTCGTACCGCTGGCCGTTCACCAGCATGTAATCAAAGTTCGCGCTGCTCCACTGGAGCGCAGCCGTCATCTGTCCGTTCTCCACGGTGAGCCGGGTCGGCGACGCCACGCTCGCCCGCCCCGAGCCGCCGGACAGAGTGACGTTGATCTGATACGTCCCGTCCTGGGGGACGGTCTCCGTCTTTTTCCCGCAGCCCGTCAGTAGGATGAGCAGCAGGACAAGAAGCAAAGAGAGAATGATCCGTCTTTTTTTCATCACAACAGCCTCTTTCGGATGGATAGTTCTTCCCTCCGGTCTCTCTCGAAAAACCGGCAGGACGGCGCGGCGCTCCCTCGGAAGCGCCGTGCCGTCGACGATTGCATGATGATAATGATAACAGCGGAGATCCGTTCCCTTATTCTGCGGGGACGGGATCTTTCACGCTCACCGCGTGATCGTACCAGTTGCCGTGGGTGCCGATGATCGCGCAGGAAAAGGTCTCGTCCAGCCACGGCACAGGCACGTCAAAGCCGTAGACCTCCTCCGTCATGCCGTCCTTGTAGGTGACGGAATCCACCGTGGGCTCGATGACCGCCGCGCCGGCCTTGGCCGCGTCCTCCGCGCTGCCGAAAAACAGGTTGACGATGTTCTTGGAGGGCATGACGATATGGATCGTCATTTCGCCGTTTTCCACCGTCAGGACGCCTCTGCCCTCGCTGGCCTCGTTCAGATGGAACATGGAGCTGTCCG
>JAEEGL011795622.1_pt1 | contig 15326 bp, 14 predicted proteins | sample 9134231 | NCBI WGS metagenome assembly JAEEGL01 (sample SAMN16246548, study PRJNA631951) | gut metagenome | biome: gut microbiome; feature: rumen; material: fiber-attached | host: Bos | place: Iran: Karaj | collected 2018-10 | reverse complement strand
TCTGAGCAAGCTGCTGCTTCTGCATCTTATTACCCACGACATAAAGGGCAATAAAGAGTCCTACAATAATTACCATTATAATGGCGAAAATAATCCAACCCATTTTAGTTCTCCATTCTATTTATTTCGTATGCTTACCTGCTGAGCATCAGTGTCTGGCTCTTAAAGTTCATGTCTGCTCATCATATCGGTAATCTGATCAGGAATATGATCATAGAATTCCTTCCTCTCAGCCTTATCCATCTGATGAGGATATACAGGCGTAGCGAACTCTATTATAACATGTTTTTTCTTAATTCCAAATGGTTTGTTGTTTTCAAAGATATCATCCAGACCTGACATGGCAGTTACAACTAGCGGACTGCTTGATTTTTCGGCAATTCTGTAACCACCGGACTTAAATGGAAGCAGTTCCTTGTCGTGGTTTCTGGTGCCTTCAGGGAAAAGACTTATACTGAGTCCTTTCTTCATATACTCTGTTGCATCGGAGATTGTCTTAAGTCCTTCCCTTGGATTTTCTCTGTCAAGGAAGAGACATCCGATATCCTGCATATAAAGGTGAAGAAGAGGAATCTTCTTGAATTCCTTCTTTGCAACAAAACCTACAGGTCCGGGTGTAATGGTCTGAAGGATAATGATATCAAAGTAACTTCTGTGATTTCCTACATAGAAGCAAGGCTCATCCTTTGGCAGATTCTCCAGTCCGCGGACCTCTACCTTGGTGCCGCTGACAAAGATAAGTGCCTTGAAGAACCCCCTGACATATTTCCAGGCCTTTTTCCATCCGGTAATGTTATCCTTTTTAATCTGTCCTTTAAAGTACAGGTGAACAGGAAGGGAGAAAAGTACTGCGAGTATTGTAAATATTAAAGCGATAAAAAATCTGATCATATTTCCTCCTTTGCGGGTATGTGTGATTAGACCGCTTATCTTCCGAACATTTTTGCGGTTTCAAACAACCTCTTTTCCAGGTGTGGAGTGATAGCTTCCTGCTTATATCTCCAGGACCAGTTGCCTTCACCGATTCCCGGCTTGTTTAGTCTTGCCCAGGAGTCGAGTTCCAGCACATCCTGCATAGGTACGATAGCCATGTTTGCAACAGAACCAAAGCAGGCTCTTATCATAACCCAGCAGATATCGCTGGCATCTGTACTGAAGTAACGTCTCAGCTTATCACGGGATGCCTCGAAACAGTTCTTGTACCAGCCCAGAGTAGTATCATTATCATGTGTACCTGTATAGCAGATGCAGTTTCTTATGTGGTTATGAGGCAGGAAGTTGTTCTCATTTGGATTTTCAAATGCAAACTGAAGAACCTTCATGCCCGGGAATCCGAACTTATCTCTGAGTTCGATGACAGACTGATCTATCTCGCCCAGGTCTTCAGCTATGATAGGCATGTGATAACCAAAGGTTGCTTCCATGGAGGTGAAGAAGTTTTCACCCGGAGCCTTAAGCCACTTTCCGTTGATAGCTGTTTCATCTCCGTAAGGAACTGCCCAGAACTGATCAAAACCTCTGAAGTGGTCAATCCTTACATAATCAGTAAGTGTAAGCTGGTGTCTTATACGGCTAAACCACCACTCGTAACGAGTACGTTTATGTTCCTTCCAGTTATAGAGCGGATTGCCCCACAGCTGGCCTGTAGCTGAGAAATAGTCAGGCGGTACACCTGCAACAGATGTCGGATAACCCTTTGAATCAAGCATAAAGAGTTTCTTGTGCACCCAGACATCCACGCTGTCCCACGCTACAAATATAGGCATATCGCCAATGATGGAAATATCGTTATCGTTGGCGTATTTCTTGAGGGCTGTCCATTCATTATCAAAGAGATACTGGATGAAGTTATAGTAGCCGATCTCGTGCTCGAGCTTAGCTATCCATTCCTTTCTCTCAGCAGCTGTAGGAGCTTTAAGTGAATCCTCCCACAGATACCATGGAGCGCCTTCATGATAATCTTTTCCGGCCATGAAGAGTGAATAATCTTCAAGCCATTCGGTCTTTTCAATAAAGTTCTTATAATCCTCCATCATCTCAGCATCAGTTGAAAAATCGTCTGCAACGGATTCATCGCAGAATCTCTCATAAGCTGTATGAAGGAGATTAGTCTTAAATGCAATTACATCGCCGTAGCTTATATCTTCAGGATTCCACTGCGGCATATTTGTAAAGTCGCTGTCATAGAGAAGATTTAACTTTCTCAGATGATCGATACTTATTATAAGAGGCTGACCTGCAAAGGAAGAGAAAGGCTGATAAGGTGAATCACCGAAGCCTGTATGTCCCAGCGGCAGAACCTGCCATGCAGTCATACCTGAATTCTTTAAAAAGTCAATAAAGTCATAGGCTCCTTTTCCAAGATCACCGATTCCATAAGGACCGGGAAAAGAAGTAGGATGAACAAGGATTCCTGCATAACGCTTAGGTCCCTTGTCTACCTGATTAGTAACATCCATCAAAATATCCTCACATTCATATTTTATACCCACCACCCGAAGGCAGGATGATTACTTATAGAAGTTGTAAAGCTGTTCAAACAGAGGAATAGCCTTTTCGATTAATTCTGTAGGTACACAGTAGGATATTCTGAAGTATCCAGGACATTCAAAACTATCACCGGGAACAATGATAAGACCAAGTTCCTTTGCACCCTTCCAGCAGAATTCGTTGGCATCAGGAATAGGGCTCTTAGGGAACATATAGAAAGTACCCATTGGCTTAACTACTTCATAGCCTATCTTTGTAAGAGCATTGTAGAGAAGCTCTGCATTTCTCTCATAGATTGAAAGATCACAGGTGTCGTCGATTACCTTCTCTATAGCAAGCTGCATGATAGATGATGGACAGTTATGACCTGTGAAACGTGATATCTGACCAGCCATGGCAACAAGGTACTCAGCATCCTTAGCCTTAGGATTAACTGCCATATATCCGATACGCTCTCCAGGAAGTGAAAGTGACTTACTGAAAGAGTAGCAGCAGATAGAGTTGTCATAGTATGCAGATACGAAAGGTGAATCAACACCTGTAAATACAAGTTCTCTATAAGGCTCGTCAGTGATGAGGAAGATCTCATGACCGAACTCTTCCTGCTTTGCAGTAAGAACTGCAGCAAGACGCTTGATAGTTTCTGTTGTATATACAATTCCCGAAGGATTGTTTGGTGAATTGATAAGGACCGCTGCAACTGAAGGAGTAAGCATCTCCTCGAACTTCTCAAAGTTGATCTGGAATGAAGAAGTATCTGCAGGTACTACCTTAAGTGATGCACCTGTTCCTGTTACATAAGGAATGTACTCAGGGAAGTATGGTGCAAATGTAAGGACAGTATCGTTAGGTCCTGCTACACATCTGAGAGCATGGCTGAGAGCGCCTGCTGCACCTGATGTTGGGAAAATGTGTGCACCGGTATAGTTCATACCGAAACGTCTGTTAAGGGAATCTGCTATGCAGTCCTTTGTGGTAGGCTGTCCGAGAGTAGGGCTGTAGCCGTGAAGCTTTACAGGATCCTCATTCTCAAGAAGCTCTGTCATGGCATCCGTAAATTTCTGTGGTACAGGAACTGATGGATTACCGATTGAAAAATTATATACACTGTCCGGACCAAGTTCTGCAGCACGCTGTCTGCTGTAATCGAAAAACTTTCTGATTACGGATTCCTTGCCGGTCATCTCTTTATAGAATTGTGAGATCATTGATTTTCCTCCTGCAGTAATAATCCTTCGCCTTGCGAAGTGCCATAAAATAGTTGTTTTATGACCTGAATCATTATAAAATACTGAGAGGAAAAATACAAGGAATTAAGGGATACTATGAAAATTTTTGATACTCATGCCCACTATGATGACAGGGCATTTGACAAGGACAGAGAACAGGTTATAGATAGTTTACATAATGTAGGTATTTGCGCTGTTACAGATATAGGCTGTGATATGAAAAGCTCAGAGGTGGTTGACAGCTTTACGAAGAAGTATGACTTCTTCTATGGGGCAATCGGTGTCATCCCTGCTGAGTGCGGCGATATGAAGGACAGAGATATAGAGAGACTCAGGAGTATCGCAGAAGCAAATAAGAAGATAGTTGCCATCGGAGAGATAGGACTGGACTATTACTGGGAGGATAATCCTGAGAGAGATGTGCAGAAGAAGTGGTTCAGGGCACAGCTTGATCTGGCCGGAGAACTGAATCTTCCTGTTGTTATCCATTCAAGAGATGCGGCAGAGGATACAGTGGATATTCTCTTAGAGTACTTTGCAGACGGCTTAAAGGATAGTTTACTCAGTCCGGGAGTTGTACACTGCTACTCATATTCCAGGGAGACAGCTGAGATTCTTATGAAGACAGGCATGTATTTCGGAATAGGCGGAGTAGTTACATATAAGAACGCAAAGAAGCTGGTACGTGCCGTTGAGGCAATGCCTATGGACAGGATAGTTCTTGAGACTGACTGCCCATATCTTACACCGTCACCTCACCGAGGAGAGAGGAACTATTCGGGATACCTTATCCACGTGATAGACAGACTGGCAGAGATAAAGGGCATCACACCGGAAGAGGTGGCTGAGATTACATGGAACAATGCCTGCAGATTATATAGAATAAATAACGTTGGAGAGAATTCGTGGAAGATAATTTAAAGTTAAGTAATCCTAAACAGACCATAGAGGTAATACAGAAACACAACTTCAGTTTTAAGAAGTCCTTTGGACAGAACTTTCTTATAGACAGCCATGTTATCGAGAAGATAATCAGAGCTGCAGAGATAGGTCCGGAGGATAATGTGCTGGAGATAGGTCCGGGAATAGGAACCCTTACCCAGTATCTGGCCGAAGCAGCAGGACGTGTTGTGGCAGTTGAAATAGATGAGAAGCTTATCCCGGTGCTTGGTGAAACCCTTGCGGAGTACGATAATGTAGAGGTTATAAATCAGGATATCCTTAAATGTGATGTAGACAGTATCTTCGGAGGACGTCCATTCAAGGTGGTCGCAAATCTTCCGTATTATATTACGACACCTATCATCATGGGACTCCTGGAGGGCAAATCCCATTTTGATTCCCTTACAGTCATGATCCAGAAGGAAGTGGCCGACAGAATGAAGGCAGGTCCGGGAACCAAGGACTATGGAGCCCTGTCCCTGGCAGTACAGTATTATGCTGAGCCATATCTTGCTGCAAATGTACCGCCAAACTGTTTCATGCCAAGACCTGCTGTGGGTTCTGCGGTCATACGTCTTAAGAGAAGAGAGACTCCGGCTGTGGAAGTGAAGGATGAAAAACTTCTCTTCAAGCTTATAAGAGCTGCATTTATGGAACGCCGCAAGACTCTTCTTAATGCAGTTAAGAATTCTCAGGAACTGGATATACCGAAAGAAAGAGTTGAAGAGGTGCTGACAGACCTAGGAATAGATACAAGGATCAGAGGAGAGGCACTGAGCCTTCAACAGTTTGCGCTTCTTGCAGACAACCTGTAAACCTTATGCCTTATGAAACCTTACAACATTGTAAGGTTTTGTAGGGCTTTTAAATTGTTTGGATACGGGTGGAGTGGTAAAGTCGTACATGACAGAAACATAACACCGGGAGGAAATATCAGTGGAAAAGATACTTGAAGTTATCAATGCCGAGAAATATTACGGCAATAAGGCAAATGTCACAGCTGCTCTGCAGGGACTCAGCTTTTCGGTAGATGAAGGCGAATTCGTAGGAATAATGGGAGCCAGCGGAAGCGGAAAGACAACACTTCTTAACTGTATATCAACTATAGATAAACTTTCAGCAGGAAAGGTTCTTATCGCAGGCCAGGATATTAATGAGCTTAAGGGAAAGAAGCTGGATGAGTTCAGATGCAGCAGACTGGGATTCATATTCCAGGACTTCAATCTTCTGGATACAATGACAGCAGAGGAAAACATCGCTCTTGCACTTTCCATCAAGGGAGTAAAGGCATCCGAGATAGTTTCAAAGATCAGTACAATAGCTGAGAAGCTGGGCATCTCTGAAATCCTTAAGAAGTTCCCTTCGGAAATGTCAGGCGGACAGAAGCAGAGAGTGGCTGCGGCAAGAGCAGTAGTTACTGATCCGTCTCTTGTACTTGCAGATGAGCCGACAGGAGCACTTGACTCCAAAGCCTCTAAGGCACTTATGGACAGCCTTATCGGACTGAACAAGGAGCTTGGATCAACAATTCTCATGGTTACACATGACGCTTTCAGCGCAAGCTATGCGGGACGTATCATTTTCATCAAGGATGGGAAGATCTTTACTGAGATCGTCAGGGACGAAGGTGAAGACAGGAAAGACTTCTTTAAGAGAATAGTGGATGTTACAACTGTACTTGGAGGGGAACTGGATGAACTCATTTAAGATTGCTTTAAAGAATATAAAAAAGTCCAGAAGTGATTATTCAGTTTACTTCTTCACGCTTATCATCGGTGTCGCTATATTTTACATGTTTAATTCTATAGGCACTCAGGGCCTTATGGAGGATGTTTCAAAGTCCGGTAATGAAAACGTTCAGATGCTTATATCGGTTATGGGCGGAGTATCAGTGGGAGTAGCTGTTATTCTGGGAATGCTCATCATATATGCGAATGGATTTCTTATCAAGAGACGCAAGAAGGAATTCGGAATATACATGCTTCTTGGAATGGGCAAGAAGAAGGTTTCAAAGATACTTATAAGCGAGACCTGCGTAGTTGGTTTTGTATCACTGGTTATCGGTATGATAGCAGGTATCTTTGGTTCACAGCTCCTGTCGATCGTGGTTGCAAAGATGTTTGCTGTGGATGTGACAGGTTATACCTTCGATATATCAGGCAGGGCAGCTGTGATCACAATCCTCTGTTTTGCAGCTATCTTCCTTGTAGTACTTATCTTTAATACAAAGATGGTCGGAAGATATAAACTTATAGATCTCATGAATGCCGAGAAGGCCCGTGAGAAGCAGATTATCAGGAATACAAAGCTAAGCGTTGTTCTCTTTATCTTATCATTTGCAGTACTTACTGCAGCATGCATTGAAGTGGGATTCTTCGGAGAAGATATGAGTAAGAATGGCTTTATAGCCTGCAGTATGATACTGATTGTGGCTACATTTGTAATATTCGCTTCCTTCGCAGGATTCTTCCAGAAGCTGATGGAGAAGAGAGGCAGCTTTTATAAAAAGGGATTAAACTCATATATCGTAAGACAGTTCAGCGGAAACATGAATACATCCGCTGTTTCCATGGCACTTATATCACTGCTTTTATTCATATCACTTTGCCTCTTCTCAAGTGGCTTTTCTATCAGAACATATCTGAACAACCGTCTTGGAAATGCAACTCCTGTAGATGTGACTATGCAGATCAGTTCAGCGGATGCAGAAGGTTTCCTGGAAGAGAAAGGTGTTCCCCTCAATGAATGGGCAGGAGACTATCTTCAGATTCCTGTATATGAGGGCGATTCTATTACTATCAGTGATACTGTTGCACCTGTTATGGATAAGGCTAAGGAGACCTTTATGCATGCAGACTGGACAGCACATGAGAATGTTATAAAGCTTTCGGATTACAACAGGATTGAGAAAATGTATGGAAGAGATGAACTGGTGCTGGGGGATGATCAGTATGCGATGGTATCTGATTTTGATCTTCTTAATACACTGCTTAATCCTTCAATGGAACAGGGAAATGTACTTACACCCGGTGATTATCAGCTCAGCCCTGCATATAAGGAGGTATGTTATGAGTTCATCCTTATGTCAGGAATGAGTGCGGATATGGGAGCGGTCATAGTACCGGATGCAGTAGTGGATTCAGAAAGCAGCGGACTGGAATGCTCATCAACCCTTGTTATAGCAGATTATAATGCCGAGACAGAAGAGGGAAAGGCGGATATTGATGCAAGGCTTAAGACTGCTTTAGGAGAGATAAGTGACAGAGCTTCAAAAGGTGAGCTGGAGGAAGGCGAAACAGGCGTCAGACTCTCAACAAAAACAGAGATTAAAGAAGCAAGCGTAGGAACTTCTGTTATTACAGTATTCCTTGTTCTCTATATTGGAATAGTATTTGTTGTGGCATGTGCTGCGATAATAGCTCTTAAGGTTATGTCCGATTCTCTGGATTCAGTTCAGAAGTTCCGTATTCTTTCAAGAATAGGAGCAGGTGAGGATATGAGGAAGAAGGCTCTCTTTGTTCAGATCCTCATGAACTATCTGATACCACTTGTTATGGCTGCATTTACTGCCTTCTTCGGACTCAGATATATCAAGGGACTTATATCTGCAATAGGTACGGTAAATATGACTTCAGGAATTCTCTTTACCTTTATCATCATGGTAGTTGTATACGGAGGATACTTCTTGACAACATATGAAGGATGTAAGAAACTAGTAAAGGGTTAATATCGGATTAGGAATGAAATACATTTGTCTCAGAAAGACAGAGAGGTTCAGGTATGTATAAAATAGGAATTCTTGAAGACGATATGAAGATGGGAGAAGAGCTTAAACTCTTCCTGGAATCAAACGGATACATCGGCCGGTTCATAGAACCGGCTGAATATGTGGGCCTGAAGGAGGATCAGCTTATAGATAAGCTGATCGATGAGAAGCTGGCACTCCTTCTTCTGGATATAGGTCTTCCGGGTTTTGATGGAATAAAGATATGTAAGTCTTATCGTGATAAGACCTCTACGCCGGTTATAATGATAACCAGTGATAACAGCGAGCTTACTGAGCTCATGAGTATTCAGAGCGGAGCGGATGATTTTGTTCCGAAGCCATTTAATACGAGAATCCTTCTCGCACGTATGGAAGGCGTACTTAAGAGAACCTATAAGAGTCAGGAAAATGCTGACACTATTAAGGTGGAACTTGAGAGCGGCGATGCATTTACCCTGGATATTATGAAGGGCAAGATAGAAGGAGAGAAGGGGGAGGAAGTGATCCTTTCCAAGAATGAGCTCCAGATACTTACACTCCTTGTGAGAAAGAAGGGTGTGATTGTATCCAGAGATGATATCATCAGCTTCTTATGGGACAACGATGCCTATGTTGATGACAATACTCTTACAGTTAATATGACGAGGCTCAAGGGCAAGCTGGAGCAGATCGGTATAGTAAATGCAGTGACTACGAGACGTGGTATGGGGTATATATTAAATTGAAGCTCGGGAAGTATTTAAAAGAACACTGGTACTGGCTGGTGGGACTCATATTGCTTGTTATTTCGATAGACATTTTCCTTATGACACTTAAGGGATCTGTCTATCTTATGTTATATGCTACAGCAGCTCTGGGGCTGTGTTTTTTTGTGTGCCTTTATGTGGATTATCTCAGGTTGAAGAGGATCTTCGAAGGAACGAAAACCATAATGGATGGTCTGGATAAGAAGTATCTTATTCCGGAGGTTATGAAGGAGGCGGGTTCACAGGTTGAGCAGCAGCTCCATGATATCCTGAATGAGGCAGAATTATCCATGTGCAACAATGTGGCAGGATATAAGAAGAGTCTGGAAGAATATAAGGAATATATAGAGACCTGGGTACATGAGGTGAAGATTCCTATATCAACTTCGAAGATGATCATGGAGAATCACAGGGAAGACCCGGTGGGAAGCAGTGACATCGATGTTGAGATAGACAGGATAGAAGGATATGTGGAGCAGGCACTGTTCTATTCCAGAAGTGCAGAGGTCGAGAAGGACTACTTTATAAAGGAAGTGGATATCGCCGGAATAGTAAGGGACTGCATAAAGAAGAGGAAGAAGACTCTCATTTCCATGAGAGCGGCTATGGATATTCATGATATGGAACCGGTGAAGGCTGTAAAGAGCGATGGAAAGTGGCTCGGCTTTATTATCGGACAGATCATAGATAACAGTATCAAGTATGCTAAAGAGGACGAACAGCTGAAATTGTCTGTATTTCTTACTGAAGAGGATGGACGGACGAGGCTTCATATAAAGGATAACGGTTGCGGCATAAAGAAAGCCGAGCTGGGACGTGTATTTGATAAGGGCTTTACAGGTACCAACGGAAGAGCCGGCAAGGCTTCAACAGGTCTGGGACTCTATCTATGCAGAAAGCTCTGCAGAAGACTGGAGCATGATCTGGAGATTCAGTCTGAAGAGGGTGAAGGTACGGAAGTGATACTGGTGCTGTAAGGCACAGGATAATAGTTCAGAGGATAGTCGGTTATGGATAAAGATGAAAAATATATGCGCGAGGCTATAAAACTCGCAAAGAAGGCCTATCAGAACGGGGATGTTCCCATAGGCTGTGTAATAGTGTATCAGGATAAAATCATAGGAAGAGGCTACAACAGGCGCAATAAGGATAAGACCACCCTTGCCCATGCAGAGATACTTGCCATAAAGAAGGCCAGTAAGATCATGGGAGACTGGCGTCTGGAGGAGTGCAGGATGTATGTGACACTTGAACCCTGCCAGATGTGCGCAGGAGCCATACTCCAGGCCCGTATACCGGAAGTTGTGATAGGCTGTATGAATCCAAAGGCAGGCTGTGCAGGTTCTGTTATCAATCTTCTCAACATGGATGGATTTAATCACAGGGTCGATATTACAAAGGGTGTTCTGGAAGAGGAGTGCAGCAGCCTGATGAAGGGATTTTTCGCTGATCTGAGAGCCGGAAAGATTCAGGCTTGATGGGATAACAGGCAGGTTTTATAACGGGAAAAACCTTGACATGAATTCCATACTTGGTTATACTAGAGAAACCACGCAGCCGGGGAGTTAGCGGTGCCCTGTACCTGCAATCCGCTATAGCAGGGGTGATGGCTGGTCCGAGGGGTGTTTCAGTTTGGCTGCCCTTGGTAAGTGATGTTGATGTCTGGGTCTTACGCGACAGGTGCCTGCGAACCGTGTCAGGTTGGGAACAAAGCAGCACTAAGTAGGATTTCTCTGTGCGCCGTGAGGGCGCCTGGGCTGAGTTAACTGCCAAGGTAACGCTTATTGAGGCATTTCGAAGTCTCAGCCGCGTGGTTTTTAGTTAATGGGGAATAAACAGATTTGATTGCAATAATCTGATAATAGTGTTATTATGTAAATTAGTTGTTACAGATGGGGATACTATACCCGTAAATGTAATGTGAAGGGGAAACTTATTCATGGATTACTCAGAAGTAATTGAGTTTGTGAAAAAAACATCTTCTGAAAACGGAAGACCGAATCTATATCCGTTCAGAAATCGTTATGAGCACACCATGCGTGTTTACAGATGGGCAATCAGACTCCAGACGAAACTGGGAGGAGATCTGGATGTGATCGTTCTGGCAGCACTTCTTCATGATGTGGGATGGGAAGATGAGCGTCCGCATAACGAAGTGAGCGCAGAGATTGCAGTTGAATATCTGGACAGTATAGGTGTTGATCCGGCACTTATCACAAGGGTTGGTGAGATCATCCTTCAGCACTCCGATAAAGATACTGAGAGAGAGCTTTCAATCGAGGCTAAGATCGTTATGGATGCAGATCTTCTGGATGAGGTTGGTGCCATCGGAATCATGTGGGACTGTATGGCAACCGCACTTGAGGATGAAGCAAGCTACAAGAGAGCTTATTACAGAATCAAGGACTTCTACAGGAAGAATAAGCCGAAGATTAAGAGATGCAAGACGGAAGCTGCAAGAGCGGAATATGTTAAGCGTATGCAGCTGATAGAGAGTTATATATATCAGCTTGAAAAAGAACTTTTTTAAATTTATATATTTTTAAGGAGTGAAAATAGGGTTATGGTTAACAAGATTCTTAGAGTCGTAATCGGTATCATTGTTGCGGTGGGTCTCTTAGTAGGTATTTACATTATACTTCCTGCAAAATATAAGATGCCTCTTACCGAGAAAATTCAGGGATTTACAAAGAGCTGGGCTGCAGACGTCATTAGTGATCTTAAGAATGCTAAGGTTCCAAACAATGACATGTCTTTCGGAGCTATGCTTTCAAGATATTCAAGTCCTGCATGGACAATAGCAGATGATGTAGTTGATGATCTTGGCAACGGATCAATGACTGTATATGGTGATACATTCAACTGTACAGTTGCTATGGCAAGCCAGATGGCTGATGATAAGAACATCACATTTACAAATGCACATGTAAGACTTATCTTCGATGTTAAGAGAGAGAACGGAAAGCTTACAAAGGCTACACTTAAGTCAGTTATGGTAAATGAGACAGAGTATGGTCAGGATAATCCATATTATCAGCTTTGCCTTGACTCTATGTGCAAATAATAAAGACATATTAAAAGGTCGGTACAATGTACCGACCTTTTTTTATGCCCGTTTTTGGGGTGGATTATTTAACCAGTGAATCAATGATGCCAGTGATAAGAGTAATGGAATCAGCTTCCTTATCCTTTGACATGGCTTCTATATATTTATCTTTATCACGCATTACCTCATGGATGGCATCAACCAGAATGTCATCTGTGATATCCTCTTCCATGATAACTTTACTGAAACCGCTCTTTTCAAAGGAACGGGCATTCAGGATCTGATCTCCGCGGCTCTGCTTAAGCGGGAGCGGAATCAGGATGTTTGGCTTCTTAAGAGCGTGAAGCTCGCAGATAGCATTTGCACCTGCTCTTGATATAACTATATCTGCCAGAGCGAAGATATCTGTAAGTTCTTTCTTTATATATTCGTACTGAATGTAGCCGGGCTTATTGTTATAGCTCTCGTCAGTCTTGCCCTTTCCGCAGATGTGGATAACATTGTATTCAGGAAGAATTCTGTCAAGGCAGGAACGAACGGCGTTGTTTACTCCAACACTTCCTGTACTTCCTCCGATGACAAGAACAGTCGGCTTATCATACTGGAAACCGCAGAACTCTTTGGCTGCCGCTGCATTTCCCTTATAAAGCTCAGCTCTGATCGGTGTACCGGTTACTGTTGCAACACCTTCAGGGAAGGTGTCTTTGGTCTCGGGGAAGTTGCAGCATACCTTGCTTGCCTTTGGAAGGGCCAGCTTATTGGCAAGTCCCGGAGTCATATCAGACTCGTGGATTACGACAGGAACCTTTCGCTTGCTTGCTGCAAAAACCACCGGTACGGATACAAAGCCGCCCTTGGAGAAGACAACGTCCGGAGCCAGCTTCTTGATAAGCTTCTTAGCTTCGCCGTAGCCCTTCAGTACGCGGAAAGGATCGCTGAAGTTCTTCCAGGAGAAGTAGCGTCTGAGCTTTCCTGAAGATATTCCGTAGTAAGGGATTCCCATATCCTCGATGAGCTTTCTCTCGATACCGTTATAAGTTCCGATATAGCTTATCTCGTAGCCCATTTCCTTAAGGCGGGGAATGATAGCCATATTCGGTGTTACGTGTCCGGCAGTACCACCGCCGGTTAGTACGATTTTCTTCATAAATAAATCTCTTTTCATAATTAGATTTTTACTACAAGGGATTATACACAAAAGAGGCTCAAATATAAAGCATATTTTTTAGGGGCTGTGAGGGCTTTTTCTTGACTGAATTCGTATATAGATTTAAAATAATCATATCTTTGAACTGAATTAGGAGGGTACGAAATGACATATCGTGAGTTATATCAGAGCTGGCTGGATGATCCTTATTTTGATGAGGAGACCAAGGCAGAACTGAAGAGCATTGAGGGTGATGAAGCAGAAATCGAAGATCGTTTTTATCGCAGTCTTGAATTTGGAACAGGTGGTCTCAGAGGAGTAAGAGGCGCCGGAACAAACAGAATGAATATATATACAGTTCGTCAGGCTACACAGGGACTGGCAAACTATATTGTTGCACATAACGGACAGGATAAGGGTGTTGCAATATCACACGACAGCCGTATCCTTTCACCGGAATTTGCAAGAGAGGCAGCGAAATGTCTTAACGCGAATGGTATTAAGACTTATCTTTTTGAGTCCCTCAGACCAACACCGGAGCTTTCATTTGCAGTTAGAGAGTTCGGATGTATCGCAGGTATCATGGTTACAGCAAGCCACAATCCACGTGAGTACAACGGATACAAGGTTTACTGGGAAGATGGTGCACAGGTTACACCTCCTCATGATACAGGTATTATGGACGAGGTTGCAAAGATCACAGACTTCTCTATGGTTAAGACCATGGATGAGGATGATGCAAGATCTCTTGGACTTTTTAATGTTATCGGATCAGATTTCGATGATAAGTTCATAGCACAGGTTAAGGCACAGAGTATTCATCCTGAGATCATCCCTGAGATGGCTAAGGATATGAAGATTGTTTATACACCACTTCATGGTACAGGAAATGTACCTGTAAGAAGAGTTCTTAAGGACCTTGGATTCACACAGGTTTATGTTGAGCCACAGCAGAAGATTCCTGATGGAAGCTTCCCTACAGTTGCTTATCCTAATCCGGAAGATCCAAAGGCATGGGAGCTTGCTCTTAAGCTTGCAAATGAGGTTGATGCAGATATCGTTCTTGCCACAGACCCTGATGCAGACAGACTTGGTGTATACGCTAAGGATACAAAGACAGGAAAGTATGTAAGCTTTACAGGTAACATGTCAGGTATGCTTATCGCTGAGTACATTTTCAGAGAGAAGCTTGCTACAGGTACTATGCCTGAGAATCCTGCCCTTGTTACAACTATCGTTACAACTGATCTTGCTAAGGCTATCGCTGCAGAGTACAATGCACGCTGCATCGAGGTTCTTACAGGATTTAAGTATATCGGTGAGCAGATCAAGATCTTCGAAGAGACAGGATGCAACAACTATGTATTCGGTCTTGAGGAGTCTTATGGATGTCTTACAGGTACATACGCAAGAGATAAGGATTCCATCGTAGCAGTTATGATGCTCTGCGAGGTTGCTGCATTCTGCAAGAAGCAGGGTAAGACTCTGTGGGATGCTATGCTTGATCTCTATGAGAAGTATGGATATTATAAAGAAGGACTTGCTACTCTTGAACTTAAGGGTATCGACGGTGCTGCTGAGATTCAGAAGAAGATGCAGACATTCCGTGAGAATCCACCTAAGGAACTTGGAGGATTCAAGGTACTTGCTTCACGAGATTACAAGACAGACGAGAGAGTTGACTTTGTAACAGGAGAGAAGACTTCAACAGGACTTCCTTCATCAAACGTTCTTTACTATGAGCTTGAGGACAATGCATGGTGCTGTGTTCGTCCTTCAGGAACAGAGCCGAAGATCAAGTTCTACTTCGGAGTAAAGGGAAGCAGCATGGAGGATTCAGAGGCTAAGGTTGCTAAGCTCAAAGAGGATATGCTGAATATTTAGTGAATTGCCGGAAGGGGCACTACATCAGGTAGTGCCTCTTTTTTTACGCCCGCCCATAGTGCCTGATATGACGCCC
>JAEEGL010148216.1_pt1 | contig 15326 bp, 11 predicted proteins | sample 9134231 | NCBI WGS metagenome assembly JAEEGL01 (sample SAMN16246548, study PRJNA631951) | gut metagenome | biome: gut microbiome; feature: rumen; material: fiber-attached | host: Bos | place: Iran: Karaj | collected 2018-10 | reverse complement strand
TATGGTTCCTCTACAGGAACCTGCGAGGCCATCGCAGAGAAGATCGCCTCGAAAATAGGCTGTGATGCCTTAAACGTGCAAGACCTTACAACCGACATCATCAACGCCCATCAGAACCTGATTCTCGGCACATCCACCTGGGGAGCAGGAGAGTTGCAGGACGATTGGTACGATGGGTTGAAGATCCTTCAGGATGCTGACCTCAGCGGCAAGACCATAGCTTTATTTGGGTGCGGTGACTGCGAGTCATACAGCGACACCTTTGTAGGGGGTATAGGCGAACTCTACAACGGTATCAAGGACAGCGGCGCCCGCTTCATCGGCAGCGTGGACACCGACGGCTACACCTTCGACGACTCAGAGGCCGTCATCGACGGCAAGTTCATCGGTCTGCCCCTCGACGACATCAACGAGGACGACAAGACCGACACACGAATCGAGGACTGGCTCTCAGCTATCAACCCGGAATTGTAACCACCGTTGAGTTTTTGAGAGCGCAAGTATGATGAACAAATGGCTGGCTGGGAAGATATGAATATGTAAAGCTGAAAGTTAGGCACAAAATACCTATTTTTTGTGATTGTGTACAATGAGGACAATATGTACTTTTGCACCACAATATCAGCTAACATAAAAATTACAGTAATGAAATTTATTTCTACCTTTATTTTCTCATTCATGGCATTACTGGCACTGCCATTGACAGCCAATGCCCAAGATGCCATATTTGATTTCGAGAACAACTCCATGGGGCTTCCAGTCGGTGAGGGACAAAATTTCACTGACGGTGCTTTGAACAGTCCGGTCACTGTGGGTGACGTGACGCTGACCAGTGTGCAGGGAGAAGCCTTCTATCCTGCCATTATGATGAAAGACAACAGTGGTGTTATCGCTCTGAATGTCTATAAGAACGGTGCCATCAAACTGAATGCCGCGGAAGGCAAGGCACTTGTCAAGGTGGACGCCACGATGAAAGGCACGAAGGTCTTCAGTCAGATGACAGCCAGCACTGGAACCCTGACGGAAAACACATGGGAGGGTAATGCCACCGAGGTCACTTTCACAGCATCAGCCCTCATGTCTTTCCTGAAACTGGAGGTCACCCTTGCCGCCAAGAACGACGAGACCGTGGAGCCTGTCGCTGAGATTTTTGACCTGGAAGTTGACAACATCGGTGCTTTCAGAGCCGCCGAGGATGGCAAAATGATAAAACTGTCTCTGAATGGTGCTCAAGTAAACGCCATCGACGACATTTTCAACTTTGCCTATGTAGAGGATGCCACCGGCGCCATTGAAATATCCGGCATCACATTGACAGCAGGCACTAGACTGGATGGCTATATCATTGGTAGCAAGAGCAGCGACAATCTGGACTATAGCAACCCTGATTTTGGCCAGGAGATCAAATTGACAGCCAGCAGCGATGAGACCTTTACGGCAGAAGCGACCGACCTTGTGGCTACATCCGTGGAAGTAGCAGCTATTGCTTCGGCAGAAAACCATGGACGTCTGATGATCATCAGCAATGTAGACATCAAGAAAGAAGGCCGTTTCTACTATGCTTATCAAGGTGAAGACAAAGTACAGGTCAAAGATGCCTTCGGAGTGCTCCCAGCTAATTATGAATGGCCAGAGAAAGCCAAGAGCATCACAGGACTTGTCACCTTCAATGGTGCCCGTTTTCAGATTGCTCCTCTCAAAGCCGAGGATATCGCCATTGAAGTGGCAGGCGAGACAACTGCACTCTTTGACTTTGCCAACAACAACGGTCAGTGGTCTGTCGGAACTTCTGAGAACACCAATGCCGGAAATCTGGAGGGAGTGGCGCTGTCGATGAATGACATCACCCTGACCTTTGTCAGTTCACCGACAATGCCTACGCGTTATTATATCAATGGAGAGCGCGGACCGCAGCTTCAACTCATCAAAGGTGGCCAAATGCGCATTACAGCGAAGGAAGGCTACGCCGTCACAGCCGTACTGGTGACGCCCAACAAAACGACGAATGCCGCAACGGGAGCTGAGGTGGTGAATGTCAACTGGTCCGTGGACAAGGATGAAGGTACGCTCTCAGCTGACAAGCTGTCATGGACAGGCAATGCCACCAGCATCCGCTTCAACGCAACAGGACCGACCTATCTCAATGCCATTGAAGTTACCATGGCTCCGGTTGATGAGGCTACTGTCACGCCTGAGGCCAACACTTACACTTCGTTCCCCGAGTCTTTGGCAGAATTCAACGCTTTGCCGGACGGCACACCCGCCATCCTCACCCTGACAGATGCCGTGGTCACTGCAGGCATGGTGAACGAATGGGGCTTCTATTTACAGGATGCCACAGCTGGCGCTCATTTCTACTGCACAGGCTTGAACTACCCCGTAGGCACCAAACTCAATGGCAAGGTCTGGGTGAAGAAGATCAATCAGAGCATGGGTTCACGTATCGCCATGACCGAAGAGACCAACAGCGACAACCTGTCTGCGACAGATGATGGAACATATGAACCTGTTACGGGAATGATAGCCGAGGTGAATGTGGCTGCCAACGTTTTGAAGGTGGTGAAACTGACGGATGTTTCCGTGAAAGGTACCAAGGAGACGGAAGCCACCATCACTGATGCCGCTGGATCAACCCTGACCATAAACAACGGCAAAAACAATTATTTCCCGTATGTTTACCAAACGGACCTGACCACGATTGACTATCAGAATGCCATGGTGGAGGGTCTCCTGCTTGGTGGCAACAAACTCATTCCATTCGCTATCACAGAACAGGCAGACAACGGCATCGCTGAGGCCTATGCTAAAGACCAGGACGACATCGTCATCTACAATATGCAGGGCATGCGTCAAAAGTCATTGCAGCACGGTCTGAACATTGTCAATGGAAAGAAGATCATGGTGAAATGAGCTTGTGACATCAAAGCTCATCACGGAAAAGAAATATGCGAGAAGTACCTGAGCTTAATGCTTCAGGTACTTCTTGCCGTTAATAATATATACTCCCTTTTCGGGACGTGAAATGCGTTGGCCGGTGAGGTTGAAGATGGGTTGTGATGCCACTGCATCAGAAGAACACGTGACATCGGGAATGGTGGTTTCCGAAGAACGCTTAACCTTACCACTGGCCCAAATGTCGATATAGCCAACTGCCCCATTATAGGGTTGGTTCTCACTGACCACGGCATAAATCTGATAGGTTTTGGGCAACGAAAACGTTGCATTGACATCTGTTTGCCAGTCGCTCCACAGCGTCATACCCTCCAGGGACTGAGTCTCTATGTTTTCCGAGAGAAAATAGATGTAGCGGTGTGTTCCGTCAGCATCGGTGCCGAAGAGCGCATAGCTGGTTGCGGGTTCCTGGTATTCTTCAGAGGAACAAGGGGCGCTGCTGTCGAGAATCCATCCCAGTCTAACTTTATCGTCTTCCTGCTCTACTGCTATACGCCAGTCGGCAGGATAAGGTTTTGACGCATGTGTGAAGAAGTTTTCGGCATGACACTGCAAACTGCTGCCTTCGGCCGATGGTGTGGCAGTAAACGATATCCTCTCTTCTCCGCCTTCGAAGGGACTTGCCACAAATTGCCACTCTCCAGACAATTCGTTTATAAGGTCTGACTGCGCATGGGATGCCGTTGAGGCAAGGAGAGCCAATGCCATGAATGTGATTTTTGTAGTTTTCATTGTTATCATTTGTGTTGATTGTTTCTTACCTTTCATTTTCATCTTTCATTATCATAGCGTACACCCAACAGCCATTGTCAGAAGGGTATGGTTGTTACCTTGGGTAAAATCATTATCCTGATTGGTGGCGCGGTAGTCGAGACCCAAACGCACATGAGTCTTCAAACGGGAATGAGGAAAGACAAAAGCATACTGAACGCTGCCGCCTACAAGATATTGTTTTGCTGTCAGGTATCGGTATTCACGATAGAGTAAGGCATCCATGGTGGCAGGCGGTTCTTGTTTCAGACTTGGTTCTACAAACGATCCGTCTTGGAAAGGGGCGCCAGAACCGTTCTGGCAAGCTGCCTTCAGGGAGAACGTCCATACCCCTTTCCGGCCAATCTGGTTACGTACGGCTGACAGCATCAGGATATTGGTCTTTAGCGATTGGTACCTGTAAAATGGATAGAGGAATGCGGATTGCTGACGGTGATGGCATTGGTATTGAGCAGATAGTTCCCATGCGGGGAGTTCTCCACGAATGCCCTGTTGGGCGGTCAGTCCTATGGCAAAGTCGTTCCATTTCTTGGTTCCTGTTTCCACCGCATCGTAGTATTCATAATAGTTGGCGCCGCTCGTGTTGGTCAGTTCGCGGAAGGTCTCTGCACGATTGCTGAGTTTTTCAGTTTGATAGGAGACGTCGAGGCAAAACCTTGAGGTATAAGACAAAGGCTGGTAGATAACCGTAAAACTGGTTTCGGTGATGTCTCTCTTGTGTTGAGTATAGGTGGCTGTGTAAGGTGATTTTCTACCATAATAACCATCACCACGGCTGAAGATGAAACTGCCGAAGAAGGACAATTGTTCTGTGGGGGTCACCTCGGTTTGAATGGAGGCTCCATGGTTTTCCTCGAAGAGTGGCATTTCGCGCGCTTTGTCGGTATATCCCTCGTTTCCGAATTGTTCCACACGTCCCATGAATGCACCATAATCCACAAGAGTCTTATACACCCGTTCACTCTTGCCATAGGTTCCGAAGGTTACACTCTCTGTCTGACGATGATAAGTATAGTCTGCTCCTATGCTCAACCATTTCAGCAGGGGAAGGTGCCCTCCCAAGGTCAGTTGCATGTCCATCAGTTTGTTTTGATGACGCAAATCCTTGTATTTGGCATAGTTGGAAGAGGTATAGTCCATACGTGCTCCCACAGAGATGCCTTGATACACATCGACACCTAAAGCTCCTACCAAATGATAGATATCACGATGCTTCTTGCCTGGATTGGTCAATGAGTCTTCAACCAGATTGAATGGCATACGTTTCTGCATGAAGGCTGAGCCTGTCATGTCGCGTCCTGACCAGCCAGAATAGCTGATGGCTCCATAGGTCACGACCCGGGGACTCAGACGATAAAACGACTCCACATTGCCATCAGCAACCAGCGTGTTGCGTGAATCGGAATAATCCACCAACCCACCGTTTCCTTTGTTGACAGCGATTTCCGTCTTGACGATGTTGCTGGCGGTAAAACGGGTGAGCGCAGCCGCGTTACGATGATTCAGCGATGGGTCACTATGGCTGACAAACTTGAAGTCACGTAGCAGTAGTGAGTCCTGAGCTGAAGTGCATAAAGCCAGCAGGCAGAACAACAGACAGAAGGCTATTTTCTTAGTGAGCATATTTGGCGTTCGTGGAAATCGTTTGTTGAGTTGTTGGTGTCCTGATAGACGATGTGAGCACCGTTTCTGATAGAAGCTTCGGCATCTATGCCGCTGGGGTCTTTTGAACTCTCAACCCCTAAGGAATAGCCATAGACGAGTTTTCCCTCGTTCTCGGACAATGCCTCGGTGGCAGCCTGGTCGACGTTGCGGTATAGCGAATGTCCCTGATAGTTGGTGAGCCACACATAACCGGCATCGATGTCGGCAGTGAGACGTTTCACACTGCTGTCCTTATAGCCGGAGGAATACACCTCAATGGCATCGACGATCCATTGGTTGGGAACCTTCAGACATTGTTTGGTTTGTTTCACTTCGCCGCCATCGTACCAGATCTTATCGACCTGTGATGCGTAATCGGCTGGCGATACCCCTTGTGTCTGAAATAACAGCAAGGCTGGTGAGGTGACACTCAATGGCCAGGCATTGCTCAGGCTCCACCGGAAAGCTTTCAAATAGTGGCTGCTGGGAATGAGCCCCGAAGGTGTGGGATAGTATTTGGAATTGATGTACCCACTTTCAGGGTCATACATGCAGTAATAATCTGGGTTGGCGAAGTTGACAGACTGGCTGTATGACTGACTGTTGTCGATGGCACCATGTATGTTGACCACCACCTGCGCATACGGTTCGATGACGAGCATGGAAGGAAAATACCATATACCGTCGAGCACAGGCGTGAAGTTCTCACTCTCGTAAGTCAGCCGACCTTCTGCATTGTAGTTGTTATTGTTGGACTGGGCGTTGTAGGGTGTCAGGAATCCAAAGCAGAGATTGCTCAGCGAGGCTGGCTGTGAACTGTTGTTGTAGAGTATCACGTACTTGTCGAACTGGTATTTCGTGATGCCGTCATCTGCCAGACACCCTCCGTTGTAGAGTTCCTTGATGACAACCTGACTGCGTACGATGCCTTTCATCGTGATGATGACGTTGATGGTCTCACTCCGGCGGATTGCAATCTGCCCGGCCGTTCCATTATAGCTGTAGGCAATTCCCTCATCGGCATAATGGCCAGTGGCGCTCGCTTCGTAGATGCCAGGTGTAGTGGTGAATGAGGCCTTGCCGTTTTCATCTGTTTTAGCCGTAAAGATGCTGCCCGTCTGCGTGTTGCGCAACGTGACTTCGTAGTCTTGCGCCTCACCTTCGAGTCCGGTCAGGCAGACGGTTACCTGTCCTAATGAAATGTCGTCCATGGTAGGCACCCCGTCGTCCTTGCAGCAAGTCAACAGGGTGATGAGACATACACAAAACAATATCTTTTTCATAATTTGAATCTTAGTGAAAGTCCATAATAATAACTGGGTACATATCCACTTGAGAAAAGTGAGGTCTCCAAGTCGGTCTGACTACTATGGACGGTCTTCATGGTGTTGAAGAAATTGTTGGCATAGAACGACAGGCTGATATGGTCTCCCAGTTCTTTGGTGATGTTGAGGTTGGCAGAATAATAGCTGCTGATGCGGTTGGGGTTCATGACGTAGGGGTAGTTGGAGCGAACCACGAGTTTTGAAAGGTCGCTGTAAAGCGAGGGGGCATTGTCTTTTGCCCAAAGGAACGTCTCTTCAAAGGGAATGCGCTCGTCAGGGTTTTCCCAGGTGGAGTAGTATTCCGGATAGACAGCTATATACTGGTCCTTGCTGCGCCCGTCGTAGGGAGAGCCTGAATATTGACTGTTGTCCGTGAGCACTATACCCCGTCGGCCATCTTCAAACTCGCTCAGTTGCCGATGATAGTTGTAAAGCGAAGCCTCTATGCGCAAAGCCACTACCAGTCGGATCTTGGGAATGTGAGTGGTGACGGTCGTGTTCAGGTTCAATTGTTTCGACAGGCTTCCGTTGGCAACGGCAGCATTGGCCGTGTAACTGGCAGAGGTGGCACTGCTTCCCCTATAGTAACCCACATACTGATAGGGTTGACCGTCACTCATGGTCAGGCCGCTGGCCGGTATATCGGCAAACAGCACATCATCGATGCCCTTGTAATAATAATAATTGCCGTCGAAACGGAGAGAGGTGCGCAAGGCCTTGATCTGTTGCAAATCGATGATCCATTCCACCCCATAACGATTCAGAGGCGAGGCATTGACATATTTCGTGTTGGACAGATAGGTGCGACGGGTGATGCCCGACAACTGCTGTCCGTCATTGCCTTGTGAGGAAACGGTCACCGTCCCCGTCTTTCGGTCAATGTCAAAGAGGCGTTCCTCCAAAGGAATCGCAATCCCTTCAAGTGCGGCAGGTGGTGTGTATTGGTAGGCGAAAGGCGTGTAGAGACTGGTGGCCATATAAGGGTTGCGTGTCTGGTGATGGAATGCCGACAGAGAGATATGCGTCCCTTTGATGTTCATCTCCACGCCCAAGTCGGTTTGCAGGGTATATTGCCATCTCAATTCCGGATTGTAAACGGCTTTGCTTGGATGGGTGTGATAGGCATAGAACGAGGTGTTGGCGTCTGTGCTGGGAGAGGCAAAAGCCAGATGGTCACTATAGGAGGGTGATGGGTAGAGCACTTGGAAGGAGGGCAGTTTGACACTTTTGCCCCACCCCGCATGGATGCTCAGGTCTTGAATCCAGTGCTCGTGGCGGTTTCTCCAAAAGATGTAGCGATTGTTCAGACGTGGAGAGAAACTATTCACCGTGCCGTAGTCGGATCCACTGATCATCGTCATATCCTGGCGCAAGCCTGCTGTCAATTCACAGGAAGAGAGACGGGAGACGGGTATGATGACTTTCTCCTCTGCATATAGAGCCAAATTATGCAGTGAAGGCAGGTCGTCATAGCGGTATTCACGCCATGTAGGAGCATAGCGCATGTCGTCATAGTAGGTGCCGCGTCCGTTGTTGCGGCTGCCGGTATATTCGGCGCCTACCATCGTGTGGCTGGTAACAGGACCGATGTGTCGGTTCAACTCTCCTTTCAGACGAAGGTTCCAGTTGAGAGGCTTCGAGTCGCTGTAGCGCAGCACATTCCAGTATCCTGTAGGACCGAGTATGATGCCTCCGGTCATAGATGAAGAGAATGGCTGTGCGATAAAATAGCCCTCTTCTGTGGTATGGATATAGGGTTGTGTGGAGGCACTGTTGGCGTGTGAGAAATTTTCTGCTTTCTTGTCAGAGTAGGAAAAAGAGGCATGAAATGACAGGTTCGTCAGCCAGCGTTTGTTCAACAGCCAGTTGAGTTCCATGTTCCCACGGAAGGCATTGTCGCGCTGTTTCGAGTAGTCGTCGAGTTCCTCGTCAGGATCGGCTTTCGAATCATATCCGCCAATATTGCCTGTCAGTCCAATGTTCAAGGTCAGCGGAGTGGTCTGCTGCATGAAACTCTTCATATAGTGCAGGCTCAGGATGTTTCGCTGGTATGCAGTATGTGGCGAGGCAGCATTGCTGAACGAACGGGCATGCTCAAGAGAGGTGTTCAGCACCCCTTTGTTCCTGCCCAGATTGAACCCTTTGTTCAAGGCTATCTGGCGGGTGTGCTGATTGAGTTTCCCTTCAACGATGAAAGGCGACTTGCCCTTGCGTGTGTTGACCTTGACGATGCCGTTCGACAAGTCGCCGTACTCAACAGAGGGGATGCCCGTCACCACCTCGACACTCTCAATGTTCGACGAGCTGATGGTGCGTGTAGAGGCTCCTGCTGTCTCGCCGATGCTGGCGTTGTTGTCCAAGCGCATGCCGTCCACCTCTATGGCAGTGCCGAAGGAGGCATTGCCTTTCTCCTGTGCACCACTCCGCAGAGCCATCCTGTCGTCGTTCATCAATGTGGGATTGTTGCTCTTGCCACCAGGCAACAAAGTCTGGATCTCACCGACATTCAGTATCTGTTGGTTGTCCAGGGCCGTGCGGCTGATCGTATAGGAGGTGGTCGATTCGTCACGCTTTCGTCTGGCCGTCACCGTGACCTCATCCAGCATCAGGTTGTCGTCCTTGAGCCTGATTGTAAGATCAGTGATGTCGTCGGTCAGTGTCATTGGATAAGTTTTCTTCTGATACCCCAAACACTGCACTGTAAGTGTGATCTTCTCTTGGTCCACGCCCTTGATGGAGAACTGTCCATTCTCGTCTGTGATGGCCCATAGTCCATTTTCCGCTATCAGGATGCTGGCAAATTCTATGGGCTTGTTATTGGTATCGCTGACCACCTTGCCTGCCAACGTCACCTGTGCAGAGGCCATTCTGGACAATAACACCAAAAACATCAATATGATTGATAATCGCTTATTCATTATTATAATAATATGGGCTGCAAAAGTATCAAGAAATCAGGGATTGACAAATACCTAAAAATGGGGATTTGAGGAGAGTTTTATATTTCGTACCTTTGTGCCTTGAAAGACGATATCACGCTGACGATGGACTGAAACCGATCTGAGTCATTTCATACGGAAGCGAGTCGGGAAAAGTAGAATCTTATAATGAAATGATGAATATAATGAAGAAGCATCTATTGACAACCTTATTACTATGGGGTATGGTCTTGATGGCCTTTGCCCTGCAATTGCCACAAGATCCCACCATCCGCAAGGGCAAATTGAAGAACGGGATGACCTATTACATCCGCCATAATGCCAAAGAGGCAGGGCTGGCCGATTTCTACATCGCCCAACGCGTGGGCAGCATCCTTGAGGAGCCCCGTCAGCGCGGACTGGCCCACTTCCTTGAGCACATGGCCTTCAACGGAACCAAGAACTTCCCCGGCAAAGGCAAGCGACTGGGGATTGTGCCCTGGTGTGAGACCATCGGCGTGAAGTTTGGTGCCAACCTGAATGCCTACACATCGATTGACCAGACGGTATATCACATCGGCTCCGCCCCACTGAAGCGTGAAGGCATCATCGACTCATGCCTTCTGGTGCTGCATGACTGGAGCCATTATCTGATTTTGGAAGACAAAGAAATCGACAAGGAGCGTGGCGTGATTCACGAAGAGTGGCGCACCCGCCGTGCCGGCATGGCGGTTCAGCGACTGCAGGAACAGGCGATGCCGAAGGTATATCGTGGAACAAAGTATGAAGACTGCTTGCCCATCGGTTCAATGGACATCGTCGACAATTTTCCTTATCAAGACCTTCGTGACTACTATCAGAAGTGGTATCGTCCCGACTTGCAAGCCATCATTGTGGTGGGAGATTTTGATGTTGACAAGATGGAGCGTAAAATCAAGAAAATATTCTCTTCCATCCCCATGCCGAAGAATGCGGCCGAGCGCATATACTATCCTGTAGGTGACAATGAGAAGATGATCATTGACATCGAAAAGGATAAGGAACAGCCTATCGTGCTCTGCCACATTTACCAGAAACGCGAGGCCACGCCCGACAACGAGAAAAACAGCGAGAAATATTTGCGTGACGGTTATATTGATGGTCTTATCAGCACGATGCTGAACGACCGTCTGGTAGAAATGCGCCAACAACCAATATCACCATATCAGAGTGCAACAGGGCGCGCCTCACAATTTTTCCTCAGTCGAACAAAGGATGCTTTCTCACTGAGCATCAGCTGCAAGCAAGACAACATCCTTGGTGGTATCATCAGTGCGGTGGGGGTAGCCGAACGTGCACGCCAGCACGGCTTCACACAATCGGAATTGGACCGTGCCAAGAAACTTCGCCTGAATGCAGCCGAGCGCAGGATGAAAATGAAAGACGACTATCGCAATTCTCATTACGTCAATGAATGCGTTGACAACTTTCTCGAAGGCGAACCGCTGCTGTCTGTAGAATTTCAATTGGAGAACACCCGTCAACTTGACCGCGAAGTGACGCTTGCCGAGGTGAATGCTTCCGTGAAGGAACTCATCACCGACAAGAATCAGGTGGTGGTGATGTATGCCCCCGACAAGGAAGGATTCGAGATACCTTCCGAGCAGCAGATTGAACAGGTGATCCTGACAGCGCAACAGCTCAATTATGCACCTTATCAGGAGGCGATGCTGGCTGAGTCTCTTGTCAGTGATCTGCCAAAGGCCGGCAGTATTGTCAGCGAGCAGCCCTATCGTCATGGCTTTACTGAACTGACATTGAGCAACGGGATGAAAGTTTACACCAAGAAAACCGACTACGAGTCTGATGCCATATCACTACGCATGCAGGCAGATGGCGGAACCTCACTCTATGGTGATGAGGATATACCCAATTTTGCGCTGATTTCGAGTGGTATCACTGAGGCGGGTGTTGGCAATTTCGATGCCGTCACCCTGCGCAAGATGCTGACGGGAAAAAGCGTTCGCGTCAGTCCGTCGGTCGGCAGCATGCGGCAGAGCATCAGCGGCAGTTCTTCGGTGAAGGATATGGAGACCATGTTCCAGTTGTCTTATCTCTACTTCACACAACCCCGCAAGGATACTGCAGCCTTTGCCGGTCTGATGAACCGCCAGTATGCTTTCCTGGCCAACCGCAATGCATCGCCGAAAGTAGATTACAATGACTCCATCCGTGCCATTCTCTATGGGCATCATCCCCGTATGGAACCCGTAGTGCAGTCCACGCTCGACCATGTCAACTACGACCGAATCCTTCAGATTTACAAGGAGCGGTTCAGCGATGCATCGAACTTCAAGACGGTGATTATTGGCAACTACGACGAACAAGAGCTGCGTCAGTTGGTGTGTCAATATCTCGCTACCCTACCTGCCACAGGCAAGCACGAACAAACCAATTACAGCAATGTCCCCCGGATTGTGGATGGTGAGAAGATAGTTTGTTTCACCAAACCACAAGCTACACCGCTGGCCAATGTCAGTATTTATCTGACTGCCGATGTTCCCTTTACCGCCCAGAGCGATTTGGAACTCGACTTCCTGAAACGCTGTCTGTCTATCGCCTATACTGATTCTGTTCGTGAGGAAAAGGGTGGCACTTACGGAGTTAGCGTGGATTTCGGACTGGACAAGGACGATAAGCCCAATGCCACGTTGAAAATCTCCTACAATGCCGATCCGCAGCGTTACAAGGAATTGAACCCCATCATCTACCAGCAATTGCAGCATATTGCCCAAAATGGCCCATCGGCTTCATCCATGCAAAAGGTGAAGGAGTATCTTGTAAAACAATATGTCCAAGCCGCCATCACCAACGACTACTGGAGTTATATTATCTGGCACGAAATTGATGATGACACCGATTTCGACCGTGATTATTGCAAGATGGTACAAGACATGAAAGCAGACGACGTTCAGCGAATGGCACAACAACTCTTGGCAGCCAAACGTTGCATTGAGGTAACCATGCTTTCTGAATAGCAACGATACCCATTATCGTATAATCCACAATGATGGGTTTTCAGCAGGGGCGCAATGTTTAAAACACACGTTTTTAAGCATTGCGATCCTTTTTTTCATCGCTACAAGGCCAAACGACATTGGCACAGTTGCGTGCAGACAATGAGTAAGGGGTATAGGATATGACTGGCAAGAGTAATGTCTACACTCCTATACTCCTTTCAACGTAGAGAGAAAGTTGAATCAATGACTTTTCGGAAGACAAACATTTCGTCTTCCTCACTCCAATTGTCTGATTCCTCCTCGGGCACAGCAGGACCATGGAAATGCTTGTTCCAAAACTCCACAATCTGAAAACCACAACGGTTGACGTAGAAATGAATATTACGTTTTTCAAAATAGGGCGTGATGGTTTCCCAAACACGAATCTCTGGATGGAGTTTCTCAACGGCTCTCCATGCGGCTTGCCCTATGCCGTGGCCGTGGACATCCGGTGAGACGAACAGCAGCTCCAGTTCACCCTTTCCTGCTATTTTGTCAATGTTCAATACCATACCTCCCACGTATTTTCCATCTTGCACAATGCGGTATGCTTCGGCATTCTCGCCATCGATGCATCGCTCAATCGTGCTTCGCGAGATCACTTCAGACCCTTCTTCGGTGCGGTCATCGCGCATGCCAAATTCAATTTGGGCACCATATCGGAATGCCCATTGATTATCCTTGATAAACTGTTCTCTGTCATTCTCTTGTAAAAGAGCAAGGGAGATTTCCTGTCTATTGTCGTTTATGCCGCTCATCTAACTCGGTATTTACTTGTCGGTATTCTTTTTATTCTTTTCCTCTGCTCTATAGGAAAAATAAATGGCTATCAGGGTCAATACACCCGATGCAATGCCAAGTATTTTGCCATCCTCCCATCCTGGGAGAAACAACCATACTATAATGTAAACAATGATGAACGCAGCAAGAAACACTTGAAATTTCTGTCTTTTATTCATAGGTTTCTACTCTGTTTTAGAAATTGTTTGTTAGAAGAAGACGAATCAGAACAAAGATAACCAGCATTGCACAGCTTTCATGCACATTACGATTTATCCGTTTGTCTTTGTCAATTCAATGGCCTTCTTGCCTGTCAGATGTTCGATTTCCAAACATAGCACCAACATTCGATGGAGGCCTCGATCCAGTTCCTTCTGCAATGCTTCATCTTGGTTGGGATTATAGCGGTTTCCCAGCAATCGGGCTGCCGCCAGTTTCTCTTTCTCATCCTCTATGATGCGGATGCGCCCGAATGCAATGACACTGCAGAAATAAGTGGTGTATTGCTCGCCATGCACCTCGTCTTTGTCAATCACACAGAAGGAAGCCTTGTCACAGTTGCTGATGGCATCCACCTTATGACCGCTCAAAGCACTATGGAAATAGAGTTTCCCGTCATGATAGACAAAACTGATGGGTACGGCGTAAGGGTAGCCGCCATCGCCGAGAAGGGCGAGTGTGCCCGATGTGGCATTACCAAGTATGGAGATACTCTCCGACTCTGTCAGTTGCTGCCGTTTACGGCGCATTTCTCTGAATTGCATGTTACGAAATGGTTTTAAGTCCTATGATCGATAAGATAAGCGTGGTAAGGAAAAACAACCGCCAGAATGTGGCAGGCTCCTTGAATATGAAAATGCCTATAAGAACCGCTCCAACTGCGCCTATGCCAGTCCATACTGGATAAGCAGTACCGATAGGCAACGCTTCCGTGGCTTTTGCCAAGAGAATGGCGCTAAGAATATAGAAAACACCGAAGGCTGTAATCCATGTATACCATTCCATGCCACTGATTCCTTTGGCCCGTCCAAGACAATAGGCGAAAGCAACTTCGCAAAGACCAGCCAATATCAAAATAATCCAATGCATGCCGTTAAATCCCAATTTATCTGTTTCTCAATTATATTAACCCATTCATCCTTGCAAGAAAGTCACGCATCAGTCAGGCCATCTCTGCATGATGGCTTTCGACGCAGCTGTCTTCGACTTGGATTTTGTCGTATTTCATATTGTTCATTATCCGCAAAAACCGATTTGTCTTTACGGGTTACAAAGATACGGCATTTTTGTGATTTACACATAAACAATCCATATCTTGTTCATCTCTTTTCTTATGGATCTTCCAATATTTTACAACTATGGACGGATATCAACCTATTCCCACCAGCTCAATCTCGAATATCAGGGTGGAGCCGCCCGGAATGCCAGGTTGGGAGAACTTCCCATAGCCCATCTCGGCAGGAATGTAGACCTCCCATTTGTCACCGATGTGCATGTGCTGCATGGCGATGATCCAACCCTCGATAAGGTCACAGAGACGGTAAGCCAGGGGGACGCCGCCACGGCTGCTGTCAAACTGCTTTCCGTTGATGGTCCTGCCCGTATAGTGTGCCGTGACGATGCTGCGTGCGGTTGGTTGGGCACTCGACTGGTCTCCCTCAACCAGAACCTTGTAGTAGATCCCTTTGGGGAGTGACTTTACGCCTTCTTCCTTGGACTTTGCTATCAGCCAGTCCTTGTTTTCCTGTATGTATGCTCTCTTGTTCATATTTTGCCGTGATTCGTTAAATTGGGATTTACTTTTCATACAATTCTATCGGCAAGCCGTCAGGATCCTGAAAGAAGAGGAACCTTTTGCCTGTATATTCGTCTGTTCTCACCTCTTCATGCGAAACACC
>JAEEGL010094757.1_pt1 | contig 15326 bp, 14 predicted proteins | sample 9134231 | NCBI WGS metagenome assembly JAEEGL01 (sample SAMN16246548, study PRJNA631951) | gut metagenome | biome: gut microbiome; feature: rumen; material: fiber-attached | host: Bos | place: Iran: Karaj | collected 2018-10 | reverse complement strand
TGCAGGATGGGCGCGGTTGACTTGTTGACAACCTTTTCTCTTCCCTTGCGGATCAACTGATTGATCGTTGGCATGGAAGCACCTCCTGAAAATTTATCGGAGCCGGTTTGCCGGTCTCCTCCTATAACATCCCCGCAACCCTCGGGAATATATAGTCATAATGAAAGCGCCGAAAGGGCGCGGCCGGAAGGGATGATCCCCTTCACGGGTTCAGATCGTTCCTGTATACGGCGGCGGCCGCCGAGGGCACGTCCACCCGGCACAGGGCGGCAAGCTCCTCCATGGTGGCGACCATCTGCAGGGGCACATTCCCCTCCCGGGCGGCCTGTTCCACCGCGCCGCGGATCGCCGGCCCGGCGTCCATGGCCAGGAACACCTTTTCCACCCGGTCCTGCCGGATGGCCCGCAGCACCTGCCGCGCGCCGACTACGCGCAGCGCGCGTTTTTTCAGCCGTTCGGGCATTCCCGATCCCTCCGTCCCGTCAGACAGGAACAACGTTGTCCGCATACCGCAGGCAACTGTATCATGATAGCATTGTCAACGGCCGTTGTCAACGGTTTTTTCAAGAAAATGAACTGATTTTTCTTTACATTTTCGCGTCATTTTTTGTCCCTCCCCTTTTTCGGAAAAAACGCGCCCAAAGGTCACAGCGGCATTGCTCCGCGTCGTTCCGTTTTGCCCCTTTTCTTCCGTTTTTTCCTTGCATTGCCAGAAAAGATGGCGTATAATGGGAATGGTGGAAAGGGAATACTCCTTCCACCGTGAATGTTTTTTTCGGAGGCGGAATATGAGCCGACTTTCCTATGTTTTCAAGCGCGTTGGCAAAATGGATTTTGCCCGTATGCAGGACACCGCGCGCATGCTGCATAAAAAAACGGGCAAGCCCACCGCCTGGCTGCTGGCGGATATGGGAAAATGCGCGCTGAAATACAACGCGGGCTATATGGATTACAAAATCGCCGAAATGTACCGGCTGAACGACGCCCAGCGCCGCACGGTGATCACCCGGGGCATTTCCAACGAGATCGTGCGCCGCATGAACGATAAAGCGTACTGGCATTTTTTCGACGACAAAACCCAGTTCAACACCACCTTCGCCAAATGGGTGCAGCGGGACTGGATCAAATCCGACGAGGGCATGACCCTGGACGCCCTCACCGCATTCCTGGCGGACAAGGATCAGGTGATCTACAAGCCGCTGGAGGGGTCCAGCGGCCAGGGCATCGTAAAATACGAAAAAAAGGAGTGGGAAGCCAATCCCGGCCTGTTCCGGGATCAGCTGCTGGAAGCCGGCCCCGGCGTGCTGGAAGAAGTGATCGTTCAGCACCGGGAAATGGCCCGCATGTGCCCCACCTCCGTGAACACCGTGCGCATCGCCACCCTGCTGGGCGATAAAAAGGAAGGCATCGTGTACGCTTTCCTGCGCATCGGCAACGGCCGGGTGATGGACAACGTGGACTGCGGCGGCATGGCCGCCCGGGTGGACCTGGATACCGGCAGGCTGCTCACCGTAGGCGCGGATAAGCTGGGCAATACCTACGAAAAGCATCCCATCACCGGCACGCCCATTATCGGGTTCCAGATCCCCTTCTTTGAAGAAGCCAAAGCCATGTGCATCGCCGCCATGCGGGTGGTGCCCCAGGTGCGGTTCGTGGCGTGGGACGTGGCCATCACCGAGGACGGCCCCCGCTTCATCGAGGGCAATTCCTTCCCCAGTCACGCGGTGCCCCAGTTTGCCGCCCATTACCCGGACGGCATCGGCATCCTGCCTGAATTCAAAAAATTTCTGGATTTATGATTTTTCCGGATTTTTTGCGGATTTCAGGAATAAATCAATCTCCCCATTCGTCTCTATGGATGAAACGACGCCGCCAGAATCCCTTCCGGCGGCTGCATCATACGTCATAATGGATGGGCCGCGGCGCTGTCTGCCGCGGAACGGCCAAAGGAGTGAAAACCATGGATCTGATGAAAACCCTGCTCGTTTACATGATGCTGGTGGTGGGATCGGCCACTGAAACCGTCCCCGCCGTCACGCCGCCCCCCGCGCAGCCTGCCGCCACGGCGTATTCCTTTATCACCGCCGTACCCACGGCGGTGCCCACCCGCATCCCCACGGCCGTTCCCACCCGGGTGCCCACGCAGGCGCCCACCCCCGCCCCCACTCCCGCCGCCTATACCACCCTGTATGTGGGCGACCGGGGCGAGGATGTGCGCAAGCTGCAGCGCAGGCTAGCCGAGCTCGGCTACCTGACCGACAAGATCGACGGCATTTACGGCCAGAATACCAAGCGGGCCGTGGAACGCTTCCAATACTATAATAACCTGACCGTGGACGGTATCGCGGGCAAGGCCACCCAGCGCGTTCTGTTTGAAAGCCGCAGCGTGGTCATCGCCCCGCCGGAAATCACCGCCGGGCCTACCCCGTCGCCCACGCCCATGACCAGCGTGATCGTACCCGTTTATTACGTGGACCAGAACGGCCTGCTGCTCAAGCGGGTGGATATGACCTGCTACGGCACCACCACCATCTACGCGAACGGCAGCAACGCGGGCAAGGATTATACGCTGATTTCCGCCTCCTCCGTGGTGGTGAGCATCCGCAACGGCATCGCCTCCCCCGCTTCCGTGACCTTCCGCTATCAGAAGAAGGCCGCGCCTACCGAAGCGCCCGCCACCATTGTGGTGCCTGTATACTACATGACCGATACCGGCGCGATCCTGTACCAGTCTACCGCCACCCTGCCCCGGAACGCGGTTTCCTTTATTCCGGTCAACACCAGCCTGGTGCCCGATTACTACGAGCTGATCAGTTCCGTCAGCGTGACCGTTTCCGTGAACGCCGCCGGCGTGCCCGACCCCGCCAGCGTGATTTTCACCTTCCGCAACGCCACGCCCACCCCCGTACCGGAAACCAGGCAGGCCCAGGTGCCCGTGCGTTACGTGAATGAACGGGGCTTCCTGCTCAATGAAGCCATGATCAAGGTGGACTACGGCTCCAGCGTGCCCGTTTACGCTTCCTCCGCCATGGTGGAGCCCAGCTACCGGCTGGTGAGCCAGAATCCCGTGACGGTGACGGTGAACGCAAAAGGCACGCCCAACCCCGCCGTGGTGATTTTCACCTATTCCTATCAGGCGCCTACCGCCGTGCCCACGGCCATTCCCACGGCTGTGCCCACCGCCATCCCCACGATGATCCCCACTGCCGTGCCCACGGCTGTACCGACGCCGGTACCCACCGCCGTGCCCACGGCCGTGCCCACCATGATCCCCACGGCCGTGCCGACCGAAGTGCCGACGCCGATCCCCACGCCGGTACCCACCGAAGTGCCTACGCCGATCCCCACGCCGGTGCCCACCGAAGTGCCTACGCCGATCCCCACGCCGGTACCCACGCCTGAACCTACGCCGGTGCCGACGCCCGAACCTACCCCCGTACCTACGCCGGTGCCCACTGAAGTGCCGACGCCTGTACCCACGCCCGAACCCACGCCAAAGCCTCAGGCGGACCTGACCAAAGGCGGCGGCACCGTGGGGTTCAACGGCCTCTCCTATTCCATCAATTGGTATCGTGACGCTTCCGGCTCCGTAATGGTCAGCCTGCGGCGGCTTTCGGAAGAAGCCGTGTGGAGCTATCGCGGCCCCGGCGTGTGCACCATTCTGGGCCACCAGGTGGAAGTATCTTATTCCGGCGGCGAAATCCATACCCTCACCGTGGACGGCAAATCCTACAGCGGCTACGCCACGATCTGGCAGGATGATCTGTATGTAGGCGCGCGCTTCTTAGGCGCGCTGGGCCTGCGGGTGAGTGCTCACAGCGATTGGCTGCTGCTGGAAACCGACTATTGATCATATCCCTAAGCAAAACAGGAGGCCATGGAGCGGCAAAGCTCCATGGCCTCCTGTTCCGTTTGGATTTATGATCATTGTTCGCTGCCTAAAGGACGCTTTCAATCAGTGAGAGAGTTGGGAGTTGAGAGCAGAGAGTTGAGATTTATTTCGTTAATCAAAAGCAGGATTCTCTTTGTTGTGACACGATGACATCTCAACTCTCAACTCTTCACTCTCAACTCTGATTGAAAGTGTCCCTGAAAATACTCCTGCCAAATAATGACGGTTAAAACCGTGATGAGTCAGGCGGAATAAAGCTCCGCCGGTATTCCGAAACGCATCACTTCCCCGTTTTCATGGCCCGCATGGCGTTCAGGATCGCGATGAAGCAAACGCCCACGTCAGCGAAAACCGCCGCCCACAGGGGGGCCAGATGCAGCACGCCCAGCGCCATCACCAGCAGCTTTACCGCCAGGGAAAACGCAACGTTCTGCCGCACGATGGCCCTTGTGCGCCGGGCCATGCGGATGGCGGCGGGCAGCTTGGCCGGGTCGTCGTCCATCAGCACCACGTCCGCCGCCTCGATGGCCGCGTCGGAGCCCAGCGCGCCCATGGCCACGCCGATGTCCGCCCGGGCCAGCACCGGCGCGTCGTTGATGCCGTCGCCCACGAAGATCAGGGCGCCATTGCCGCTCTTTTCCCGCAGCAGGTCCTCCACCTTCTCCATTTTGCCATCTGGCAGCAAACCGGCATAGATCTCATCCATGCCCAAGGCGCGTCCCACCGTTTCGGCGGCATGCTCCCGGTCGCCGGTGAGCATCACCGTTTTTTTCACGCCCAAATCCCGCAGGGCGGAAACGGTTTCCTTCGCGTTCGTTTTGATTTCGTCGGCAATGACGATATATCCGGCGTACCGGCCGTCCACGGCCACGTAGGCCACGGTGCCGCCCGCCCGGACCGGTTCGCAGTCAGCGCCCTCAAGCTCCATCAGCTTTTCGTTGCCCACCGCTACCCGACGGCCGTTCACCAGGGCGCGCACGCCGTGGCCGGAGATTTCTTCCGCGTTCTCCGCTTTCATATCCTCCGGCCGCTGTCCGCAGGCTTCCACCAGGGATTGGGCGATGGGATGGGTGCTGAATTCCTCCGCCGCGGCGGCCAGGGCCAGCAATTCCTGCTCCCTGCCGTTCCGGGCGTGGATCTCCGCCACGGAAAAGCTGCCGCGGGTCATGGTGCCGGTTTTATCGAACACGGCGATTTCCGTTCGGGCCAGGGTTTCCAGATAGCCCGCGCCTTTGATCAGTATCCCCCGCCTGGACGCGCCGCCGATGCCGCTGAAAAAGGTGAGCGGCACGGAAATCACCAGCGCGCAGGGGCAGGAAATCACCAGGAAGGTAAGGGCCGCGGTGATCCATTCGTTCCAATCGCCGCCGAAAAGCAGCGGCGGCGCCAGCGCAGCCAGCACGGCCAGGCCCACCACCACGGGCGTGTAAATGCGGGCGAAGCGGGTAATGAACCGGTCGGCCCGGGACTTGGTCTCCCCCGCGTGCTCCACCAGCTCCAAAATGCGGGCCACGGTGGAATCCTCGTAAGCCTTGGTCACCCTTACCCGCAGCATCCCCTGAATATTGACACACCCGCTGAGTACCGCGTCCCCTTCCTTAACCGCCCGGGGCGCGCTTTCGCCGGTGAGCGCCACCGTGTTCAGGCTGGACGCGCCCTGGATCACCGTGCCGTCCAGGGGCACTTTTTCGCCGGGGCGGATCACGATGATTTCACCCACCCGCACAAAGCCCGGCAGAATGGTTTCCAGCCTGCCCTCCCGCTCCACGCTGGCGGAATCGGGCCGGATATCCATGAGCCCGGCGATGGATTCCCGGCTTTGGTCCACGGCGTAATCCTGGAAAAATTCGCCGATCTGGTACAGCAGCATCACCGCCACCGCCTCGGCGAAATCGCCTAAGCAAAACGCGCCGACGGAGGCCACCGTCATCAAAAACATTTCGTCCAGCGCCCGGCCATGAAGGATGCTTTTGAGCGCTTCCCAGGCTACCGAATACCCAACCGCCAGCCAGGAAGCCACGAACAGGGCGATTTGTACCCCCCGCCCCACCGGCAGCAGCAGTCCGGCCGCCAGCAGCGCGGCGCTGATCCCGATGCGGATCAGCATGATTTTCCGCTCGCCTTCCTCCCCGTGGCCGTGCTCATGATCATGGCCGTGCTCATGATGCTCATGCCCGCAATCGTGTTCATGCGCGTGGCCGTCCCCGTGGTCATGCCGGCAATGATTGCACTGCTTGCTCATACCCTTCTCCTCCGTTCACTCGCAAAGATGCTCCATACCCATGCCAATGATGGTGCGCACATGTTCGTCCGCCAGGGAATAAAAGACCGTTTTCCCCTCCCGCCTGAATTTCACCAGCTTGCTCTGCTTCAACACCCGAAGCTGGTGAGAAATAGCCGACTGGGTCATGTGCAGCAGCTCCGCGATATCGCATACGCACATTTCCGCTTCGAACAGCACATACAGGATCTTGATGCGGGTGCTGTCCCCAAAGATGCGAAACAGTTCCGCCAGGTCATAGAGCATTTCCTCATCCGGCATATCCTCGTTCACGCTGGAAATCAGCTCCGGATGCAGCGTTTCTCCCCCTTCACGCCCGCTTTCCCACTGGTCAGGCATTATGATCACCCTTTCATTTGAACATCTGTTCATATGTTATGATAAACCATTTCGTCCCATTTGTCAACAATCAAATGAAAAAAGGTTTATTCTGTTTTTGGGGTTGGAAAAACAACAGATTTCTATGGAAAGAAGTAACTAATCAGGCGCCTGAAGAGCATTTTCAATCCGTGAGAGAGCTGGGAGTTGAGAGCTGAGATTTATTTCGTCAGCCAAAGCAGGATTCTCTTGTTGTGGCACGATATCATCTCAACTCTTCACTCTCAACTCTGATAGAAAATGTCCTTGAAAACACCTCAACTGAACAATTACGGAAGAAAATAAATACCTCTTCGGCAGGCGCGCCGCCTGCGCGTTTCAATTCTCCCGCTGATCGAAAAGCTCCGGAGCCGTTTCATCCTCCGGCGGCGCATCATCGTAAATCAATTCTTCCACCCGCTCCCGCAGGAAACGGGTCAGCACCCTGGTTTCCTGCTCAGTGCGGCGCGGATTGGCCGCAGTCAGGCTGTCGGCCAGCAAAAAATCCAGGCCCACCTCCAGGGCGTTGGCGATGGCTACCAGGGTATCCAAACTGGGCACGCGATTGCCGCGCTCGATGTTGCCGTAAAAGGAAGGCGATATCCGCACCATTTTCGCGATATCTTCCTGACTCAGGTTTTTCTTCTGGCGTTTGTATTTCATTCGCTTGCCCAGATTCCCATAATCCACCATCCTGTTCCCGCTCCTTCCCTTTGGCCGCATTCATTTCCTGTCCCTGATTATACGGCGTCCGTCGAATTTTGTAAAGTTTTGCCGAAAGGCTGCATCAATCGAAAAAAACCGTTTCTTTGCGCTTGGTAATGTATGGAAAGAGCGCGGGATGCGGAAAAGGGAAAAACGCAGCGCACACACCAAATAATCGCATACAGCGCCGCGCGAAAATGGAAAAATACGGATATGCGCCGCTTTATTACCATATATTGTTATTTTTGATCGGATAAACAAAGGGATTTCTCCCGTCATTGTGGTGTACGGCCAAGGCCGGAACAATTGATATACCAAAGGAGGAATCCCCATGAACAACCGCAAATCCCATCGCATTCTCAGCGCCATGCTGGCGGGCGCGATGTGTCTCGGCACGCCTGCCGCGCTGGCCAGCGAATACGCCACCGTGAAGGGCGGCGGGCTGAACCTGCGCCAGACGGCATCCCTGGAAGCGAAAGTGCTGGGGCAGTACGGCACGGGCACCTGGATCGAAGTGACAAATAAGGGCGAAGCCTGGAGCAAGGTAAAAGTGGCAGGGCAGGAAGGCTACATGATGACCAAATACCTGAACTTCGGCCCTTCCGATTCCACCCTGTACGTGCGCACCAACACCGGCATCGGCCTGAACCTGCGGGAGGGCCCCAGCACCAACGCCAGGCTCATCACATCCTTCCCCGTAGGCACCGCCGTCACGGTGATCTCCCGCGGCAGCGGCTGGTATAAGGTGCGGGTCGGCTGCCTGGAGGGCTATATGGCCAGCGCTTACCTGTCTCCCACCAAAACATCCGCCCCCGCCAATCCCCAGCCCGCGGCTGTGCAGGCGGTGCTCAAAAACATCAACGGGGGCTGCTATGTGAATTTCCGCAAAGCGCCCGGCATGAAAACCAAGATCATCAAAGCCTACCCCGTCGGCACGAAGGTGACCGTGCTGGAAAAAGGCGTCAACTGGTGCAAGGTGGAGATCGAGGGCAAAACGGGCTACGTGAGCACCTACATGCTGAAATTCTGAAAACGCCGTGCCCGCAATGGGCACGCATCGGATCGCGAAACCATGAAAGCGGGCCTTGGCCGCCCATGGAAAAGAAGGGGGACTGCTTCGCCGCAGCCCCCTTTTGCGCGCCGTTTTTTCTTGACTTTGCTCCGTCAAAAGCATACAATATTCCCGAATGAATCGGTTCTCATCAATCATTTGAATGGAAAAGAAAAATGGAAAGAACAAAAGTCATCATCGGCGTGGATGGAGGCGGCAGCAAAAGCGCCGGCGCGGCTGTCGGTATGGATGGAAATGTGCTGGCTCTTTTCCGGGGAAAAGGCATCAACTATTATGCCATCGGTATGGAGCGGGCCCGGCAGAATCTGCTGGAGATCGTGAACGCCCTGCTGGAGCAGTGCGGCGGAACGTGCGAATTGCTCAGCGTGGGCATGCCCGCCCTGGACACCACGGCGGATGAAGAAACCCTGCGGGCTTTCGCCGGAAACGTGTTTGACCCCCGCGCCATGATCATGGAATCGGACGCCCGCATGGCCCTGGAAGGTATGACCGGGGGGGACAGGGGCATGATCGTTATCTGCGGCACCGGTTCCATGGCGGTGCTCATGGATGAAAGCGGTGAAAAAGCCGCAGGGGGCTGGGGCTTCCTGCTGGGTGACCCGGGCAGCGGCTGCGGCATCGCCATGGCCGGGCTGCGGGCTTCCATCCGCGCCTGGGAGGGCACAGGGCCTGAAACCGGGCTTTCGGAAAGAGCGCTGGCCTTTTTCCGTCTGGCGGCCCCCCGGGATCTGATTCCCCTGATCTATGATCCCGCCTGCGGCCCGGACGCCATAGCCCGCTTCGCCGGGGAGGTGTTCGCCCTGGCGGAAGCGGGCGACGGAGAAGCCCTGCGCATCCTGCGGCAGGAAATGGGCGGCATCGCCGCGCAGGCAGCTTCCCTGCTGCGGAACGCGCCGGGGGTGGAAAAGGTGGGGCTGTACGGCGGCATATTCCAGCATCAGCCTTTGGCCCGGTCCTTCTTTTCCGCCGCCCTGAAGAGCAGCCTGCCGGGCCGCGCCTTTCACATCGTTGATCCTGAATTCCCCCCGGAAATCGGCGCGGTGATCCGGGCGTTCAAACAGCTGGGCCTGCTGAACGAAGCAAAGCTTTCGGCGCTGAAAACGAGCTTTGAAAAGCGGATGAGAGAAAAAGGAGGCCGTTGATCCATGCCTGCGCAGGAACGATATTATCAATTGCTGGAAAACATGCTGAACCGGGCGTTTACGCAGCAGCGGGAGGCCATGGAAGCCGCCGCCCGGCAAATTGCGGACTCGGTGCTCTCCGGCGGCATGCTGTATACCTTCGGCACCGGCCACGGCCATTTGCTGGCCCTGGAAATTTTTTACCGGGCGGGCGGCCTTGTGCGGGTGTGCCCCATGCTGGATGAACGGCTGATGCTGCACCTGTCCGCCAGCGAAAGCTCGGAATGGGAGCGGAAGGAAGGGCTGGCGGAAGAGCTGCTGCAAAAATACCCCGTACAAGAGGGGGATACGGTGCTCATCGCCTCCAACTCCGGGCGCAACGCCCTGCCGGTGGAAATGGCTGTGCGGTGCCGGGAGAAGGGCGCGTTCGTGATCGCCCTGACCAATATGGCGCACTCCTCCGCCGTCGCCGCGCGGAATGCCCTGGGCCTGCGGCTGTTTGAGGCGGCGGATCTGGTGCTGGACAACATGGGCGTGCTGGGCGACGCCTGCGTGGCCGGTACGGGGGGGCGCATGGTGGGGCCCACGTCCACGGCGGTGGGCGCGGCGCTGCTCCAGGCCATCGTGTGCCGGGTGGAGGAAATCGCCCGGGAACGGGGGCGGGATATCGAATACTTCGCCTCCAGCAACATCGACGGCGGCGACGCCATCAACGCCGCGTTTCTGCAAAAGTACAAAGGCCGCATACCGGCCCTGTAAGGAGATGAGCAAATGCGCGCGGGATTCGGGAAAGTGGAAATCACCCCGCCTTTAGGGGTGGAACTGGCGGGCTATGGCTATTATCTGCACCGCACGGCGGACCGGGTGCTGGACCCGCTTTTTGTGCGGGCGGCGGCCTTTGAGCAGGCGGGAGAGCGGTATATCCTGGTTTCCTGCGATTGCCTGGGCCTGAGCCGGGATATGGTGCGGGACGCGGAAAACGCTTTGAAGCGGGACCGCGCCATTTCCCCCGATCACCTGATTTTTGTCAGCATCCACACCCACACCGGCCCGGCCATGAAGTACCACGGGGGCTGCGGCGAAACGGACCCCGCTTATACCTCCACGGTGGCGGACAAAATCGCCGCCGCCTGCCGCGCCGCCCTGGACGATCTGGCGGAAATCACGGAATTGCGTTTTTTTCAAAGCGCGATCAGCCATCCCTGGGCCTATAACCGGGCCTGCGCGGACAATCCGGTGGATGATCAGACGCGCTTTTTCCGCGTCGGCAGGCAGAACGCCCCGCCCATGGTCCTGGCTTCCTACGCCTGTCACGCGGTATGCCAGGGCAATATCCGGGCCATTTCCGCCGACTATCCCGGCAGGGTATGCGCGAATTTCGAAGAAATGGGCTGTCAGGCCCTGTATCTGAACGGCCTGTGCGGCGATATCGACCCCATCCGCTGCGGAAAGGACGAACGCCCCGCCCGGCTGGCGGGATTCGCCGCGGCGATTTGCGAAGGGCTGCGCGGTGAGGGCGTATCCCTGCCCCGCACGGTGCGCGGCGGTCAGGCGGAAGCCCGCCTGCGCCTTCAGTCCTTAACGCCGGAGGATATACGCCGCCTGGCCGATCAGGCCAACGAACAAGAAACCGATCCGCCGGGGGGCGGCCGGGTCGCCCGGGCCTGGGAGCGGGAAATGCTGGAAAGCTATGACGCCGCAAAAACGGAAGAAGCGTTCCACGTCCGCTATCTGCTTTTGGGCGGCGTGCCCATCGCCGCGCTGCCCTTCGAGGGCTACACCCTCACCGGCATGCTGATCCGGCAGGCGCTGAAGGATCCCCGCGCCCTGGTTTTAGGCTGCGCGGAAGAAATGCTGGGCTATCTGCCCACCATGGATGATTACGACCGAGGCTCCTACGCCTCCCGGGACGCCTTTTACCTCTACCGCCGCATCCCCACCCTGCGGGGCGAGGCGGAACGGCTGGGCCGGGACCTGGGCGAAAAGCTGACCGGAGCCATGAAAGGGGAGCAAAAATCATGACCGACGCGCTGCATTGTTTTGTGGATCAGGAGCTGCTGGTGCGCGTGCGGCGGGAGCTGCACATGCACCCTGAGCTGGGCTGGGATCTGGACCGCACCACGGCCCTGGTGCGCCGGGAGCTGGACGCTGTCGGCATTCCCTATGAGTTTGAAAAATACGGGCGGAACACCATCGTGGCGACGGTGAACCCGGAAAAGACGGGCTTCACCATCGGCATCCGGGGGGATATGGACGCCCTGCCCATTCAGGAAAAGAACGAGGATAAGCCTTACCGCTCTCAGAATCCCGGCGTGATGCACGCCTGCGGCCACGATACCCACACCGCCATGCTCATCGGAGCCTGCAAGGCCCTGTACGCCATCCGGGATCAGCTGACCTGCCGGGTGCGGCTGATTTTCCAGCCCAGCGAGGAAACCCGGCCCAGCGGCGCCCGCACCATGTGCGAACACGGCGTGATGGACGATATCGACTGCATCATCATGTGCCACGTGAACTGCAACGATCCCACGCCGCGGCCCTCCTGCCGCGCGGGCATCACCAACGCTTCCACCGCCCGCTTCAAAATCGTCACCAAGGGCCGGGCCGTGCACGTGGCCTCCCCCCACCGGGGCGTCGACGCCCTGGCCATGGCGGTGAAGATTTACGACGGCATCCAGCTGATGCTTTCCCGGGAAACCGACCCCTTTGACACCGTGGTTTTTTCCGTCTGCACCATGCACGCGGGAACCACCATCTCCGCCAACGCCGACCGCTGCGAAATGTCCGGCAGCGTGCGTTGCTTTCGGGAAAGCACCATGGCCTGGGCCAGGGAGCGGGTGGCGCGCCTGGTCAAAACCGTGTGCGAGGACATGCGGGGGGACTATGAACTGGAATTTTCCGACGATCCCCTGCCCCCGGCTTACAATGACGCCCACCTGTACGAAGCCTTTGTGAAAAGCGCCGAAAAAGTGGGCGGTCCGGGCTTCTGCCTGCCCCTGGAGCCGTCCCCCGGCGGAGAGGATTTTGCCTATTACGAACAGAAAAAGCCCGGCCTGCTCTTCGGCCTGGGCCTGCGCAGCGATGAAAAGGGCTTCAACAAGCCCGCCCACACCTGCGACTGGGACGTGGACGAGAGCGGCATGGAAACCGGCGTGCGGCTGTTTATTCAGTTCGTGCTCGATCATATGAACGGCGTGCCGGGGCTGGGAACGTAGTTTTTTGCTCGCCGCCGGCAAAATCCCCGCCGCAGACCGCCGGCGGCGGTTCGTCCCCTTCCGGGAAAGCCATAACGACGCCGAATCGTGCCCATCCGCACAATGAAAGGAACGCGCAATCCATGAAGCAGCCCATTTTTTACTGTCAGCTGGATCATCCCGAAATGCCCTACCCTTCCCCCACCAGTCCCCATGGCACCATTGCCGATAACGGCTGCGGCGTGTGCGCCGCGTCCATGCTGGTGGAAAACATGCTGGGCCTGCCCTTTTCCCTGGAAGAAAGCGCGAAGCTGGCGACGGCCTGCGGCGCGCGGGAGGGTTTCGGCACCGATTTTTACATTTACGCCAAGGCCCTGGCGGAACGCTTTCCCCTCGCCGTCACCGATACGGAGGACGCGGCCGAGGCCATGGCCTTCCTTCGGGCGGGCAGGGGCATGGTGGTGGCTAACACCTACGGCGACCGGGAGGGTTACACCGGCGTTTTTTCCGACGGCGGGCATTACATCCTGCTCATCGCCGCGCAGGGCAGCGACGTGGCCGTGCTGGATTCCTGCTACCGCCCCGGCCGCTACGACGTGCCCGGCCGCGCGGGCAAGGTGCGCATGGAGGGCAACGTGGCCTGGGCCGACGCCTCCATCATCCGCGACGATTGCCGGGAAAGGCCGTTTTTCCTGTTTTCGCCCAAAGAATAAGCGGTCAATCCGAAGAAAGGAAGAAAAAGGAATGAGAAAAGCCATGCTTGCTGTGACTCTGTGCCTGCTGCTTTCCTGCGCCGCAGCCCGCGCGGAAAGCGGCGCGCTGAAAACGGAAAGCCTTCCGGCGGAACGGGCTTCGGCCTGGGAAAATTACCGCCAGGCCATGCTGGCGGACGGTACGCTCCAGGCGGAAACCGCCGCCCAGGCCATGCGGTTCGGCGACGCGGAAATGAAATACTTCATCAAGGTGATCGGGGAAAAACCGGAAAACGGCTATCCCCTGTACATCGCTTTCCACGGGGGCGGCGGCAGCGACACCCCGGACATCAACAACCAGCAGTGGGACATGATGCAGTACTATTACAGCGACGCTTTGACCTGCGGCGTGTACGTGGCCCCGCGGGGCGTGCGGGACACCTGGGACACTCACTTCAATCCCGAATCCTATCCCCTGTATGACCGGCTGATCCAGTACATGATCTTAACGCGGGACATCGACCCCAACCGCGTGTATCTGGAGGGCTTTTCCGCCGGGGGCGACGGGGTGTACGCAGTCGCGCCCCGGATGGCGGACCGGTTCGCCGCCGCCAATATGTCCTCCGGCCACCCCAACGGTGTGAGCATGCTGAACATGAAAAACCTGCCCATCCAGCTTCAGGCCGGGGAATATGATAAAGCGTACAGCCGCAACACCGTTACCGCCGAATACGACGGCATCCTGGACGGCCTGGAGGCGGAATACGGCGGCTATGCCCACCGCACGCTGATCCATTACAACTGCGGCCACAATTACAAGGATTACAAGCGGGAGGAACTGCCCGTGCTGGCCGATCCCCAGGCGTGGCTTGCCGGCGGCGACCGGTCCATTCTGCGCATCGACAGCTTCCCGCCGGTGTATATGGACGCTTTCACCCGCGATCCCCTGCCCCGGGACGTGATTTGGGATCTGTCCACCCGCGCTTCGGAAAGGACCGTGGAAAGCTTCTATTACCTGTCCGCCCCCCAAACCGTCACCCAGGGCGTGATCCGCGCCGGATATGACCGGGCCGAAAACCGCGTCACCCTGCGCGCGGAAGGATTGAACGGCGATTTCTGCGTGCTGCTCAACGAGAAAATGGTGGATTTTGACCGGCCTATCGTGTTTGACGCCAACGGGGAAACCATCGAAATGACGGTCATGCCCAGCCGAACGGTGCTGGAGGAAACCACCGCCGAGCGGGGCGACCCCAACTATCAGTTCGAAGCGCGGATTTTCTGGTCCGCCCTGCAAAAACAGGCGAATCCCTGATGCTTCGCGCTGCCGCGCCGGACCCATAGCAAAAAAGAAGCTGCCCGCATGGAGACAGCCTCTTTTTTGCTTATCGTATTATAGTCGTTCAGTCGAGGGATTTCAAGGATACATTAAATCAGAGTTGCGAGTGAAGAGTTGAGAGTTGAGATGATTTAGTGTTACAAATCCTGCTTTGATTGCCTATATAAATCTCAACTCTCTACTCTCAACTCCCAACTCTCTCACTGATTGAAAGTATTCTTAGGGTAACTGAATAGTCACTTCATATTCTTTATTCTTCTTCGTCGGGGGTTTCGGGGAACAGGGGCTGATGGCAGTTGGGGCAGAGATAATCCTCGTCGAAGTCGAAGGAATCCACCTCGAAGGTCATTTCCTCGCCGCAGTGGGGGCAGGTATATTCCACCACGCTGTCGTCCTCTTCTTCCTCTTCCTCGTCCTCGCCGTCCTCCAGATCGTCGTCTTCAAAAACGGCGTCTTCCAGATCGCTCAGATCGTTGTCGATAGCTTCCACATAGGAGCTCAGATCGTCGTGATCCTCCCGGATGGAGGCGATTTCGGCGGTCATATCGGCAAGCACTTCCAGGATCTTTTCGATCAGCTTGCCTTCGCTCTTTTCGGTGTCCAGCTTCAGGCCCTCAGCCAGGCCCTTCAGGTAGGATACCCGATCAGACAGATTATTCATATTACCTCCTAAAAT
>JAEEGL017333560.1_pt1 | contig 15327 bp, 12 predicted proteins | sample 9134231 | NCBI WGS metagenome assembly JAEEGL01 (sample SAMN16246548, study PRJNA631951) | gut metagenome | biome: gut microbiome; feature: rumen; material: fiber-attached | host: Bos | place: Iran: Karaj | collected 2018-10 | reverse complement strand
CTTCTTTCCATCCACCACAGCATCCTCATCCGTAAAGTTATGGAACGGACGATTCAGCGCCACCATCGAGTTTAAGTGCATTCTCTATATAAGCCGATTAATACGCTAGTGCACAGCACCGCTAGTTCGCTTTAGGACGATGCCTATTTACGTACCAAGTCGGGATATGCTCAAATTAACGTCCCTTCTCCGCCCGCACTCGCTTCATGGCCTCATCCAGCCGCTCCTCATACGCCTGCTGCTCTGCACGGCGCTTACTGCCCGATGGGGGGACGAATAGGTAGCTGACGAATTGTCAGATACCCTTGAAAAATGCTTTAATCTTTTCCACATTGTTGTATTTATTAGTTTCTATTCTTGTCTTTCTTTCTCACTCAATGCAAAGCTTGCTTCAGCGTTGTCGAGCCGCGTCCGAGAGTCGACGAAGTCAACTTTCCGCTCCCCACAGAGACCGGCGTCCTATTCAGGCCGCCCGTCTCTATTTTCCTTCCCTCAAAGAAATCATTTTGTACTATGATAAACCCTATAGCCAGATTTTTCTTCCTTATATGATGTATAAAGTCCCAAAGGTTTTATTAAATCCAGATATTTCTTAAAGTCTTTCGGGACTACTGGGCGTTTAGAATCATCTACTATTTCATTATACGGGGAAGCCATTGTCGAAATAATTGTTACGACTTTCTCTGGGTCTGCATAATGTTTCCCAAGCAACCACTCTTGGAACTGCATCTTGTTGGATTTATTATTCGCTTTTCTTAGAGTTGCTTCAACAACGGGCCATGAGAGTTCTTCCTTTCGTCTCAACATAATTGACATAATAACATTTGCCAACTCTGTGTCTTTACTAACGACTTCACCTGATATCTTTTTCACCAAATTCCACCGTTGGCCATTTGTAAGAGACGAGTCTTTATCCAATAGTATAGATAACGTTTTTGTATCTACTCCGTAATCTTCATAGTTCGTAATATAACCACTAATATGATAGCTAAGGTATTTTGCGAATATAGTCGCACCAAAATGTGAGACGATGCTTGCAGTTTCTGGTTTCTCAGAAAGATAATTGCCGTTAACCAACAGCTTTATATGTTCAATACCAGTATCCTTAGAAAGCTTACTCTCATCATCTCTATTTACATGAGCTATTATGATCGGTAGTAATTTCTCATAAACAGAAAGCTTCAAATAAGGACCGCCATACACAATATCCCCTGCAAAAGATGTCCTATCTTCTGTTGGGTATTCTTTCTTTAACAACAGATCCACATTGTCATTAATGAAACGTTCCAAATCTTCTGAAATTATCTCCTGGTCATAAGCATAGTAGGCCAGCACATTCTCCCAGGAAGCAAATAATACCTCTCCACGAACAGCTAAAGGTTTAAAAGAATCATTTATGTCAGTAATATCCAATACCTTATTATGGGTTTGCAATCGCAAATAATCTATCTTCTCTTGTTCTTCCAGTATTTCATGGTTTAGTATATATATCAGTCCAGTCTCTTCCTCCTGCCCCTTGCACTTGGATACATAACCAATAAAAACATTCCGAATATTCTCTTCTACATATTCCTTGAATCCATTGTTATTCGAAGAAAGTATATCAGACATCGTGACTGTATCATTTCTAAGCGATTTATTAAATGGATTACCAGATACTTCACAAGCCACGAAAATGTTATTGTCAGTCAATTCAAAAAGCTTATTTTCAAGAATATAATCAGCCACATCCATCACATCTTCACCCTGATATTGATCACCTATTGGCCCCATACTTGAGACATCCACAAACAAGCAGTCTGCAATTATATCCTTCAAATGCTGAACACCAATGGCTTTCAATCTTTCTATACAGAATCCCAAATTAGTGTTAAGCCAATCAAGAACCGTATTATCAATATTCGATGGCTCACAATACTTGAGCCATGCCTCCACTAAAATATCCCAGTACTCCTTTTTGTCGTAAGTCTGAATACGCAACCAACTGGAATTTGACTTAACGTATTTCCTCCATAGCTTATCTGCCCCACTATGACCTTCTTTATAATACTGAGCCAAGAAATCTAATGGTGGCATAGTTGCATCCACAAAATGAGACTCAAACAAATCCAAAGCAGGTTTCCATATAACGGGATGCTCCTCCAGAAAATCAGCAATACGATAATTAAGGATACTCTTATACTCATATACAAAACGGGGTATTTCGTTAACGAAAGCCTCAACATCGTCGATGGGTTCCTCATAACTTACCTGTGGCGAATTTTGCTTAATTCTTGATAGTAAATCTCTGTCATTCAAACTCAAAACCGTACCATCAAAGACAGTCATATAGTCATAATATGTCTCATCAATATATCCCCTCTGAAGGAAATGAATCATCAACGGAGATAACGGAATCTTTTTGAACTCTTCATTATCTTTGATTTCCGGGAATTGCACTAAAAGTTTGGCCAATTTGAAATTCTTCAAACGTTTTTCTTCTTCCCGTACCATCAATATCTCATTATCTATTTCTCCTGAAGGACGGTTCAATATCTTCTTTCGCTCGAAGTATCCAATTTTCTCATCCACTTCTTTCTCTACAGTCCCAAAAGGATTATCCGTGGTATCAGAGTAGTTGTTATTATAGTTCCTATACTGGAAAGTAATTCTCTTTTGTTTAATCAGGTCTTCAAATAAATCTTCCGAATCAGCAATTGCGGTTATGGGTCTACCTTGCCCTTGAACATTTATCGATGTCAAAGTTGTGCTCAAATGCTCCCGGTAACGGGCCATATATAGCATTCTCCACTGCTTCAAGGTAAATTTCTGAGCCTCATTTAACTCTTCTTTCTTTTTCTCCCATAATTGCAGCTTGGGCTCAATCACTTTTTCTATCGCTATCTTAACCCATTCTGGCTTTTTACTGATAAACTCATATACTGCGCCATCCTTATAATGCAGCTTATCAAAATCATCTGGATGGTGATTCTTGTAAATAATCATGGCCAGCAGTTTTTCCTTGTTTGGTGTTGATGATTGGGCCAAACGATCCATATATTGCTGAAATTCATTAACCACATTTTTCAACATTCTCATATCATCAACGAACTCAGACAAGTCTAAGAGTGCTTCTCTCTCAATAGAATACCCGCGTTCTGACAACTCTTGCGTTAGTTTCTCGCACGAATTTTTGGGATTGACTACCGGAATGACTGTGACTATGTAATCAAAAAACTTTGTACGCTCTGCATCTTTAAAGAGGTCATCTTTAACGGCATAGATAAACTTAATTTTTCGTGATTGGTCATTAAGCACCTCTGACTGCTGCAATAGAAAATTGATTTCTCGCAATTTCTGGAAAATCTCAGGACATCCAAACCGATCCAAATCTTCTATTATGACCACGTCATATCCCGTTGATTCGAAGAAATAAACAATTTCTTCCAGATGCTTATTAAAAACAGATGAATCTTCATTTATTTCTATAGCAACATCTTTAAGACTTAGGGCTTTTATACTCATAAAACTTGAACGTCTGAACAAATATGCTGCTAACTTGAACAGACATAAAAGCATATAAAGTGAACAAATGATATCAAATGTCAGATTCCACCTTTCACCCAGATTCAGAATATTACATATAGTCTCGACACGGAATAACTTAGGCTCAAAGACCACAAAGAAAGAAGCAATAAATGCCACTATAGCTAGCCCAAACCACACCGAATGAGTAACTGACCTGTTACGGATTCTACGGAAACGGCTATTTGGCAGTGTTCCAGGTTTCTCTTTATAGATGAGCTGTTGCAGGATACTGAACTCTACCTTTTGTTGTTCTTCGTCATCGAGAGGTCCGGTTTTCTTTTCTCCAGTTAGAGATGCCAACGAGATGGTTAGGAACTTATGTTTATCTGAGAACTTAGTTTTAAGGCTTTTAAGCACAGTACTTTTACCAGACCCATAAGGCCCAGTAACTGCGATATTGAACACCTCTTTATCATTAAGTTTTTCCTCAATGTCCAGAACAGCGCTATATCCCGGCATACCCTCTTGTAGAACAATAGGAGTAAGAGTTTTCTGTATGTGCTTAATTCCACTCATTTCTTCTACTATATTTCCTCCTTATTTCAAGCGAAAGCGGACTTGACGCTTTAGCGGCAAGTTGGCTGGAGCGATGTTATTCGTACTGGTTCTTACGTTTATTTTTTTCTGCCAATTCCTGTAGTTTCTTAAACATCTCCACTCTCTCCGCCTTCAATTCTCCCTTATTTTTCAATTATTATTGCTGCTTAACCCAGTTAAGCATATTATGCTCCTCTAAACGATGACGTAATGGATTCCTATGGTTCTTCGCCAAAAACTCCATCACGTCATCATATTGTTTTTGCCAGTGTTCATCCTGTGTCATAAACCATTATTCAGTATATCCCCGCCCCCATATCTTCATTTGATATACACTTTCCGCCAAACTTATATTTATAGAAAAAGAAATACAGCTATGATCATAAAGTATTTAAACAAAAGCGGCAAGTCCGGTGTAAAGGCGTATGAGATTCTGCCTTCTGCTATCAGGGTTCAGTTCATCAAAAGTGGCAAGTGGTACAGTTACAGCTACACTAGCGCAGGTATGGCTCATGTTGAGCAGATGAAGAAACTTGCCTTGAGTGGGTTTGGATTAAACTCTTATATTCAGCGATGGGTCAGGCCGATGTATGATAAACAGTTAATCATCTATCCCCGCTCCGGGCACAATTGGGCGTTGCCCAATAGAGCCTTCCGCTCCCCGCGCAGAGAGGCCGGCCGCAGGGGCGTCCGCCCACTCTGCATCACCAGCCCACCTATCATTTCTCCAGCAAATCCTCCGTCCCCTCCGGATCATACGGCCTATCCTTAGCCTCAAATATCACGCTTCCGGGCTCCAAACATATACAAGTATGATACACGCCCAGCGGCACCTGAATGGCAGAACAGGAACTCCCATACCGCAAAACGAAACGTTCCGTCTCAACACCCGCCTTATCAAAGAAAACCTTCTCCACCGCCCCTCTTAAACAAATCACCGTCTCAGAAGTCTCATTATGCCATGGACCGGAATCATCGTCCCGGGCGTCAATACATTCAGCATCCGCTGGGATATATCCTTCCACGTGCCGTCCGGCTCCCCAATAGAAGTTCGTAAATCAAAATTCTTCCTACCCCTAGGGCTTGCCTCCGCATCAGGAAGAATAGTATCAAATAACTCGTAGTTTAGCAACATAACAAAATCTAATTCAGGGTTACTATCTCTGGCGCGCCAGTAACACTAGATTTGATTACCCGGATTCTTCCGTTCGCCTCTTCTTCGCAAAGAATAGCATATACTCTCAATTTCTCGGCCCCACTGTTCTTCAAAATGTCTTCCACCATCACTTCTGCTCTCCCCTTCATAAAGTCCAGGATCTTTCTTCTGTCCTGTTCTTTATAATTGTACGGGGCAATGGGTTCTTCTTCCACCACAGAATCAACTCTCTTTACAGCATCCAGTTTTGTCGCAAGCTTATCTTCCGGCTTATCCAGGAATGCCGTGAACCGCTTCCACCAATGGGTACGTCCCAAGTGGGTTTTCACGCTAAAGCCCACTAACCAGTGCAAGAACTCTGTATGGTGCTGCGCATGATAATTGATAATCACACACGTACCCCATACAAACACCATTGCGGCAATAATCACAATATACAACTGCCACTCTACGCTAACGTGCAGCGAAACGCTCACCATCCAAATACCCACAACCACCAACATAATGAGCACCTCAGTCATGGCCGTGACAAAATGTGAAACACCCACATTCACAAACACGTGGTGCAGGTGGGTCTTATCCGGATGGAACGGGCTCTTTCGCCGAATCATACGCATGCTCATGACCCGCAAAGTGTCAAACACCGGCACACATAAAACGGCCACGGCAAAGGCTATCATATTCACGCCAGAGGCCATGTTGTAATAAGTAATGGGGCTGTCGCTCCGCAGTAGGCTTATGGTGAGCCACACCATCAGCAGACCCATCACCATGGTGCCAGCGTCGCCAATAAACATCCGGCTTCGCAGGCCGAAGATATTGTGTATCATAAATGGAATCAAAGCCGCAGCCGTTGAAAAAGCCAATACGGCATTCGATGCATCACCGGCCCTCATAAAAACAATACCGTACAGCACGCAGTTCAGCATACATAGGGTGCTTGATAGGCCATTCACACCGTCAATCATATTTACGGCGTTAATGATACCCACTCCCGCAAACACCGTCAGAGGTACTGCAATCCACCAACTGAATCTCTGGATGCCCCACATACCATGGAAGGTATCAATGCATCCTCCGCTGGCGTAAATCAGTCCAAGTACCGTAAGAATCTCTATCACAAACCTAGCCCGTGGCGTTAGACTCAGTATATCATCCATTGCACCGGTATAGAGCATGACCACCATGGCTGCCAATACCGGCATCAAAAGTGTTTTGAATTCCACACCAACAGCGCCACCAACCGAATATCCGGCCAATAAGCCCATAGCAACGCCCAAAAACACCACAATACCGCCCATCACGGGGATGGGAATCTTCTGCAGTTTCCTTGCATCCGGGTTATCCACAAGCCCTTTTTCCTTAGCGATATGCAATATTTTGAAATATGCCCAGCGAACAGACAATAGCGCTGCTAAAGCTGCCGCAAATACGGGTATTGCGTTAAGTGTGTAGATGTTCATAATGATTATTGAATACGAGGATCTGGTCTGGGTTTGGTCTCAGCAGGCTCAACCGGCACAGGCTTACCGCCCAGCAAGCGGCTGTCCACTACACGACGGACAAACTTCCATATAGGTGAAGTTGAGATATTTGTCTTCGCGCCTCGCCTGCACCAACGCCGATACAATGCACTTCCCTCTCCGTCATTTTGCCTGTGTTGCCACTCCATAAAGTAGTAAAAGCCCCACGTAGCCTGGAACCCCATTGCAAAAACCAGATAAAACTGCAAATCAATTCCAGCCCCAAGGTACCAGGCAAGGATAAGTATTGCCACTATCGCAGCATTGGTAAACACTATGATTTCGCTGGTCGCAAGGTGAGAATAGTTCATCTCTATGAATAGATGGTGCAGATGCGTCTTATCCGGATGGAATGGAGAATTCCCCTTAGCCACACGGCCAATCATCACTTTTAACGTATCAAACACTGGAACGGCCAATACCGCCAACACCAAGGCCAGCAGTTTTAAGCCACTATCACCATATGCCGCGCAGGGGGAATCCTTGGACAAGGTGCTAAACATAAATAACGCCAGTAACGTGCCCAGCATTAGGCTTCCGCCGTCTCCAAGAAACATCTTGCTCGATTTTCCAAACACATTGCGGAAGAAGAACGGCAACAACGCCCCAATCGTTATCAATGCAAGGGTAAACATGCCCATATCTTCAGCATAGTAGAAAACGATTGCGAAAACTATGCAGGCCATCATGCCGTAGGTACTGCAATAGCCGTCCACTCCGTCAATGAGGTTGATGGCATTCATGATTCCCACTCCGGCCACAAGGCTCAATGGTACTGAAACCACATCCGGGATCTCATGTACTCCCCATAGTCCGTGAAAGTCGTTAATCTCTACTCCTAATACAAGGATCATCAACCAAACGACTACAAGTTCTACTAAGAACCTAAAAGCAGCGCTTACATCTGCTACGTCATCCCATACACCTAGCAGGTACATCACTAACAGAAAGCTCATGATGGGGATTGCCCTGGGCTGGGGTGAAATACAAAATGCGGCAACAACTGCAACCAAGAAACCGATAAACACTGTTGTTCCGCCCATTACGGGTACGGGGACGCGTTGTAGTTTCCGGGCGTTAGGGTTATCTACTACGTGGTGTTTACGGGCAAATGTGAGGACATGGGGATAGACCAGCATGGTCACTACAAAAGCGACCAGCATTAAGATAAATGATAATCCAACTGTTAACATATCTTACCCCCCCCTAAAAATCACTTCTCCCACTTGGTGCTGGAAGCCCAACGGGAATAATCATCCAGAGGGATCTCCTTCTTGAGCTCCAGCTTATAGTAAACGTGGTAGTCATGCTCGTGCTTAATGCAGGAGAGACGTAATTCGCTTACATCAGGCTTACGCATCAAAGCCACGGGCATTTGAAGGTCCTCGCTGAAGGCAGTAATAACATCAACAATGTGAGAGGCAAAGAATGCCGAGAAGCCATAGGCTACATAGAGGCCGACTTCAGTGTTGAAGTACAGATGGATGGTCTTGCCATCATTCTAGACTTCGTTGATTGTAATAATCTCTGAGTTCATATATTAATAGTATTTGTTAATTCGGTGATAATTCTAAATCGATGACGGTTTCAGTAGATGATTCCATACTCCACTCCAAAAAGCACTCCACATGCTTTCCTTATAACACAATTTATGCTTCCAACCATTGGCTTTCCAACGTCTAAACTTCCAGAACACTCGTCTATAAAGATTATTTGGCATTTCTCCCGAAAACTTAGGCGTAATAATTTCGGTGAGTACCCGTTCTTTAAGTGCATTATTCTTTCTAGAGAAACCAGGGAATATACTCACATCAAATCCCAAATCATCAACACAAATCTCATTGAAGACATTAAACAAGTCCATCATCCCATATTCCCTCAGCACACCTAATAACCATTCCCAATCCACGTCTTCGCTATTCGCTTTTACGAAAAATGCCCAGTCAAGTAATTGCCTAAGATTTAGTTCTGTTGCCGCAAAATGTGACATTGCATGTCTAAGTAAGAATAGCGCATGTAGATTAGGAGATGGAATATAGACTCTTTCTCCATAAACATCTACGAAATGTGAATCATCAGCACCTAACATTTTCAGTGTAGCTTCTAACCTACGATTAGACTTATGATGATAGACATTAAGGAAGTCATAATGATTCTCCACCATGAAATCTCTCCAATAGAATACGGTATGATGATGCTCACTTGTATCTATTTTCACACCCTTTTCGCACGCGAGGACCTCATCAGCGAGTTTCTGCTTGCCAAATAGCCAAATATCTATATCTCCACAAGGGCGATGTTCGGGTCTTGGCCAGTTAATACTACAAGCATAACCCTTCAAAACCATCATCTTAAAGTTATGCTCGTTATAGAACCCTGCCATCTCACAAATTGTCCTGCGATACAACTCATAACGATACTCAAAACCCTGCAGGGTGTTACCAATCCATTGAAGTAATACGCCTTTTGGGGGTCTTTGACTCTCAAGAAGCTTTTCTATTCCATCAAGTATAAGAGCCGAAAGGCCCTGCCGCATAGCAACAGCCATTAATGCTTCCCATTCCGCTTCAGCAGGAACAATTTGGCCTTGTTTGAAAGGGTCCTCGTTTCCAATGCCTAAGCGAATCACATATAAGAATACCTGTCCAAGCTCTATCATTCGCTCTTGAACTCTATCTCATCTGTCCTTGGGTGTACAAACTCGAACTCGAGGGTGCGTGATAGTCCCTCCTTAAGTGTGTAAGGGGGGACGAAACCGGAGGTCATTGCCCTTGTGGAATCAAACTGCGTAGTGGCACAGAACTTCTTTACACGAACAGAGCTAACAGCCAACTTCTTCCTGGTTATCCAGGCCAGAACATCAAAGCAATAGCCACCCAGCATACCCATCCAATACGGGAAGTGTGTTGCAGGGATGTGTTTGTTCAGCACTTCACTCACTAGCGCAACTAGGTCGTTCATGTTCGTGTCTGGCTTGTCGATGTAGTTAAACACATTGTAGCCTTCCTTCACGTTTTCAATCATAAACTTCACAAATGCCACAATGTTTCCCACATAGGCCATGCTCTTCACATTGGTGCCCTTGCCGACCATAAGAAAATGTCCACTCTGGATCTGATGCAGGAGGTTGTATACATTACCACGATTCCGTTCTCCAAATATAACGGTCGGACGTACTATGTCTATATTCCAATCTGGGTGCGTAGCATACCATTCCTTTATCACCTCTTCTGCCTGCCACTTACTCTTGCCATAATGGTTAAAAGGATCTGCAAGATGCTCTTCGTTTGGATTCTTCTTGTTCAGTCCATAAACTGCTACAGAAGAGAAGAACACCAACCTCTTGATACCGTTATTCTCCATAGCCTGAAGTGTAACCTTCATGCCTCCAACATTCGTGTCATAGTAAAGGGACGTGGGCTGAATGTCGTCCCTATGCTGCGCTGCAAGAAGGACCACAACGTCTGCTCCCTTCATCTTGGCATCCATCTCATCTTGAACCCGAACATCACCAATCTCCGTCAATTCCGGAAAAAAATGGCTCTGTACCAGGTCGATATTATGCAGTTTGTATTCGGGGTTTTCTTTTAACAAATCCAGCAGTCTGGTACCCACAAAACCACTTCCGCCAATAAGAGTAATATTCATATGTTATAAAAAGCTTTTTGAATTATACTATTTTACTTGCAAGTTCATCAAGAATCTGATTGGTCGCATTTCCTCCTGCCTCAATGTACTTTTCACGGAAAGCTTTGTAATCTTTATCAAAACCCCTGATATTCAACTCTTCAATTCTGTCCATCACCTCATCTTCGGTATGTAACACGCCGCCTGGATAGACTTTATTAAGGTCAAAGTAGAAACCTCGCTCATCTCGATAGGTATCATAATCAAAGCCAAAACAAATAAAAGGTATACCAGCTACCGCGCTGTCATATACTATCGTGGAATAGTCTGTCACCAACACATCCGTAATGGCCAAAATATGATTAAGATTATCGTAGCTTGTCGTGTCCCTTGCAAAATCATCATAAACCATGTCAAACTTTGTCGTGAAAGTATGCATTCTGAAAAGCATCACATACTCACCACTCATTCTTTCCCGCCATTTCTTCATGTTTATAGGCGGCTCAACAGTATACGACAATCCGCCATCCTTACTATCACGCCACGTGGGCGCATAAAGAATTACCTTCTTCCCGTCCGGTATATTAAACTGTTTCCGAAGCGCCTTTCTTTGTTCTTTAGTAATATGGAACAATTCATCGTTACGAGGAAAACCGATCATACGAATAGCATCTTCTCTAGCTTGAAAGTCACGCAAGAAGATCCCTTCCTCAAATTTGCTTTGAACGAGCATCATGTCCACGCTGAACAGATTGTAGTCTTTTCTACCGTTACACGCATTCCCAATCTTTTTTGTACCAGCACCGTGCCATGTATTAATATATATGGTTTTTCTGGGCTTGAAACTGAGGCCTCTCTCAATATTAACTGAAGTTATCCATATCCCAGCCTTAAGAGCAGTTATAAAGTATGATAGTGTGTCTATCTTTACCTTTTCTGCTCCATCGATATTGAACTTATCGGGGTCAACAAAAGCCCAGACCATATGGTATCCTTCAAAGCGTTTATCTGTACGCATACGTTCAAACAGCACTTTGGGACTATCGTTGTATTTCTTACCGGCAAAAGAGGAAAAAAGAATCAGCTTGGGGTCTCGTCTTAAGAAAAGTCCCCAAAAACGAAAACAAAGCGACAGGCACTTTTTGTAAAGGAACTGTGCTATTATATTATGCTTCAACACATAATCTAGCTTGTCATGAAACTTGCCCATAAAAGTATTATTAATAAAAGAATATCTGGAAGAAAACACTTCTTATTAATTAGCAATTGCTTGACTTAATAATCTTGTCAATAGCAGACACGACCTTATTCAAGTTAACTGCCTTTGTCAAATTATCTTCGGCATAACACCTTGCTCTTTGTCCCATCAATAACAGTTGCTCTTGAGGCATTGAATAAATACGTTTGAAAGCATCGCATAATAAATCATCATCATCAGGAATTACCACAATACCAGCTTCAATACTATTTATTATACTAGCAGTTGAGCTATCCATATCAACACTTGCCAAAACGGGACGCCCAGAAAGAAGATAAGAAGTAAGCTTAGATGGTAAACACAACGTTCCGTTGCCTTTGGGAAGGGCCAAAACTAAAACATCAGCATTGGATTGCACCCTGGGCACATCTTCCCGCTCAACCAGAGAAAAAACAACTTGATCACTACCTGATGCATCAACCAAAGCCTGACATTGTTCTTTATTGGGGCCACTACCATAGATAAGAAGCTGTGCATTTGACAATTTAGCTTTTACAAAAGCTTTTATTATTAATTCTACATTAGAATGAGAATTAATACTGCCAACATACACAAAACTCAACACATCCCTTCTTTCTTTATTCGATACGTATTCAAAATTATCATCATCTTGCCAGTTATTGACAACTAGAAATTGATCATGTCTCAATCGCCTCGTAGCAATAAGATAATCCTTCATCTCATCTGAAATTGTCCTAATAATTGTGGCATTACGTAAATAATACTTATCTATAGGTAAAAGAATTGATGTGACCAACGTTTTAAATAAATGAGGATAATGATGACTTGTAAATAATGACTCCGGATATACATCTTGAATGGGTATCATATATGGAATTTTATTCCTTTTACATGATTTAGCCACAAGATAATACCCAAATAGCTGCCAGGAGCAATTATATACAAAGTCAATAGCATCACAATGGTTATTGATGTATTTCCCACAAAAAAGACCAAAACTAAGACTCTCTCTCATACGACCAATAAGCTCTGACTCGGGATGAGTATAAGTACTAGCCTCAATAATGGATATCGGAAGTTTCAATCCATTATCTAAATTCCCATATGACCTGCCTGCCGGTCGTGTCGGCTTAGGATGAATAACAGTCACATCATAATATGGGGCTAGATGTAACGCCAAATCATAATTAAGATATGCGGATGTTACTGGTTCTGGCGGGAAAACCGATGAAACAATAAGAATACGTTTCTTTGACATTAGTGGAACGAAAATATTTGACCTCTACTAATACACTATTCTATTATACAGAGTATACATAGTGTCTCCATCTATAGCTATTGGATTATTTCTTAATCTCACAGGATTAACAGAAGAAGATAATATAATCAGATCATCTTTCTTATTGCCCGACACCGGATTATGAAGATCCAGTTCCATCATCATTTCACGGAACAAGCCAATAGCTTGTTGTGGAGTGACACAACCCATCGCTTGTGCAATTTTATTAAAAATATCTGTCAAATAACCCCGACCTCGATTATCTATGCACTTGTCCATATTACCAATCATATACTCCCAGATTACTGGCAGTCCAACAGCAACAGCATGTCCATGAGGTAACTTATACATGGACGTCAATTTATAGCTAAACGCATGTGCTGCCGTGGTCTGAGTAATATTTATTGCACGCCCACCATAATTGGCTGCCAACATAATCTGGGCAGCTGCCTCATCGTCATTATCAAAGATATACTTCCGCCAATTGGCCATGATGAGTTCAACCGTCTTACGGCTATATTCATAGCTTTCCTCCGTAGAATTCACACTCCACCACGACTCAATACCCTGGCAAAGAGCATCCATCATTGTGCACTTTTTCTGATAGAGAGGCAATGTCTTCAGAACAGAAGGCTCCAATATAGCATAATCAGGTAGCACGCCATCGTTAGTAACAGTCTGCTTAGCACTCTCATAATACATCACAGCATTATGGGTAGACTCACTCCCTGTACCTGCCGTTGTAGGTATAGCAAGAAACGGAATCTTCGCTCCATCAATGGTAAGTCTCTGAGATACCAGAGGTGGAATAATAGCCGCATTACCTTCGTTGGCCAATACCGCCAACTTGATACACTTGGCCACATCTATTGCACTACCGCCCCCCACTGAAAGTATTGTATCGCATTGTGACTGCTTCAGCAGTTCAATACCATTACACACTTGTTCATACAGGGGGTTAGGCGTAAAGTCTGAGAACTTCACCTTTTCATCTACTGGCAATGCCTCAATCGCATCCTTGATGATCAAATAAGGATACGAAGAGTCAATAACCAGGAACAATTTCTTGCTACCAACCTCTTTCAGTATTGCAGGAAGGTTTGCTATTCCGTTTATTATCTTTTGCATAGTGTTACTTCGCAAGGAAGGACATTAAGGCTTCTTTATTCTGAATTGGTGTAGTGGTCGGACGTCCAAGATCTTTGCGGTTACCTTTCTTTACCTTGACTTCTACAAGTACGGGGCCTTCAGAAAGATTCTTCATAGCAGCCACCAATTCTTCCTTATTTTCCACAGAAACAGTAGCCTTGTAACCAACAGCCTTTGCCACTGCAGGCAAGTCAATCTTCAAGCCAACAGTAGGCTGGCCACCCACGCTATCATGTGCGCCATTATTGAACACTACATGAACATAGTTCTTTGGTGTCTTGTTAGCCACAATAGCCATGCTACCCATGTGCATAATGGCAGCACCATCACCGTCAAAGCACCATACCTTACGGTCAGGCTTTGCCATAGCAATACCAAGCGCAATCTGAGATGCATGCCCCATTGAACCAACAGTCAAGAAATCACGCTCATGACCTTGGTTCATAGCAGCACGATACTCGAAGAGTTCACGGCTAATCATACCGGTCGTACTGACAATGCAATCCTTCTCACCAAGAGCAGCAGCAACGGTCTGAATTGCCTCTTCACGCGACATCGTGAGGTCGTTCTTCTCTACATCCTGGAGCTTGTAGTCCTCAAAGGAATCCTTCTCTATCACCAGGGCATAAACATCCTTTTTCTTCAAGGCATCAATGGCCTTGGCAATCTGCTTTTCAGCCTTGTCTTCGTCTTTAGAGAGGACATCAAAGTTGATACCCATCGTGTTCAGCAAGCCTGTGGTTACCTTGCCCTGCTTCACATGCTGAGGTTCATCGTGCACACCAGGACGGCCACGCCATCCAATCAAGAGCAGTACAGGAATGTTATATACTTCTGGATCTGTCAAAGAGGCCAGAGGGTTAATGATATTACCCTCACCACTATTCTGCATATACACACAGGCGGGCTGACCTGTTGCCAAATAATGACCAGCAGCAAGACCTACAGCAGCACCTTCGTTGGCAGCAATGATGTTATGCTCTGCATCACAATGGTCTGTGATGTATGCACATATGTTCTTAAGCAGACTGTCAGGCACTCCTGCGAAGCAGTCAATGCCGTTCTCTCTCAGTTTCTCTATAAAGAACTCAGGTCTAATCATAGTTCTGCTCCTTTCCTTATTTCTTTTTGGTGCCAGGGATGAGGTTCAAAATCTGCTTGATAGGCATGCAATATTCCTCAGAAGCTTCCTGACAACGGGTGGTTTCCAGAATACGTTCTGCACACTTCACCATGGCAGGATATGCACTACGGAGCATGTGGTTCGCAT
>JAEEGL014443645.1_pt1 | contig 15327 bp, 14 predicted proteins | sample 9134231 | NCBI WGS metagenome assembly JAEEGL01 (sample SAMN16246548, study PRJNA631951) | gut metagenome | biome: gut microbiome; feature: rumen; material: fiber-attached | host: Bos | place: Iran: Karaj | collected 2018-10 | reverse complement strand
TTAATAACTATAAGATGAGAGACTGGATATTCTCAAGACAAAGATTCTGGGGAGAACCAATACCAATGATTCACTGTGATGATTGTGGATGGGTTCCAATGGATGAAAAAGACTTACCGTTGTTACTTCCAAATGTAGCTAACTATAAACCAACAGATACTGGGGAAAGTCCTTTAGCAAATATCACTGATTGGGTAAATACTAAATGTCCTAAATGTGGAAAAGATGCTAAGAGAGAAACAGATACAATGCCTAACTGGGCTGGATCAAGTTGGTATTTCTTAAGATTTATGGATGCTAATAACGATAAAGAATTTGCAAGTATGAATGCTATGAAATACTGGGGAAAAGTTGACTGGTATAATGGTGGAATGGAACATACTGCAAGACACTTATTATATGCAAGATTCTGGGTTCAATTCTTATATAATATTGGTTTAGTTCCAAATAAAGAAATGATTTGGAAAAGAGTAAGCCATGGAATGATCCTTGGAAGCGATAACCAAAAGATGAGTAAATCTAAAGGAAACGTAATTAATCCAGATGAAGTAGTTAATGAATATGGAGCAGATACATTACGTGTATATGAAATGTTTATTGGAGATTACACACAAGATGCACCATGGAGTACAGATTCATTAAAAGGATGTAAACGTTTCTTAGATAGAGTAGAAAGATTAAAAGATAAAGTAGTAGACGGAGATAACTATACTAAAGAGTTAGAACCTATTATTCATAAAACAATTAAGAAAGTTGAAACTGACTTAATGAATTTAGGATTTAATACTTCAATATCTGCATTGATGATATTAGCTAACAAGATGGATGAACAAGATAAGATAACTAAAGCAGATTATAATGTTTTACTTACTTTATTAAATCCAGTAGCGCCTCATATGACTGAGGAGTTAAATGAACAAATTGGATGCAAACCATTATGTGAATCTTCTTGGCCAGTATACGATGAAGAAAAGACTAAAGAAGAAGAAAAAGAAATTGGTGTTCAAGTTAATGGTAAATTAAGAGCAACAATTATGATAAATGTAAATGATGATGAAGAAACAATTAAAGAAAAAGCTATGAAAGAAGAAAACGTAATAAGAAATACTGAAGGAAAAGAGATAGTAAAAGTAATTGTTATAAAAGGAAGAATAGTAAATATAGTAGTTAAGTAAAGGGGGATTAAATAATGTATGATGTAGTAATAATCGGAGCAGGGCCAGCAGGCCTATTTACAGCATATGAATTACTAGAAAATAATAAAAAATTAAAAGTAGCAATATTAGATAGAGGAGCAAGAGCAGAGAATAGAATATGTCCTATGAATAAACTAGGAACTGAATGTAAAAACTGTAATCCATGTGGAATACTTTCAGGTTATGGTGGAGCAGGTACTTTCTCTGATGGTAAATTAAACTTTATTCCTAAACTAGGTAAATCAGATTTATTTAAATATATGTCTCAAAGTGAAGCATATAAACTTATCGATGATACTGAAGAGATATTTAATAAGTTTGGTATGGATAGTAAAATATATCCAACTAATATGGAAGAAGCTAAAGAAATACAAGCAAAAGTTGCTAAAACTGGAGCAAGTTTACTAATAATTAAACAAAAACATTTAGGTAGTGATCATTTACCAAGATACATCGAAGACATTACAAAATATCTAGAAAATAAAAAAGCTAAGATTTTTGAAAGAACAGATGTTGAAGACATAGTTAAGAATGGTGACTACTATGATATTTCATATAAAACTGCTACTAAGAAAGAAACAATCCAAGGAAAATACGTAGTAGTAGCACCAGGAAGAACTGGAGCAAAATGGGTTCAAGAATTAGCAGATAAATATAATATTGATTATGTATCACAATCAATTGAAATAGGTGTAAGAGTAGAAGTAAGAAAAGAGATATTAGAAGAGATAACAAACGTTATTTACGATCCAACTATCTTTATTAAGACAGATACTTATAGTGATGAAATAAGAACATTCTGTACTAATCCAGGTGGATTCGTTACAAAAGAAAACTATGAAGGATATATATGTGTTAATGGTCACTCATTAAAAGAAATTAAATCTAACAACAGTAACTTTGCATTTATATCTAAAGTTACTCTTACTCATCCAATAACTAATACGAGATTATATGGAGAATCTATCGCAAGAATAGCTAATGTTCTAGGTGATGGTAAACCTATAATCCAATCACTTAAGGATTTGAAGCAAGGTAGAAGAAGTGAGTGGCATAGAATCAATAAAGGATTTATTGAGCCAACACTTAAAGATTGTGTCGCTGGAGACTTATCATTAGTTCTTCCACATAGAATAATCTTAAATATTCTAGAAGGACTAGAAAAACTAGATAAGATAATACCTGGAGTTAACAACGATGAGACACTTCTATATGGACCAGAAATCAAATTCTTCAGTAATGAGATAACTACTAACAACAATATGAAAATAGAAGATGAAAATATCTATTTCGTAGGGGATGGTGCTGGTAAAGCTGGTAACATAGTAACAGCTGCAGCAACAGGTTTAGTAGCAGCAAGAGATATTCTTAAGAGCATTAAATAATTAATGCTCTTTTTTATTTTAAAAACTCTTGTATTTATATCTATAAAATTTTACAATTGTATTATAGGAAGAGGAGGAAAAAAAGTGAAAAAGAAATTTATTATTTTAAGCATCATAGTAGTTTTAATATCTTTACCATTAATGGTTAGCGCTGATACAAGATCTTGTTCAGAAAAAAAGATATGGAAAGACTTAACAGTTAAGTTTAGTGATCAAACTAGCCCATCTTATACTGTTGGTGAAAGAGTTTATTTAGACCTAGATAGATTCCCTTATCCAGAACCAAATGTATCTGGTTTCATCTTACTTAAAGAAGTAGGTGGAGAAGATAGAATCCAAGCATGGTTTAAAGATTTACTTGTACCTAATTCTATCAAGTCAGCATATTTCGTTATTCCAGAAACAGCTAAAGTTGGAAGTGAATATGAAATAGTAGGTTATACAATCTATTATGACACTGACGAAATAGAAAGTTATGGTGCAACAGTAGATGGTCAGAAAGTACCAATCTACAAGAGTTATTGTGGAACTTACGTACTTGATCAAAGTCAAGTAGTCGAAGGTGAAAATGCCTTAATGGAAGTATCACAAAAGATTACTAAAATCAAAATTGCTGAAGGTCAAGAAGTAAGAAAAGCTAAATCACAATTAAAGAGTATCGAAGTAGAGAAAGACTACAGTTATTTAGGAGGTAAGATTAATTATAAAGTTTCTCTTACAGCACCTGCAAAACAAGTAATCGTTAGTTTATATAACGAAGAAAGCAAAGATAAAATTGGAGGAACTCTTGAAGGATACGATAAGAAGAGTACAACATTTACAGGATATGTTAAAGTACCTGGATATGTAGCTCCTGGTGATTACAAAATCACAAGCATACATATTACAGATGAAAACGGAGAATGGATTCAATATTTAAAGAATGTACCTGATGCAGGATCACCAAAGTATGCTGTATTAAATTCAAATATTAAAGTTACAGTAGGTGAATCAATATCAGATATTCTTGGTAAGACTGGATTCACATTATCAGAATTAAAATTTGAAAATGATAAAGTTGCCGTTGGAGAAAAAGTAAATGTTAAGACTGAATATAAATGGGATTATTCAGTTAAAATTAGAGTTAAATCAGTATTAGTATCATTTGCTGATGAGTCTAATAATATGTTCAATGCATATTTAAAAAATGGAGATAGAGAATTAGTTGTTCCTACTACTGCTAAAGAAGGAAACTATAAGATTAAATCAGTTACTATTGAACTTGAGTCTTATATGGGAGAAACTAATACAATAATCATTAAAGAATCTAATGCAGATGAAGCTGCTAAGAAGATATTTAATCAAACATTAACAGTTGAAAAGCAAGAAGCTGACGTATTATACTTCAATAATGCTGATGTTAATGATGATGTAATATTCAAATTAAAGAACTCTAAACAAGATGCAGTAATTAGAGTAGTTGCTACTGGACATACTATTGTTTCTGCAGACTTATTTAATATTATTAAAGAAAGTCCAAGACAATTAGTAATCGAAAGTGGAGATAACCAATGGGTATTCAATGGAACAGATATAGTTAATGCAAAAGATATTGACGTAGATATGAAATTCTACTCATTAGAGGAAGCTGAAGTAGATAAGAATATTACTGATAAAGTTGATAAAAAATCAGTAGTAATTGATTTCCCTGAAAACGGAGAACTACCAGGAACAGTATTAATGAGAATTAAAGATACTGAATTATCTGATGTATTAAAAGGAAATGTTTACTATATTTACTTCATAGATGAAGAAACTAATAAACTAAGTAAAGTATCTATGGAAGTACAAAAATCTAGCGATGGATATATTGAGTTCTATATGAACCATAACTCTAAATACTTAGTTCTTAACGAAGAAATTAAAGAAGAAGCTATTATTGGAGAAGATGATCATACATTAAAGTTCAATAATAAAGAGGAAAAGAAAGAAGAAGTTGAAAGTAAGAAAGACAACAACTTACCACTTTATATTGGTTTAGGAGTTGCAGGTGTAGTTATAGTAGGACTTCTAGTTGTAATAATAAAGATGTCTAAGAAAAATAAAAAAGTAGAAACACCAGCACCAGCACCAGCACCTGAACAAACTCAACCGGTTGAAGAACCAGAAACAAAACCTGAAGAAGATAAAAAAGAATAGCGATATTCTTTTTTTCTTTGTATAAATGAGTGTTATAATATATATTGGTGATTGATCTGTGAGGCTAAGAAACGTAAAAAACAAAGAAGAAATATTAAATAGTACAACATACCTAGAAAAGGAACCAGAAAGTAACAAAGGTAAATGGAAAGAAGTATTTAATAACTCCAATGATATTCATATCGAAATAGGTATGGGTAAAGGTGATTTTATTATCGAAAATGCTTTAACTTATCCAAATATCAATTTTATAGGTATAGAAAAGTATGATAGTGTTATAGCAAGAGCTATAGAAAAACTAAATGATAAAGAACTACCAAACTTAAGATTAATAAGAATGGATGCAAATAAAATAGATGAGGTATTTGATAAAGAAATTAGTGAAATATATCTAAACTTTTCTGATCCATGGCCTAAAAAGAGACATGCTAAGAAAAGATTAACTAGTGAAGTATTCCTTGAGAAGTATAAAAAACTATTCAAAGGTGATATATCAATTACTATGAAGACAGATAATATGCATCTATTTGAATATTCTTTAGAAAGTCTAAGTAAAAATGGATTTATACTAGAAAAAGTATCATTAGATTTGCATAATAGTGATATTGAAAATAATATTGAAACAGAATACGAGAAAAAGTTTGTAGCAAAAGGTAATAATATATACTATTTAAAAGCTAAAATGGTTGTATAATTTACAAAAAAAATGGTAAAATAATATTATCTAAAGAAATAATTTGATATAATAAGTTAAAGTAGGTGTTATATGAAAAAAATAATATTCCTACTATCATTAGTTATCCTTATTACAGGATGTTCAATAAGTAACATAAATGATGAGGACATTGCAACAATTATAGATGAAGCAATTAAGAGTGATAATAAAGGCTATAATGAAGTCTTTAATGGTTATAAATTTCAATTACCACAAGGATTCAGAATAGTAGGAAAAACCGATAATAATATAAAGTTGTTAAATGAAGATGCTTACTATTATCTATACATAGATATAGTAGGTAGATATCATAAAACAGAAATAGATTATGAAGAAAAGAAAGATGTATTCTTATCGAAGAAAATTAATTATAATGACAAAGTTGGTTACGTAGAAATTAGAGAAGCTGATGGTGAATACTTTGTTGTAGCAGAATATAATAATTCTAAGATAGAATGTATTTTAACAAAAGAAAATTTAAATATAGGGGTATTTAATATACTAAAGATTCTATCAAGTGTAGAGTATAATGACTTAATTATAAATACACTTATTGGAGAAAATGCATTAAGTTATCAAGAAGAAGAATATAGTTTATTTGAATCAACAAGAAAAGAAGAATACTTTATGGACTATATAAAAGAATACGATACTTATGTAGAAGATAATACTTTAGTCGATGAAGATGTTATAGAGTAGAGAGAGGATGATCTGCATGGGAATATTAAATAAGATTAAAGGAATCTTTATGGAAGAAGTAGAAGAAGTAGTAGACGAAGATACTAAAGCCTTAGAGAAGATAAAAGAAAAACCTCCTGTTGCTAAGAAAATTGAAACACCAAGAGAAGAAAAAGAAGAGAAAGCACCAGAGGTTGTAGTAGCACCACCAGTTGTAGAGCCTATTGTCGAAGAAGATAGATATGATCATACTAAAGAGTTTAGTAAGCCTATTGAACTAGAAGTTGAAAAAGAAATAATAGAACATAAATTTCCAATGGATTTCGATGATAAAGACTTTGAAATGGACGAAAGAAAAGATAAGTTCGAAGTAAAAGAAGAAATAGTAGATTTACCTAAAGAAGAACCTAAGTATGAAGAAGAGGTAACACCTGCTGTTCTATATCATGAAAAAAGAGTTGATAAGGTTGTCGAATATGATTATTCTGAACCAGAAAAGGTTGAAACTTATGGTGAGAAAAGTCCTAGCAAGACTGGATTCCAACGTTCTCCAATAATATCTCCAGTATGGGGAATATTAGACAAGAACTATAGAAAAGAAGAAATAGTTACTAAAAGAGAAATAAGATTAACTACTAACAATCAAAAAGCAGATTTAGATTTAGTTAGAGAAAAAGCTTATGGTGACTTAGCAAATGATATAAGTGAATCAATTCACGAAGAAGAAAAAAATGATATTGAAGTTCTTGAAGATGAAAAGAAAGAAGAACCTAAAGAAGATAATAACGAAAAAGATAATTTATTATATGATTTAAGTGAAAATGCTCAACCAAGTGTTAAAGTTGTAACAATGGGAGATGCAGAAGAATACTTTAACGATTTAGGTCTAGAATATAATGTAGATTATAAAGTAGACAAAGAAGAAGTTAAAGAAGAGGAAGAACCACCAATTAAAGTTGAAAATAAAAAAGAAAAACAAGAAGAAGACGATGATGATTTACAAGATGATGAATTAATCAATTTAATTGATGCAATGTATGAAAGTAAGTAAAGGAGGATAAAATGGAATTTCTACAAACATTTTTACCAATATTACTATATATTCTAGGTGCAGTACTTCTTGGTGTATCAATCTATCTAATTATTAAATTATTAGATACAGTTGATAAACTAAATGTACTACTAGATGATATCGAAGATAAGGCACAATCTTTGAATGGTGTATTTGATGCAGTTGAAAACGTTGGAGACACATTAAATAGCGTTAACTTCAAAGTAGCAGGTGTTTTATCAAATGTAGTTGGTAAATTATCAAAATTTAAAAAAAGAAAAAGAAGAGAAATAGAGGAGGATGATTTTGATGAGTAAAAATTATGGCATTGAAAAATTTGCATTAGGAGTAGTAGTTGGAGCTACATTAGGAGTATTATTTGCACCAAAGAGTGGAAAAGAAACTAGAGAGGATCTAAAAAATGCTTTTGATGATTTAGTAGAAAAAGCAAAAAACATCAAAGCAGAAGATGTTAAAGCAGCTATCGAAAAGAAAGTTCAAGAAATTAGAGAAGGACTTGCTGACTTAGACAAAGAAAAAGTATTAGAAATTGCAAAAGATAAAGCTCATGCTTTAAAAGAAAAATGCAATGATTTAGTTGAATATGCTAAAGAAAAAGGTACTCCAGTAGTAGAAAAAACTGCTAAAGAAGTTAAACATAGAACAGCAGGTGTCGTAAGAGGAGTACTTGAAAGATTAGAAGACGAGGAATAATAATTATTATTCCTTTTTTTATGGCAAGAATTACCTTAAGATGATATAATGAAGTAGTATAATAAGAGGTATGTATGAAATGTCCAAATTGTAGTGCAGATTTAGTATTTAATATCGATGCACAAGTAGTTAAATGTGAATATTGTGGATCTGAATTCAAAGCGGAAGAACTACATGAAGAAGTAAAAAAAGCTAAAAAAGAAAAAGACCCTCAAATAAAAGGTTCTACTTTTTTGTGTAGCCAGTGTGGTGCTAAATTAATGGTCTTCGAAGAGACTGCAGCAACATTCTGTTCTTATTGTGGTTCACAAGAAATTATAAAAGAAGAATTAGAAGAAAAAATAAAACCGGACTATATAATTCCGTTCAAGATTAAGAAAGAACAAGCAGTAGATTCTTACTTAAAGAAGGTTAAAAGATTTATATTTGCACCTAGATATTTATCTGATGCCAAAATAGTTCAAAACTTTAGAGGTATCTTCATGCCTTATAGTGTCTATAAGATAGGAATTGATAAAAATATAAAATTAAGGGGAAGCGTATATTATACAAGAAAAGGAAATTATGACTATTATCATGATTACGAAGTAAAAATGGATGTAGATACTTCTTATGATGGTATATCATATGATGTTTCATCTAAGTATTCTGATAAATATAGTCAAGCAGTGAGGCATAATATAAAAGACGCTGTAGATTTCAATCCAAACTATCTGGCAGGTTTCTATGTAGATACTAAAGATGTTGACCCACTTACTTACATTAAAAATGCTAGAGAAGAGGTTGAAGGAGACTTTAATAACAAATTATTAGCTATTCCAATAGTAAAGAAACATGGAGTAACAAAATCTGATGTTAAGCTAGAATCTAAAGAAATTAAGTCAGCATTATTCCCTGTGTATTTTATGTCATTTGTAGATAAAGATGGAAAACATATACACTATGCAGTTGTAAATGCTCAAACAGGTGATGTTACTTTTGAAATACCAGTATCATTTACTAAATATCTAATATTTGCAGCTATTCTAACAGTACCAATATATATAATGTTAGATTTATTCTTTGTATTTAAGGCACAAGCATCTTTAACTTTTATTCTAATAATGTCATTTATAACTTTGATCTTGTCTAACGTTAGATTAAATAAAATATATAGACAAGAAAATAACTTGGATGATGCTGGAATGACATCTCCAGTAAAAGCAAAAAGAATGCAAAAAACTATGCCTTTATCACAAAAAATATTAAAGTATTTTATAAAACAAATAATTGCAATATGTGTATGTGCATTAGGTTTATTAATTGATATTCCATATGATCCATTCTATTACTCATTAAGTATAATTGGATTTATAATGATTCTTTTATCTATAAAAGATCTAATAAAAGAACATAACCAGTTAACGATGAGAAAAATTCCTCAATTAGATAAAAGAGGAGGTAATAAATAATGAAAAGATTTAAATTTTTATTTATACTTCTTCTATTAATAATAATTAAGCCATGCATTGTTAATGCTGAAGTAGTATATACTAACGAAAGTAATGGATATATTGTAATCATAGAAGATGATGCAGATATATTAACAGAAGAACAAGAGACAAAATTAGTTGATGATATGATTCCAATAACTAAATATGGAAATGTAGCATATAAAACTATAAATAATGATAGTATATATGGCTATACAGGAACTGAAGCATATGGTAGAAAATATTATGCAGAGAAATTTGGTTCTAATAGTGGAACAGTATTTATAGTAGATATGCACAATAGATACATGTATCTTCATAATAATGGATTAATAGAAAAAACAATTACAGCTAATAAAGCAACTAGTATTACAAACAATGCTCGTAGTTTAGCAACAAATGGAGACTACTATGCCAGTGCAAAAGAAGTTTTCTATGAAGTAAACATGTTATTAAATGGATATAAAATTGCAGAACCAATGAGACATATAAATAACTTCTTCTTAGCAATATCATTATCGTTCTCACTTGGATTATTAATAGTACTTATTTCATCTAGAATTAAAAAACAAGTAAAAATAGAAACATATCCAAGTACATTAAAGACAGAAAACATCGAGGCAACATACATAGGAGATCACAAAGTATACAATCCACCATCTGACAGCGGCTCTTCCGGAGGCGGAGGAGGCGGTGGAGGAGGCGGAGGCGGTGGCTCCGGCGGGGGCAGCAGCTTCTAATAACTCCATATTTATGTTGACATTCAAATTAAATATGTTAAAATTATAAATATCATTATTTGATATTGATAAATATTTGTAGTTATTAATGGCTTTTAGAGAGAGCGTGGTAGGTGAAAACGCTAGGAAGTTAATAATGAAGTTACGTATTTTGAATCAAACCGCATTACTTGCGTTAAAGGTTAAAGTGTATAGCAAAAATGTTATAAAGTAAGATGGTACCACGGGTAATCTCGTTCTTACATTTATAACATTTTTTTATTTATAGGAGGTAAATATGAAATTATACGATGAATTAAAATGGCGTGGACTTATAAAAGATTTATCTAGCCCAGACATTGAGAAGATGTTAAATGAGGAAAAAGTAACATTCTACTGGGGAACAGATCCAACAGCAGACTCTCTTCATATAGGACATTACTCATCACTAGTAACTGCTAAGAGATTAGCAAAAGCAGGACATCATCCAATCCTTTTAGTAGGAGGTGCTACTGGATTAATTGGAGACCCAAGACCAACTGCAGAAAGAGAAATCATTGCTAAAGAAGAAGTAGAAAAGAATATCGACGGAATAAAAGAACAAGTATCTAAAATATTTGATGGTAAAGCTGAAGTAGTTAATAACTATGATTGGACTAAAGATATTACATTCTTAGATTTTTTAAGAGATACTGGTAAATATATAAATGTTAATTATATGCTAAATAAAGATATTATTAATAGAAGACTTGAAACAGGTATTACTTATGCAGAATTCTCTTATACACTAATACAAGGTAATGACTTCTTAGAATTATTCCAAAGAAAAAACTGTGTGTTACAGTGTGAAGGTAGTGATCAGTGGGGGAATATAACTACTGGTATAGAATTAATCAAGAAAAAACTAGGTAAAGAAGCATATGGATTTACTATGCCACTTATATTAGATAAGTATGGTAATAAGTTTGGTAAGAGCGAAGGAAATGCATTATGGTTAAACAAAGAAAAAACTAGTCCATATGAAATGTACCAGTTCTTAATAAACCAAGATGATGAGATGGTAGTGCACTATTTAAAAGTATTTACTTTCCTAACTCCAGAAGAAATAATGGATATTGAAAAGAAACATAATGAAAACCCAGAATTAAGATTAGCACAACAAGCTTTAGCTCATGAAATAATTAGAGATTTACATGGAGAAGAAGAATATCAAAAAGCTTTAGAAATGAGTAAAGCATTATTTAGTGGAGATGTATCTAAACTAACAGCTAAAGAAATCAAAGAAGTATTTAAAGAGTTAGATATAGTTAAACTAAAAGGTGAAATTAACATAGTAGATTTACTTGTCGATTACAAGATTTGCTCAAGCAAGAGAGAAGCAAGAGAGTTTATTAATGCTGGTACAATCTCTATCAATGGAGAAAGAATTACTGATTTAGAAAAACAAATATCTAAAAAAGACTCTATCGAAGGAAAATATATAATTCTAAGAAGAGGTAAAAAGAAATATTATTTATTTGAATATTAATAAAGGAAGTTTAATTATGGATGAAAAAATAGTAAAACACATTACTAGAAATTGGGATGGTACACCTACTATAGTAGATAGTATTATTGATAATAATTGTAAATTTGAAAATGCAATGATTGAAGGATGGGGAACAATTATTATCGATAAAGACTTCATCGATAGTATGAATGAAATAGCAGATAACTATGAAGTCCCAAATGATATGATCAAAACATTTACTGATATAAGTAATGTTATAAATAGATATTTCTTTTCCACTGAAAAAAATGACTATTCAAGAAATGAAACCTATTCTAAAAGTTTTGTTACTGATGAAGAAGGAATGATGATTGGTACTAAGTTATCAAGCTTGAAAGGGAAAAATATTGCTGAATGTAGTGAAAAATCTATAGCTGCTTATATTATTTTAGATAGGCTATTTAGAAATGGTAAAATAAATAGAAAACCATCTTTAGTATTATCTAATTTAAAAACTGATACGATTAAAGAGGGACCACATGCATTTATAACTATATCTAAAGAAGATAGTAAATACCCATTGAAACACATATTGTTTGATGTACATAATCCAACTAGAATAAGTGATAAAGATGGTGAGTATACTGTTATAGGTATGTATACATTAGATGATAATGAATATGAGGAATTAACTAAAGGAGTTTATTGTACTCCAAAATCTTTGTTTGAAGTAGTATATTCAGGATATAGGGAAATAAGTGAAAAAAGAACATTTGGCTCAAAAGAAAAAGAAAAAACAATATAAAAAAAAGTTCACATCGAATTTGATGTGAGCTTTTTAAATGTTGTAACCTGATTCATTTACACTGCTAGTATCATCTTTGATCATTAATACTAGAGTTGTAGCAAGTAGTGCAACACCTATTGATATAATCATTAATACTTTTAATAAAGTAAGCTGTTTTCTTTTCTCTAATTTATGTCTAATCATACGATTTCTCCTAATCTAGTATAGATGTTATATGAAGCACTTTAAGATGCTCTCTTAAATCTTTTAATATTACAAGAACGTCATGAGCATCGTCGATATGTATATTAAAGTCATCATTATTAATTCTATCAATTAAAAATTCTCTTTTAAGAAGATTAGCTTTCTTAAAGTCATTAGTATCTCTTGGAATAATATTAATATTTTCTTTTTTAATAAATGGCAAAAATTCATCTAACCATTTTAATTTACCATCAACTTGACTATTATATCTAGATACAGAAAGTATATATAAATTTACATTCTCGAGTTCACTTAACTTTTTAAATATATTTATAGTAGTATAGATAGGTCTTTTATTTAGATAAATATCAGGATTAGTTCCATCGTTATTATATCCTTCAAAGTCATAATCTGCTACGACCCCATCCATATCTATATAGATATTTATAGTCTTATCTTTAATAGAATTAATATAATTATAAAAGTAGTCCATAACTAACACCTCTATATGTTAATAATAACATAAAAAAAGCAAAATAAAAAACCCAATAATGGGTTTTTATTATTATCTGTTATAGAATTCAACGATTAATGATTCATCGATGTCAGCATTTAATTCTCTTCTTTCAGGTAATCTTACAAATACACCTTCAAGTTTATTAGCATCAAATGTAACAAATTCAACTCTAGATACAACTTTTTCAAGAGATTCTTTAACAACTTTCATGTCTTTAGCTTTATCTTTAAGAGAGATAACATCTCCAACTTTACATCTGTAAGATGGAATGTCAACTTTCTTTCCGTTAACTAAAACATGTCCATGATTAACGAATTGTCTAGCAGCTCTTCTAGTTGAAGCAAATCCTAAACGATAAACTAAGTTATCAAGTCTAGATTCAAGAAGTCTCATGAAGTTTTCACCATGAATACCTTGCATCTTTCCAGCTTCAACGAATGTTTTATGGAATTGTCTTTCATTTAATCCATACATGAATCTTAATTTTTGTTTTTCTTTTAATTGAGTACCGTAGTTAGAAAGTTTTCCTTTTCTATCAGCACCATGTTGACCAGGTCCATAAGGACGTCTAGCAACTTCTTTTCCGTTTTCAAGAAGGCTCATTCCAACTCTACGAGCTTGCTTGTAACTAGAACCAGTATATCTTGACATATTGTCTCCTCCTTTATATATATACTACATATACAAAGAGCATCCTACTTATCTAGGGAGTTTATTTTAATACGTTCACCTTAACAGCTTCGAAAGGTTACTAATAAACATAATAAACACTTTAAATAAGCAAAACACCAGCTGTTTATACATGCAACATAGATTATATATTAAATAGGCTTCAAAGTCAAATAAAATAAGCATAAAATAATAATTTCACAAATATTAACAACTTAAAAAAATACAAAAATATGTAAAAAAGGTTTTATATGTGTTAAAATACTAGTATAAGAGAATAGAGGTGAATAGTTTGGACAAGGTAACAATTTTTATTATTGCCTACATCATCGTAGCAATTTTAATCGTGTTTATTACTCTAAAACTCATAAAGAAAAAGAAAATTAAAGATCTAGCCAAAAAGATAGAACTTTTAGATAGAGAAAAGAATGAATTAGAAAGTGCTCCAGTTATTTCAGAACTAGCTAAGATAGAAACTATAGTAAAAAATGAAAGAATGGAGAAAAGATATAAAGGGTGGTTTGAAGAATTTGAGAGAATTAGAGAAGAAGACATACCTAAAATAAATGATATTATTATTGATTTAGATGGATACCTAGAAAATAAAAACTATAATGATTACATGTTAGGTATATCTAAAGCAGAAATTGAAATATATAAAACTAGAGAAAAAATTGAAAACTTATTAGATGAAATCAAAGAAATAAATTCAAGTAGTGAAAAATATAGGAACATAATAATACAATTAAAAGCAAAATATAGAGAACTTGAAAATACATTCAAAACTAAGGAAGATGAATATGAAGATATAGCAAATGTTATAGAACTTCAATTTGAAAATATCGAAAAGAGATTCCAAGATTTTGAAGAATATATGGAAGTAAATGATTATCAAGAAGTATTCCATATAGTTAAAGCAATTGACACTATGATTGAACATATGGAAATTGTAATAACAGAAGTTCCAGACCTTGTATTATTATCTAATCGTTTAATTCCAAAGAAGATTGAACAGATAACAGATATTTATGAAGAGATGAAAAAGGAAAAGTATCCTTTAAAGCATCTTAAAATCGAATATAATGTTGAAGAATCACTAAAGAAAGTTAATGAAATAATAGATAGAATTAAAGTATTAAATCTAGAGAACTGTATGTTTGAACTTAAAAACATGTTAGAGTTCCTAGAAAGCTTATTCCAAGAGTTCGATATCGAAAAGAATGGTAAGAAAGATTACGAAGAAGATAAAGAAATATTTGATTCAAGAATTAAGAAACTTGGAGAGACTATTAATCATACTCTTAATGAATTAGATACGTTAAAGAAGACATATGACTTTAATGAAAATGATCTAGTAAGATTGAATGAAGTAAAAGAAAGAGTTAATTCTTTAGATGAAACATTTAAAAAGGAAAAGAATAAACTTGCAAGAAAAACTACTACTTATTCAGTTATTGCCGATAACCTAAAAGGATATTTGGTAGAACTTAAAAACATCGAAGAAGAAACAGAATCAATTCTTAATAAGATTGGTAACATGCAAGATGATGAAG
>JAEEGL014230455.1_pt1 | contig 15327 bp, 9 predicted proteins | sample 9134231 | NCBI WGS metagenome assembly JAEEGL01 (sample SAMN16246548, study PRJNA631951) | gut metagenome | biome: gut microbiome; feature: rumen; material: fiber-attached | host: Bos | place: Iran: Karaj | collected 2018-10 | reverse complement strand
GGCTCCATCACGATTCTCGCCGCGACGACGATGCCGGGCGACGACGTGACCCACCCCGTCCCCGACAACACCGGCTACATCACCGAGGGGCAGTTCTACCTCAAGAACGGCCGCATCGAGCCTTTCGGCTCGCTCTCCCGCCTGAAGCAGCAGGTGAACAACAAGACCCGCAAGGACCACCGCACGATCATGGACGCCATGATCCGCCTCTACGCCTCGTTCAAGGAGACGCAGGAGAAGCAGGCGATGGGCTTCCGCATGTCCGCCTGGGACGAGAAGCTGCTCAAGTACGGCGCGCTCTTCGAGTCGGGGATGATGGACCTCGCGGTCAACATCCCGCTCGAGCAGGCGCTCGACCGCGGCTGGCAGATCCTCGCCGAATGCTTCGAGCCCTTCGAGGTCGGCATCGCCTCGAAATACACCGACGAGTTCTGGCCGAAGAAGAAGTAGCCTCCGCGACGCCCGTCGTCCCGGCTCCTTCCCCCCAACCCGAAAGGAACGCGCCACATGGGCGAGCAAACCTCCGATTCCGGACGGGGAACCCGGCGCAAGACCGCCCCGCGGCTTGCATCGGTTCTCTTCGCCCTTCTCTGGACAGCCCTTTCCGTCGTTTTCCTGTTGCTAATCGGCCGCTCCGCCCTAAGTGAATACCGCCCGCGGAGGTGGGTCGAAACGCCTTGCACCTTTCTCTCCGCCGATGTCGTCCCGGACTCCGACGGATACTGCCTGAAGGTGCTGTACCGATATCAGGCAGGCGGCAAGGCCCGGACCTCTTCGCGTTACGCCGCCACGCTTTCAAACCTCGCCTTCGACAGCGTCTCGAAGCAAAGGGAGCTGCTTGAAAGGTTCGGCCCGGGCAAGGAAGGCGTCTGCCGGGTCGACCCCGACGATCCGATGTCCGCCGTCCTCGTCTGTCGTCCGCTCTGGGGCTTTGCGGGCGGACTCGCGATGGCCGCCTTCTTCACCTGCATCGGCATCGGAATCGTCATCTCCGCCATTCGCGGGCCCCGCCCGAAGCCGCAGCCGACGAACGGGGTGGACGCCCCGCCTCCGCGGCAGCGTCTGCCGGGCTTGCTTTTGCCAGGGCTGGGGGTTGTCTTCCTGATCACTGGTGTATCCACCGGCATCAAGGAGGCAATCCCCTTTTCCAAAGCGCAGTCGATTACCTGGCAGACAACCACGGCCGTCGTCAAATCGGTGAAGCTGAAATCGCATCAGAGCCACGGCAAGAACGGCAGCAAAACGGTTTACGCACCCGACATCGTCTATGCGTATTCGGTCGGCGGCACGAACTACGAGAACGCTGCCTACTCGCTCCAGACCATCTACACGAGCAGCCATTCGGCGGCGAGCCAGAAGGCGAGGCGCTATCCCCTCGGAGGCGAGACCGCAGTCTTCTACAACCCGGAGAACCCGGCCGAAAGCTTTCTGGTGAAACCGTCGGCCGCCGATCTCGCGACCCTGCTCTTTCCCCTGCTCTTCGCGCTGGTCGGCGTGGGCCTGCTGTGCTTCTCGGCCTACTTGCTGCTGGCCGGACGCAGACAGGCGGCCGTCTGCCACCCCCTCACGGGCATCACGCTGAAGCGTTCGGTCGGCAAGGAAGGCGGCCAGCTCGGCTTCTTCCTGGTCTGGACGGCGTTCTCGCTCGTCTTCACCGCAGTCTGGTTCACGCAGGGCGAGCCGTTTTCGTGGACTTGGCAATTCTGGACGTTCGAGAAGTTCTTCGTGCTCCTCTTCCCCGCCATTGGACTAGGCATGCTGGCGCATGCTGCCGTGCGCCTCGTGCGCCACGCCGCCGCCGGGCACTACGAGATAACCGTCGCCGGACACGCGCTCGCTCCGGGCGAGCGGATCCAGCTCAGCTACCGCTTCGCGGGAAACGCGGAGAAGATCGACAAGGCGACTTTCTGGATCGTGCAGCAGGACCGCTCGCTGGCGCCCGTCAGGGACGAGACCGCGGAGACTTCGGGAATGGAGCTGCGCGAGGAAATCCACGCCGTCGACAACCCCGCCCTGACCCGCCTTGGCTCGTTTGTCTTCACGATGCCCGAGGCGATGGGCACGCGCCGCGCCGTCTGGTATCTCGCCGTGGAATACAGGGGCCTCACCGACACCTTCAAGCTGCCGGTCGGGAGAGCCTGATTACTTTTCGGCCCTGGCGAAAAGCTTCGCGCGCGCGGCCGTGCGCCAGGCGGCGTCCTTCGGGAAGGACGCGAAGGACGCGATCTTCGCGAGGAGCCTGTCGTCCCGGTCGACGCCCAGGGTCTGGAGCAGGCGGTAGTCCTGCATCGCCTCGGAGAAAACCTCCCAGCGGATCGAGTCCAGGGGGCCGTTCTCGCCGGGGTAGACGAGGAAGGTGTCGCCGTAGGCCCAGCCGGGCCACTTCGTGCCGTCCGAAACCGCGAACGGGTCGATCGGGGTGCGGGTCTGGCTGACGTTCCAGTAGTTGAAGCCCCAGTGCAGGAATCCCCTGAACGGCCACCGGTAGAAGAGGAAGCCGTGCATGGCGATCTTCGCGAGGGGGGTGTCCATCAGGTGGTTCAGGAACTCGCCGCGCGGGCCGCAGCAGTAGTAGCACCAGCTCTCGATGCCGGCCTTGTGGAACTCAAGCGCGGTCGCGATGCTCGGCACCGGCATGTCGATGACGCCGTCGGTTCCGAAGGCGACCTGCGAACAGGCGTCGATGAACTGCATCCACGGCGCGAGCTCCCGGAGCATTCCCTTGGCGGCGAGGTAGTTCGCCTTGTGCTCGTCGCCGTGCGGCTCGTCGGAGATGTGGAAGTAGGACTTCTTCGCGATCCGCTCGTCCTTGAGGAACTTGCCGAGTTCGGGCAGCAGCTGGGCGAGGAAGGCCCGGTATTCGGACGAGGTGGCGGCCGTGTCGATCGGCCAGAGGAGCTTCTCGCCCTCGCCCTGCCCCTCGAAGACGCGGATCGCCGAGCGGCAGCCCCACTGCGTGAAGAGGTGGCACCACTCGAACTTCTCGATGCCGCAGGCCTTCGCCAGGCGGACGTAGCGCACGACGTCCGACCAGTCGAAGGCATACCGGTTCTTGCCGGTCTTCCTGACCTTGAGCAGTTGCGACGGGCGCTTGTCGCCGTCCAGCGGCGGGGTGAAGAGCGGCACGTAGACGACGTTCTGCCCGTGCTCGGCGATGTCGCGCAGGTAGGCCGGAAGAATCGACCAGAACTTCTCGTCGAAGCCGTTCGTCCCGTATCGCGTCATCAGGCAGTCGCTGTAGAACCAGTGGGTGACGTCGAAGCCGGTTCGCGGCTTGAGCGCGACATTGTGCACCTTGACGGCGAGACGCAGTTTCTTCGGCCGGCACAGGGCCCGGCCCTCGTTGTCGGCCGCGCTGACGGTCACGGCAAGCTCGTAGCGTCCGGCGGCCGCCTTCTTCGCGGGGATGGCGGTCAGCCAGAAGGCGTTCGTCTCGGACTGCGGCAGCAGCATCGAATCGGCGTCGAAGAGCGGGTCCGGGACGAAGCCCGGAATGTGGCCGAGGCCGTCGGTGTCGAGCGGATCCGCGAGGACGGGCGTGTTGTGGTGCGGCACGGGGACGAAGCCGACGCGCCGTACGCGGAGCGACCAGCCGTCGGGGCCCTCGAGGGCGACCTTGACGTTGGCCGCCGCGTCGGCGCGCAAGGCGACCTGGAAGTTGAACCGCTCGTTCAGGGCCACGCCAATCGAGGCGAGCCGCTTCGCGGGGAGCGCGGCGTTGGGGAAGTGACGCACGGTCGAAGGCGTCAGAATGCAGTCAAGTCTCATGGCAGTCAGTCCGCATCGCCCTGGCGGGCGCTAGTCTTCATCGTCGGTGGCGTCATCGTCGTCGTCGTCATCGTCGTCGTCGTCGTCGTCCAGCGAGAACTTCGAGGCGAACGGCAGGCCGTCGCATCCAACGGCCTTGAGCACCTTGCCGTAGTCGATCGACTCGAGAAGCGACTTGCGGACCTTGACCTCGATGGTCACGGAGCCGTTTTCGGACTGCGTGCTGATGTCGCCGAAGAGCTTCCCGATGAATCCCAGCGACGGATCCTTCAGGGCGAAAAGCTGCGCCGAACCGGAGACGAGGCCCATCGACCCGGAAATCAGGCTGGAGAGGGCCGACGCCGCATCGGGGTTGGAGAACTTGCCGCCCACGAAATAGCTCGCCGACATTTCCTTGTCGTCAACCTTGAAGCCCAACATCAGCTTTTCGAGGTCGGCGAACATCTTGCCGTAGGTGTCGTCCTTGAACGACTCGTAGGCGTCCTCGACCATGAGCTGCTTGATCATGGCCGGAATGTCGTAGATGCCGGTGAAGCAGCCGGAGTCGTCGATCGCGGCGAGATCCCTGGCCGCCTCGGCATCGGCCGGAAGCGCCTCGGCCTCTCCCTTATAAAGGGCGACGGTGTCGGCGAAGGCCCGCTCCGAGAGGGCCGAGATCTCAATGACGCCGTCGTAGACGCCGTAGCACGGCGACAGGTCGGCCGCGTGCTTCTTGGCGAATTCGGCCAGCTGCTCGGCGGCCTCGGCCAGATCCTCGTCGTCGCCCTCGTACGCGCGCAACGCGAACTTCTTGACCTTCACGCCGGCAATCTCGCCATCGACGACCTCGAAGAGGTTCGTCGCGAAGTCAAGGGCCTTCGCAACGTCCTTGTCATCCTTCTTCCCGGCGAACGCCTTCTCGAAGAGGTCGCCGATCAAGGCCGACAGATCGGCGCAGGCCTGGTCGGTCGTCGCGGGCTGGCGAAGGCGGGTGACGGACGTGATGTTCGGCAGGGGAAGCTCGTCCGGGTCGGATTCGTCGATGTCCTTCGCCGAGAAAGCGGGGCGGCCGATCACGAAGACCCGCCACGTTTGGCGGTCGGCGGCGCGCTTCGACAGCTTCTCCAGCTCCTCGTCGCTCCACTTGGCGGGGCGGTCCTTTTCGTCCATGAGTTCGCTGGCGGCGGCCATGAACCTGTTCTGCTCCGCGATCAGGAACTTGCTCATTTCCTTCTTCGCAAGGGAGGAGTCGCCCGCCATGACCACGAAGGCGTCCTTCGGCAGCAGGGGCTTGTATTCCTTGGCGGGGGCCTTGCCGCCGCAGCCGGCGGCCAGGATGGCGCCGAGGACGACCGCCGTTGCGGCGGTCGTGAAAGCAGTCGAAAACTTCATTGTCTTGTCCTTTTTCTTGGCCGTTCCGGCGTCTCCGCGCCGGACGGTGTGTGCGCTGATTGGTAAGCCGGGCACGCGCCCGACTGGGAACTATTCAAGCAAATCCGCGCGATTCTGTCAAAAACAAATTGACATATTTTCCACTTTTTGCTTGAATGGGAACCATGAAGAACGCAATTGCCCTTGCCGCCGCCCTTGTGGCCGGCCTTGCTTCCGCGGTGGTCGCCGCCGAAGCCACATCCACCAACGACGCGCCGGTCGCGGTCGAGAAGAAGGTGTCCGCCATCGCGCTGCCCGCCCCGCAGACCGACGGCGGGCTTCCCCTGATGCAGGCCATGAAGGACCGCCGTTCGCTCCGCGAATACTCCGGCGCGGAACTCACCCCGCAGCAGCTCTCGGACGTCCTCTGGGCCGCCGGCGGGATCAACCGGCCCGATGGCAGGCGCACGGCCGGCTCCACGCGGAACCTGCAGGCGGTCGGCGTCTATGCGATGCTCAAGACAGGCATCTACTTCTACAACGCCGCGGGCAACGTCCTTGAACCCGTCGCGGAAGGCGACTTCAGCAGCATCGCCGGGCCCCAGCCCTTCGCGAAGACGGCGCCGCTCACCATCCTCTTCGTGGGCGACTTCAACACGATGAAGATCCCTGACCGCGACAAGCAGATGCTCTTCTTCGGGTGCGACGTCGGCCTGATGAGCCAGAACGTCTATCTCTACTGCGCCTCCGCCGGCCTCGCGACCGTCGTGCGCGGCATGGTCGAGAGCGGCCCGCTCGCCAAGGCCATGGGCCTTCCCGAAAACAAGTCCGTCCTCCTCGCCCAGTCGGTGGGCGTGCCGAAGCCGAAACCGCTCGTCGCCTTCTACTCCTGGGGCGGGAACACGCGCGCGGCGGCCGAGGCCGTCGCGAAGGCGATTGGCGCCGACATCGTCGAGATCAAGCCCGCGGACCCCTACCCCGAGGACTACCAGGTCTGCGTCGCCCGCGCCGCCTCCGAAATCAAGGAAGGCGTGAAGCCAACGCTGATCGACGGCAAGCTCGACCTCTCGAAATACGAGACCGTCATCGTCGGCTCGCCCAACTGGTGGGGGACGATCGCCCCGCCCGTCTCGTCGTTCCTCTCGACGAACGACTTTTCCGGGAAGAAGCTCTCCCTCTTCGTGACCCATGGCACCGGCGGCATGCAGAACTGCGCCACCGACGCCGCCAAGGCCGCGCGTACGGACCTCACCAGCACAACGAACTGGGTCGGCGGCGAGGTCAAGGGCAAGCTCGGCGAAATCGCCGCCTGGGCGAAGAAGACGGCGGACGACACGGCGGCGCGTTGAAGGCGCGGCGGGAGGGGCAACGTCCTCGTTGCCCGCCGTTGAAGATCGTTGAAGGCGCGGGAGGGGCAACGTCCTCGTTGCCCGCCGTTGAAGGTCGTTGCCGCGCAGCGGCAACTTACAGCTTGAAGACGGCAATTGAGCCATCGGGGCGCCGCTTGGCGATGATGTTGCCCCGCTCCGGCCCGTCCTGGCAGACGGGTATTTCATCACCGGTGAAAAAGCGCCAGATCTCGCGGAGCGGCACGGGGTCGGGCGTCGCCTCGCGGCAGTCGAACTCCCGCCATCCCTTGTCCGCGATGGCGAAGGGCTCGCCGCGTCCGTTCCGGCAGAGGCGCCAGGCCCCGATGCGTTGCACCGGGGAGGCGTCGCCGGTGTCAACGCCCCTTGCGCGCAGGATCGCCGCGCCGTCGCGATCGACGAGAACGCCGCGCGGGAGCCAATCCAGCGGCAGCGTGGCGGCGGCAGGGCCGAAGACCGCAAGAGGCGCGCCGGAATCGCGGTCGTAGCGCGTGGGCGCGCCGTTCGCGGCGAGGAGGATGCCGGCAAGGGGCTGAGAAGAGAGGCGCAGGATCTCCCGCATGTCGGCGCAGGGCTGCGGCAGGACGGCGTCGCGCACGAAAAGGGGCGGTGCGAAGACTTCGAAGCCAACCGGCGCAGCGCCTTCGAAAAGCTTCGCGAGGCGTTCCGCCTCGCTGCGGCCCGCGAGGTGCGCCTCGAGATAGGCGGGCTCGATGCCCTTGCCGGTCTTGCCGTTGTGGCGCAGGATGTACTTGTTCCTGACAATGCCGCCCTCGGCGACCATGGCCCTGTCGTAGGCCTCGCACAGCGCCGGCGGCACGATGGCGGGATCGCGCGGGCACGGGTCGTTTTCATCCAGCACCGCAATGCCCTCGGCCCGAAGCAGGGCGATCTGCCAGCGCAGGAACTCCACGATGCCGCCGAGGCCCTGCCCCCAGTTGCGCGCGTTGCGCGGCTGGCTGAGCCAGTAGGGTGCGCCGCTCAGGCGCACGAACGGGCGTGCGCAGCCGGGCCCGGCCAGAAGCCGGACGAGTGCCGGCACGTCGACGCCGTCGAGATCGAAGTGCGAAACGCTGAGGCAGACGGCTAGAATCGCCGAGGGATCGACCTCGTCGGCGGCGCGGCGCATCTCGCGGCAGAAGTCCATAAGCGACTCGCCCATCGCGTCGAGCGCCGCCGAGCGGAGCGGATTCGGCGCGCCCGCGTAGGCGTCGCGGACGTCGCCCGGCGTCACGGAGGGGGCGCCGAGGCGAGCCGCCATGCGCCTGAGATGCTCGTCGCAGACGCAGCAGACGCCGGGACGGCAGGCCTGCACGAGGTCGTCGTCGAAAAGAATGACCTTTGCGCCGGCGCGGATGAAGTCGCGCACGTTTTCGGCAATCGCCTCGCGATGGGCTTCGTCGGTCGAGCAGACGCCGGCTTCGGCGCCGTCGAAGCTGCGCATGGGGGTGAAGCGCGGGAAGCGGCGCAGGAAGTCGGGGTCGCGCATCGGGCCGTAGCCGAGGGAGGAGGTCCATACGGACACCGGGAAGCCCGCATCCTCGAAGAAGCGGATTTCGTCCGCCAGCCGGTCGAGCTCACGCTTGCGCCGCTCCCCGTCCGGGTAGAAGAGACAGCGCTCGAGTTCGACGCCGTCCGCGCCGGCTCGACGCGCCTCCGCGGCCAGCGCGGCGCTCCCGCGCTCCGCCAGATCGACGCCGTCGAACTGGACAAGAAGCCTGCAATCGGCGAATGACGCCCTACTCTCTCTCCGCATCACCCTCGCCACCTCCCGACCATCCCGACCATCCAGACGATCCAGACCATCCCGACCATCTAAACCATCTGGACCATCCCGACCATCTGGACCATCCAGACCATCTAGACCATCCCGACCATCCCGACCACCGCTACCGCACCGACAACACCGCCGGGTAGGCGTAGCCGATGGGGCCGTAGGGGACCTTTCCGGCCTTGCGCGCGTGGCCGAGGGCGTCGGGGACGAGCGGCGAGTCGAGCGTGATGCCGATATTGGCGGCCGCCGTGTCGGAGTAGGTCTCCGAACCGTAAAGAACCGTCATGTTTCGCCAGGGGTAGCTTTTGCCGTGAAAATCCGGGTCGCGGAAAAGCATGATTCTGTCGTTGGGGTCGCTCGTTGAGCCGTGGACGTCGATGCCATCGCGCCAGAAGGGCGAAAGCGGCGTCGCGCCCTGGAGGGTGCGCGTTTCTGCCGGCGGCCGGATGCGCATGGTAGAGAGGTGGGTGTCTCCTGTGGCGGCGATGCGCTCGCAGCGTCTGAACGACTTGCAGCCGGCCGTCGCCGCGTCGAAGTTGCGCATGAAGTTGGCGAGGAGGTACGGGGGGATGGCATTTGAAACGCAGAACGGCACGTAGTTCGCGTCGTCGCTTTCCAGAATGGAATTGAAGACTTGGAGGTAGCAGTTGTAGCCGTTGCCCCATTCGGCGATGTCGCCCACGCGGTCGGCGTTGCCGGAGACGGCGTTGTCGCGAAGGAGGGAGTTGACGACGGAGAGGCGGCAGTTGGGGGAGTAGCCGACAAGGGTGCCAAGGGCCTTGGCCCTCGTTTCGCCGGTCGCATCGAGGGTGTTTTCAACGAGTGTGCAGTTCGCGAAAAGGGCGTAGTTGTTCGCGGTGCTCGTCGCATAGACGGAACCGGCGTAGCCGCTGCCGATGTAGAAGAGTGCGTTGCGGATGAAGCCGCAGTTGCGGAAGTACCATAGCTGCGAGGTGTTGCGGCCGCCGCAGACGGCGGCGGCAAGGCCTGATCTGCAGTTCCGGTTCGTGTTGCCGATGAAGTCGCAGCGAAGGAAGTGGTGCAACGAATAGCCGTAGTTCCCGGATGTGTTGAAGAGCCCGGTGCTTTCGTCGCGCATGCGGCAGTCCTCGAAGACGGTATCGGTGAAGCGGTAGTCGTTGCAGGAGCTCGTGCCCTGGCTGAAATAGACGCCCGTCGCCTGTGAATTGATGGAGACGAAGTTCCGGTAGAAGCGGCAGCGGTCGATCTCGAAGCGGTGGCCGTTGAGGTAGTCGGCGCTCCAAAGACGGAGGGCTATGCCGGTGAGGTCGCGGAAGACGCAGTCCGACACGCGGTTCGTTCGCACTTCGGTTGCGCCGGCGGAGACATTGAGGCCGTGCCCGCCCCGGAAGACGCAGTCCGAGACGAGCGCCGTTGCGTCGGCCTCGATGGAGACGGCGTAGGAGCCGGGGAGGGCGCAGGCGTAGAAGTTGCAGTTCGAGACGACGAGGTCGATCGCGCCGCGTTGCGCCCGGATGGCGTAGTTCTGGTAGCCGGTGAAGGTAATGCCGGTGAAGGCGCAGTTCGTAACGGGCGCAACGAGGTTCTGGAGGCCGTTGTAGTCGTAGCCGCTTCCACGGTCGCCGCCCCAGTATTCGTCGGCTCCGTCGGGGTTCGGCGGGTTGAAGGTCATCTTGTCGTCGCCGGTCCAGACGTAGAGCTTCGTGGCCGTGTTGGTGCCGCAGGGCTTCCAGAAGTCGTCGTTGTTGCGGTCGCCGGAGAGAATCGTGAGGTTGTCGCGGCTTGCCTGCGAGGCGTCGGTCTCCGTGCCGAGGAAGCCGCCGCGCAGGGCGACGCCGCTTTGCATCTCAATCGTCTCGGCGACGGTGTAGCGCCCGGTCTTGAGCCAGACCTCTCCGGAGTCGAAGCCGCCGTCGGCAAAGGCCGCTGCGGCCGCGTAGGCGTTGGAGACGTTGCCCATCGCGTCGGCCCACGACGAGCCGTCCCCGGTTCCCCCGGGCGCGACATAGACGATCTTCGGCGCGGCCACGGCCGTGCAGGCGGCCAGGGCAATGCAGAATGCAAAATGCAGAATGCGGAATGAGAGATGCGGGATGCGGGTGTAGCGGTGGAGTGCGCTTGTGTCAGGCATGGTGATGTTGGGTTTTTGGGGTGTGAAATTGTGAAATTGTGGAAATGAGCCATTGTGAAATTGTGAAATTGTGGAAAATTTCATAATGCCACAATGCCACAATGCCATAATGCCGATCAGCATTCAAGCGCATACATGTCGAAGATTTCCAGCGGCCGGGCTTCAAGTTTCAATCGCCGCCCCTGCCAGACGGGGGCGCCTACCGAACACCTACTACGGTCGGTGCCGTGAGGTTGAGCGGGCCGTAGGCGACCTTGCCCCACGGGCGGGGATTGCCAAGGGCGTCTGGCACGCCGTCGTTGCCGACGGCGATGCCATAGGCCGCCGCCTCGGCGTCCGTCATGTTGCCCTCGAAGCCGTTGTTCACGTAGAGCTGTGTCCAGGGCTTGGAGGCGCCGTTTTTGTCCTTGTCGTAGGCCACGACCTTGACGTATGGCTCCACGTTGGATTGCCAGAACTGCACGTTCAACGCGCCGCGCCAGAGAGGCGAACGATGCGACGCGATGCCGAGGCAATAGCTGGGGCGGTCGCAGGCCGTGCGAAGCCGTTCCGATAAAACCGGGTCGTATCCAGACACGTTTTCGGCGCAGCGAATGAATTTCACAGGTCCGACGGCCTCCTGGTCGAAGTTCGACATGTAGTTGTGGTATAGAAACATAAAGTATTCGAGGCTCCCTGTGCCGCCTTTGGGACCCCGGACTGGCGCATATCCGGGCGCATCGTTGTGAAGGACGCTGTTCGCCACTACGAGCTTGCTGTTCCAGCCGGAACTTGAGGCGGCGATCTCGGCATTGGTCGCGGCGCCTCCCACATAGTTGCCGTCAAATGCGCAGTTGACAACGGATAGCCTCTTGTTGTAGGCGTCGATGACAAGGGTGCCGAACGTTTTGGCGGGGGCCTCCCCGACGGTTGAGACGGAGTTGCCGACGAACGTGCAGTTCAGGAAGTTTATATAGCTGTTTGAGGTGCCGACGATCAAGACGCTCGCGGCAATACCAGTTCCGGAATAGCACACGCGGTTGTCCCTGAAGCTGCAGTCCTTGAAGAGGTAGCGGGTGCTCAGGATGCCGGTGACGCAGACCGTCGCGGCGCTGGCGGTGGTGTTCGAGTAGATGTTGCCGGAGAAGTCGCAGCGCTCGAAGATGTAGGGGCCGCTGCCGCCGTAGCCGCCGTTGTAGCCAAGGACGCCCACGCTGTTCCGGCGCAGCCGGCATTCGGAGAAGACGCAGTCGCTGGCGATGAAGTCGTGGCACTGGGTCGCGTCCTTCTGCCGTCCGAGATAGATGCCGGGGCAAAGGGCGCTGTCGTTGCAGTAGTTGCGGAAGAACTTGCAGCGGGAGATGCGCCAGACGTTGCCGGCGTTGTTGTCGTAGATGCGCATCGCGTTGCGCCAGATCTCGGTGAAGTAGCAGTCGGTGACGATGTTGGTCTGCGGAGCGGCGGAATGGGTCACGACCATCACGCCGGCCACGCCGCCGAGGAAGACGCAGTCGTGGATGCGCGCCTCGGCGCTCTTGAGGTAGATGGCGTAGCCTTCGTAGTTGTTCTGGCTCGCCGACGCGGCGTAGAAGTTGCAGTTGGAGACCGTCACCGTGTAGCCGGCGTTGGTCGTGACGTGGATGGCGTGGTAGGAGAACGACGTGAAGGTCAGCCCGGTGAACTCCGCGCCCGCGACTTCGGGCTGCGTCCCCTGGAAGCACCAGGAGCAGTCGTTGCCGCAAGGCTCGATGGACCAGAACTCGTTGGTCACATCCGGGTTCGGCGGGTTGAAGACAGGCGTCTCGCCCAGCGTCCAGATCTTCCGGCGGTCGGCGGCGGCGGGCGTGGTTCCGTCGGGCTTCCAGTAGTCGTCGGCGCTGGGGTCGCCGCAGAGGACGGTGAGGTTGTCGCGGTTCGCGCCGGACGCCGACGACTCGGTGCCGAGGAAGCCGCCGCGCACGGCGACGCACGTCTGCATCTCGATCGGCTTGCGGACGAGGTAGCGGCCGCTCTTGATCCAGACCTCGCCGCGGTCGAAGCCGCCGTCGGCGAAGGCCGCGGCGGAGGCGTAGGCGTTGGAGACGTCGCCCATCGGGGAGGCCCACGACGAGCCGTCGCCGGTTCCGTCCGGCGCGACATAGACGATCTTCGGCGCGGCCGCGAAGGCGGCCAGGGCGAATGCCGTTGCCAAGACATGGATCCGTTTCATGCGTTCTCCCTCGAAGGTTGTTGCAAAACCACTTCGACGCTGCCCTTCAGGCGCGTCGCGCCTTCGGCCATCCTCTCGGGGCTTTGTAGTTTGGTTCCTGCGTCCAAAACCGGCCCGATGCCAGTTTCGACGCATTCATTCTGCCAAATCCGGGCGGGATTGTCAACCGAGGTTGTTGCAAAACTCCGCAATATTTGGCCGGGACGGCGCCCGGCCCTCCCGGAGTGCGGGCATTGCACTTCAATCGCGATTTTGGGGAGGGCCGCCCGCCGTGGCGGCCGAGTTTTGCAACAACCTCAACCGTGTTCGGGAATCCCTTCAACGCCGCGCCGTCCCCTTACTTCGCGCCCTTGCGCCTGTTGCATTCGCGGCAGAGCATCTGGCAGTTGGCGGCGACAGTGCGGCCGCCGTCGCGCCACGGCGTGATGTGGTCGGCCTCCATCTGCGCAAGCTCGAAGTGCGCCCCGCAGAGCGGGCAGACGCCGTGCTGCCGCTCGTAGGCCTCCAGCCGCGTGTTGTCGTCGAAGGCCCTGATGCCGAGATGGCGCTCGTCGCCGTCCAGCACGTATTCCCAGATGCCGGGCTTCCGCTGGACATCGCTGTCCGCGACGAGCCTGGCAATGCGCGCCTCGAGCGCCTTGGGGTCCTGCGGAACCTCGACGAACTTGTTGTAGAGAAGCCCCCACGGCACCTTCTTCATCGGGGCGCGGACCACGGGGAAGGTCGCCTTCGCCCAGTTCACGACCTGCTGGAAGTAGAGCCAGAGCGGGTTGGCGTTCGGGTCGTGCTGGTGGATGGCCATGTAGAAGCGCGGGTCGGCGCCGCCGCCAATCCACCTGAGCGCCGTCTCGAGGTAGTCCTGGCGGATGGGCGAGCCGTCCATGTAGGACGAGGCGATCTTCTGCGCGGGGCAGCCGGGCTTGCTGAAGTGACGCTTGGCGTCCGTCACGAAGGGGCCGGAATAGACGGCGTTCCGAAGCTCCTGCTCCGTGAGCCTCTCGCCCGCGATGTTGATCGTCTGGAACCAGCGCAGCTTCTCCTCGTCCGAGCCGTCGCAGAGATAGACCATGAGGCGGTAGTCAAGGAAGCGCGACCGCTCGGCGTCCGTGAGGTTCGCGAAGAAGCGCATGTCGTAGGAGAAGTCGCCGGCGGCGTACTGGCAGAGCGAGATCGTCCGCTGCTGGCCGTCCATCACCTCGAAGGTGCCGTCGCCGCGCCGCGCCCAGTACATGACGTTCAGCGGAAAGCCGTGCATGACGGAGTCGACGACGGCCTCGCGCTGGCGGTCCTTGTAGATGAACTCGCGCTGGTAGGCGGGGCGGATGTCGAGCTTGCCGCCGTAGCCGACGACGCCCTCGTCGCCCTTGTCGGCGTAGTCCGCCACAAGGTCGCGGACGGTGATTTCGTGCAGTTCGATTTTCATGCGGGACCCCTTTCTTGTTTTAGACAGGATTCACGGGATTGACAGGATTGGCGGTGTTGGATGCCGCACGGAGTACTCCCTCAGTCGGCTCCGCCGACAGCCCCCTCTCGGAGGGGGCAATGAAATTGTCCAACAATCATCATTGTCCACCAATGCCACCAATCGGCAATGCCAATTGGCATCCCCTCTCCGAGAGGGGGGTGGCCCGCAGGGCCGGGGGGAGTACTGCGGACAGGGTAATCACTTCACCCTCCGGCGGATGACGATGCGGGAGTATGGGCATTTGTACTCGCCCCCAACTCGATATGCCACATCGGTTCTGCCGCGGTGGTTCTTCCTGACGCCAATTTGCTTCGCCAAGTCCCCGCATCCGAGGCCGACAATCTCGAACTGATCGGGATTGTACTTGTCGAGAAAGGTGTCAGGCACCCCCATCATTCCGTACCAATCATCGGGAATGTCCGCGACGTTCCCGACATCAATCGCGTCCAAATTCATGTATGTTGGATACTCGTCGGGGGAGTAATGCCGATAAAGGATTTGCTCCTCGTGACGTTTTTTTATGTCAATATTTGTAAACCATGTAACGCCCGAAACACGAACCATGCCAGCACGATGATCACCAGAAGTGGCTACGTCTTCGTAATGCGTATAGAAATGCGTCGCATTGCCTCTAAACCCATAACCAAGCCAGACTTTTCCATCTTTAATCAGCGAGAAGATTTCCTTGTAGTGTAGTGCATTTTGGTGTCCGATAATAATGAACTTCTTGTCATACTTAACCAGTTGCGCGACATACTCGCGGAAGAGTGAGAAGGGAGGGTTGGTGACGACGATGTCGGCCTGTTTGAGAAGTTCGATGCATTCCTGCGATCGGAAGTCGCCGTCGCCCTCAAGCTGGCGGATGCCGATCTCCTCCGGGTCGGGAATACGGTTGCCGTTCCTGTCGCCGAGGTATTCAAGCCAGATGGCCCGCTCGCAGTCATGCTGCGAAAACAAGTCGGGCGTCTGGTTTTTGTAGCAAGTCGTGATGAGGCGTTTCAGTCCCAACGCCTCGAACTGGTACGCGAAGTAATGGAAGAAGTTCGAGACGCGTGGATCGTCGCAGTTGCAGAGGACGGTCTTGCCCCGAAAGTGTTCCTTGTAGTGGCGGAGTTCGTTCTCAATGTCCGAGAGTTGCGTGTAGAACTCGTCCTTTTTCGCCTTCTTCGCCGCGTTCAAATCGCTGTTCGCCATATCCGTCTCCTGTCGTGATGCGTCTGCATCGCGGCAGGAGGAGTGGGAGACAACGAAAAGAGCGCGTCCTCAATCCATGCCCTCGCTGAAGGCCGTTCCACGGGCCCG
>JAEEGL011425388.1_pt1 | contig 15327 bp, 15 predicted proteins | sample 9134231 | NCBI WGS metagenome assembly JAEEGL01 (sample SAMN16246548, study PRJNA631951) | gut metagenome | biome: gut microbiome; feature: rumen; material: fiber-attached | host: Bos | place: Iran: Karaj | collected 2018-10 | reverse complement strand
TCCGAGACCACGAAGCACCAGGGAGAGTACTACGCCCTCATCCTCGCGGCCACCGCGGGTATGATGTTCGCAGCGGCATCCAACAGCCTGATCGGAATCTTCGTGTCCGTTGAGTTGGTGTCCATCCCCTCCTACGCGACTGTCGCACTCAAGAAGAACGACCCCCGTGCGGCAGAGGCCGGTGTGAAGTACCTCATCATAGGTGCATTCTCCACCGCACTCACCCTGTACGGAATGTCGATGATCTACGGTGCAATCGGATCCGTCGACCTTGCGGTCATCCAGAACGCGCTGATCTCCGACTCGGACGTCAACTTCGTCGTCCTCGCGGGAGCAGTCGCACTGATCGCAGGTTACGGATTCAAGATCGCAGCAGTACCGTTCCACTCCTGGGCACCCGATGTGTACGAGGGAGCCTCGGCCCCGGTCTCCGGATTCCTGGCGACCGCGTCCAAGAAGATGGGATTCGCAGTGCTGTTCAAGATCTTCTTCGCACTGTTCATCTTCAGCGCGACCCTGAGGTTCCAGCCCATCCAGTACATCTTTGCGATCATCGCAGCGGTCACCATGACCGTCGGTAACATGGTCGCGATCTCGCAGACCAACATCAAGAGGATGCTGGCATACTCGAGTATCGCACAGGCAGGTTACATCGCGATCGCTCTGGCCGTCATGAGCCAGTACGTTGTCACCGGTGCAATCTTCCACATGTTCACCCACGTGTTCATGAAGGGCGGAGCGTTCATCATCGTCGCCGCTCTCATCACCGCAGGTGTCGGAGAGAAGATCTCGGACTACAGGGGACTCGCAAAGAGGGCGCCTCTCGTCGCAGCCGCGATGATGCTGTGCCTGTTCTCGCTGGCAGGTATCCCGCCGCTGGCAGGATTCACCTCGAAGTTCATCCTGTTCTCGGGTGCGATCTACATCAACAACACGATCGACACGACCTGGCTCTGGCTCATCCTGGTAGCTGTGCTCAACTCGGCGATGTCGCTGTACTACTACGCGCGCGTTGTCAAGGCGATGTACATCGAGACCGGAGAGTCCACCGAGAAGGTAGTCATCGGAAAGGTGTTCATGCTCGCAATCGCAGTCTGTGTGATCGCGATCATCGTCCTCGGTGTCTACCCCCAGCCCCTGCTGAAGCTCTGTGAGTTCGCCGCAGCCGCACTCTTCTGATCCCCGGATCGGAAGGTGTCAAACCCATTAAACCCCTTAACCCTCTTTTTTATCCAATTTGACTTCTGGCACAGCCCAGCAACATTTAATAACGTAGTCGGTATGACTAACCCGATGGCCGCAGTATGGACCGATTCGATTAAGGACGACATCCCCCGTATAGAGGATTACATCCACGAGACCATACTCTCCGGGAACCCGGAACTCAACGAGATGTGCAATTACGTTATCGATTCCGGAGGAAAGAGACTCAGGCCCATCATCTGTCTCCTGTCCCATCTCGCCATGGGCGGCAAGGAGAGGGATCGTGCGATACGCATCGGTTCCGCATTCGAGATCGTCCACTCCGCAACGCTCATCCACGACGACATCAACGACGGCGGAGAGCTCAGGCGCGGACGCAAGACCCTCCACAAGCAGTACACCCTGACCAAGGCCATCGTCGCAGGGGACTTCATGCTCACCAGGGGTTACAAGGCCATGGGCATCATCTCCGAGGAGGTCATGACCATCATCCTCAACGCGGCATCGGCGATGTCGGAGGGGGAGTTCATCCAGAAGGACCTCGAGCGCGTGGCGTCGGTCACCGAGGAGGAGTACTTCAGGATCATCAACGGAAAGACCGCGGTGCTCATCAACGCATCCGCAATGGCAGGAGCGTACATGGCCACCAAGGACGAGGACCTCCTGTCCGTCATCGACAAATACTCCATAAAGATCGGTCTGGCATTCCAGATTCTCGACGACGTTCTCGATGTGGTCGGTTCCGTCAAGACCGGAAAGAGGACCGGTATCGATATGACCGAGGGCAAGCCTACGCTGCCCGTCATCTACGCCATGCAGGACCCCGTACACGGCGACGAGGTGCGCTCCCTGTTCGTCAGGGACGACCTGTCCGACGAGGAGATCGTCCATGCCCTCGACCTCATCAAGCAGACCGATTCCATCGAGCGCTGCAGGGAGAAGGCGGAGAAGCTCATCGATGAGGCCATCGAGGTCCTGAGATGTCTCCCGGAGTCGGAGTACAGGGATTCGCTCGAGGGACTGGCCCATTATATCGTGAGCCGCGACAGGTGATCCAATGACGGAGGACAGACTCAGGACCGATGTGCTGGTTGTCGGATCCGGTCCCGCAGGGTCCATGACCGCCAGATACGCCGCCATGAAGGGGGCGAAGGTAACATTCATAGAACGCCGCAAGCAGGTCGGGGTACCGGTCAGGTGCGGCGAGTTCATGCCGGATACGGACAACATAAGGACTATGTTCCCCAAGGCCGAGGAGATCGAGGAGCTCTTCGATACGATCCCCCAGAACCTGAGGATGCTGGAGACCAAGGCCATAAGGCTGGTCAACCCCAAGGGGAAGACCACGGACCTGCCGGTGACCGGATACACCACTGACAGGGACAGGTTCGACCAGTATCTTGCGGACGAGGCCGTGAAGGCAGGGGCCGAACTCATAAAGGAGTGCACGTTCGAGAGGATCGAGGACGGTGTCGCCGTCACCTCGCAGGGCGAGATCGAGTACAAGGTCATCGTCGGCGCGGACGGTCCCGGATCCCGTGTAGCCAGGTCGCTGGGTCTTAAGAGGAACAGGAACCCCTACCCGGCGGTGGCCGCTCAGGCCAAGGGCGATTTCGAGCCTTACGTGGTCATGTACTTCGGAGGGCTGGCACCCGGTGCGTACAGCTGGATCATACCCAAGAAGGGTCAGGCGAACGTGGGTGTGGGATTCTCCCCCAAATTCGCCGACGGCAACCTGAGGGATTACTTCGACAAGTTCGTCAAGAGGGAGAACCTCGACGTCATCACCAAGATGGAGGGCAAGTTCGTCCCCAGCGAGGGCCCCATAGAGAACACCGTTTCCGGGAACGGGATGGTGGTGGGCGATGCCGCGGGACACGTCATATCGGTCAACGGCGGAGGCATACCCCTGGCCATGATCGCTGGCAGGATCTGCGGAAGCGTGGCGGGCGACAACGTACTGAACGGCCGTCCGCTGGAGGACTATCAGACCCAGTGGAGGGATGTCATGCTCAAACCCCTCAAGACGGCGGCCTTCAACAAGAAGCTCGCGGACATCTTCGCGTTCCATTACGAATGGACGACGACGCTCTGCATGGGCATACTCGGCAGACGCAGGATGACCAATCTCATCCAGTGCAGACGCATCTTCCCGTGAGTCATCTCTTGCGGTGCGCCCTCATGGGGGAACCGCAGATCGGACACTCGTCCGCCTTCTCCTTGAACCATTTGCCGCAGCCTATGCAGCGGTAGTTCCATCTCTCGACCTTCTTTATGCCCTCGGTCCCGACGGGGATGCTGGCGATGCCCATGACCCTGCACAGGTTGAGTATGGAGAAGTCATCGGACATCACGGTGCCCTGTACGTCCAACGCAAGGGCGACGACGGTCATGTCCACAGGGGACAGCCTTCCCAGGTCCCCGGTCCTTCTGGCGGCCTCTCTGACGGCCTCCAGCGAGGATTCGGAGCAGTCGGAGACCCTCAGCATGTCCCCCCAGAGGTCCAGTCTGCTGTCCTTGTACTTGCGCAGTTCCTTCACGACCCCGGGCGGGCATACGTGGTCCTCCGGCAGGTTCTCCATCGAGAAGAGTGCGGAACTGTCGAGGACCATGGTCATGGTGAGGGTACCCAGATGTATCGATTAAACCTTTCCGCGGTCGGAGGATGCTTTTCTGGACAACTATTAAATCCAGAACAAAGATACACCGCGCATGCCAGAGATCAAAGTCGACGATGAGGTCATTCAGCTCATCCTCAGGGAGAAGACCGATTATCGTGTCTGTACGGCCTGCAGGGGTCCCGCATTGGTGCCCATCTCCGTCAAGCCTCCGAAGGACAGCGACATCAAGATCCCGGTCGGCGATTATACACTGTACGTATCCATCGTTCAGTCCAATTACATCAACAGGGTGTCCATCGACATGCTGTACGATGAGGACGACATCTACTCCTGTCCCGCACTGAGCCAGCTCAAGAACATGGGCTGGATCGACAAGAACTGATCAGCGGACCCTTCTCGCGTTCTCAGCCGAAGCGGCCACGAGTCCGTCGAAGTCCATCCTGGATTGATAGTTCAACACCTTCTCGGAGGTCGCCTGCGTTATGGGTTTGGCGGGGACCGCGGAGCATCCCTTGGTCTGCCTGATGGAGATGTCGTACGTACCGATCCTCTTGGCGGTATCGATTATCTCCGCCTTGTCAAGGCCGATGAGGGGACGGATTATGGGGAAGCCGAAGGAACTCTGTTCCGCCTTGATGTTGCGGAGGGTCTGAGAAGCTACCTGTCCCAGGGAATCGCCCATGATGATGCCTTCGCATCCGTGGTCTTCCGCGAAGCGTTTCGCCACCGCGTGCATCATCCTCTTGCACATGACGCACTGGTATGCGGAATCGCAACTCTTCTTGATCTGGGTCTGATTGGATTCGTGGTCCGCGACATAGAGCGGGAACTCCTTTCCGGTGACCGATTCCAGCTGCTTCGCGATGTCGATGACCTTCTCGACCTCCTTGGGATCGCCGAAGGACCCGTTGTCCATGTGGAGGAGGATGACCTCCGCTCCGACGTGGGACATCATATAGGATGCCACGGGCGAATCGATTCCGCCGGAGATCAGGGATACGAGCTTCATGACCCGGATCAGAGGATTACGTTGCCGTAATCGTCGGCGAGCTTCCTGCTGAAGGACCTGTCGCACTTCTTGCAGTAGAGGCCGTTGCCTTTCCTGACGAGCTCGGTCTTGCAGGTGCCGCACTGGGATCTGATGACTCCCAGGTGGTCGTCCTTGGTCGCGAGCTGGAGCGAGGGCTTGGTGCCGGTGACCACTGCTCTGATGTAATCTCCCTTCCTGAGTTCCTTGGAGACGTCGTCGGTGTAGCCTGCCGAGATCTTGGAGACGTGGATGGTAGCGTAGGTCTCCCCTCCGAGGCCCCTCTCGGTGCCGTCCTTGCAGACGACGTCCGCCGTGGCCATGGTCTTCCTGATGTCCTGGACGATCGCGTAGACGATGTCGCCGTTCTTCAGGATGTTCGGGGGGTTGGGTGAGATGACCCTCGCGATGCACTCCTCATCGTTGAGGTCGAGGATCCCTATCTGAGATGCATATATCTTGCCGTCCTTGGCGAATGTACCGTCGGATGCGAGGTATTCTTCTTCGACGGCGACCTCATCACCCGGGAAAACTTCTCTCTTGTCTGTCATTGTTTCACCTTATGCTGACCGCGATTACGTCAACACTTTTCTTCGTTTTACTGTGGAACGAAAACGTATGTGGGATTTCGTACTTATAGGTTTTATAACTTATAACGGAACGGCCAGCCGAGGCCGCCGTCTTTTGGATGTAATCCAATGTGCACGCCATGTGTATGGAACGGACGGAATCCGCCGACTCCATGGCCTTGGCGAGGAACGGTCTGTCCGCATGCTTGTTCTGGGATCCGAAGGGCGGATTCATCAGGACCGTGTCGTATCTGCCGGAGACCTCGGTTATGTCGCATCTAACGAACTCTATATCGCAACCCATCCTCTCGGCATTGGCCCTCGCGATCCCGAGGGCATCCGGGTCGGTGTCGAAGGCGGTCACGGATTCCGCACCCAGGAGCCATGCCCCTATGGCGAATATCCCGGTACCGCATCCCAGGTCCGCGACCCTCTTCCCGGCGATCTCCTCCGACGCATAGGCATCGAACAGTATGTCCGAGGCGATTACCGACGGGGTAGGGTACTGTTCCAGAGAGACCTTGGGATCGCGGAACGTCTCCAGCGATTGGAGGGCAATCTCGAGGTCCTTCTTCTTCATGGTCACTCGAAGAAGAAGTGGGACGGCGATTCGGGCTTGGGCATGAAGCACTTCTCTCCCGTGCGCTCGAGCTTGACGGGGTATCTCTTCGAGGCATCGTCGATGATCCCTCTCATGACCTCCTCGAGCTTCTTGGGCGGGGAGATGACCCTCGCATTGAGCACGAGCTTGCCCGGTTTCCTCATGTATCTGGAACCGACGATGCCGTCGACCTGCATGTTCTGCTGCACAAGGGACATCTTGCATGCGGCATCCTCCGCCTCCAGCATGACCTTCACGTGGACGATGGAATCCGCGCCGTACTCCTTGGCGACCCCCTTCATAAGATCGGATGCCATGGAGTACATGTCGAGGTCGTCCGTGGGTGTGAGATCGTATGTGCCAGAGTACCATCCGAGCTTCGCCTTCTCGAAGGCGAACCCGGTGTTCTGCTCCGCCAGCGGGGCCTTCACGCTCTTCTCGTCCGACAGCACGATGTCGATAATCTCATCGATGTTCTGAAGGTCCATGGAGGACGTCTCGATCATCCTGCATCCGGGCAGTATCCTGTCGATCTCCGTACGGATCTTCGCGATGGTGTCCCTGTCCACGAGGTCGGTCTTGGACAGGATGACGATCTCCGCATCGCGTATCTGGTGCTCGGGGATGATGTCCACCGTGTCCACGTTCCTGGTCTTGTCCTTGGACAGTATGCCGAGCGCCCTGACGCAGTCGACGACGACCATCAGCGGTGCGACGCTGAACTCGTCCGGATACAGCGACCTCATCGGCGCTACGACCGAACTCATGATGTTGGTCGATGAGCCTATGGGCTCAGCGATGATGACATCGGGCTTCCCGTCCATCACCAGCGTCCTCGCGCTGGAAACGAACCTGTCGAAGTTGGTGCAGAAGCACCCGCCCATGATCTCCTTGGTGTCGAATCCCGCATCCTTGGAGTATTCGGTGTCGACGAGTACGTCGCCCTGGTCGTTGGTGATTATGGCGACGGATTTGTCATATCTGCTCTTCATGGTCTTAGCCATGTTGACGGCCAGCGTGGTCTTTCCAGCACCCAGGTAGCCGCCCAGCACAAGTAATCTGGTAACCGACATGTGATCACTCATTCGATGGTGATGAGGTTCTTCCTCTGCATGAAGGTGCATCTCTCGCAGGGTATGGTGAGGATACAGTTGTTCCCGGCCGCTATTCCCTTGAGGGCTTCGATGAAGCCCCTGTCCAGCGGCCTGAGTCCGCTCCTCTTGTTCATGCTCAGGGTCTCCCTCTCGGAGGTGGTGAGCTCCTTGGGGATGATGCCCTTCTCCGTGAGCGACTGGACGCAGTATTCCGCCTCCTCCACCGAGCACTTGTCGCATCTGGTCCCGACGATGTCTATGGGGCCGTACAGTTCGGCGATGGGGTCGATGATGTAGATGCGTCTGTCCTTGCCTATGCAGATGTGCACCGCATTCGGATTGGCAGGAGCGATGTACTCCATCCTCGTCCCTCTGACCTTCTCCTCCTTGACGACGGTCCAGAAATCGGCCAGGTGGTTGGTCAGCTGGTAGACCAGCTGCTGGTACTTTATGCCGAGGCTGTCGGCGAGCTCCTGCTTGGTCATGCAATGGCCGTTGTAGGACTCCATGTACATCTTGTTGAGGATGGTCTGTCTCAGTTCATGGGTGGATATCGCGGTGTACGTATCCGGGTCCATATAGACAAGTTCGATCTTGCATCCTGTCATACATCGCTGATGGGGTTCTCATTATAAAATCCCTACTCAAATATTTGAGTGCCAACATCCGACTAACATTTAATAATGCGTGCACGGTTGTCACTTCCGTATGACTGACATATCGGCGAGCATCAGGAAGGCCAAGGCCGAATCCCGCAGATTGGCATCACTGACCACTGAGACGAAGGACCGTGCCCTTGAAGCGATGGCTGCGGCCCTCGAATCCAGGAAGGACGAGGTGATGGAGGCCAATGCAAGGGACATCCGTGAGAATCCGGACGTCCAGGGCGCACTGCTCAAGAGGCTGATGCTCAACGACGACAAGATATCAGCGATGGTAGCGGGCATCAGATCGGTCAAGGGACTCGCCGATTCAGTAGGGGAGACCATGTCCGCACTGGAGATGGACGACGGCCTTACGCTGTATCAGGTGAGGTGCCCCATAGGGATGATAGGCGTGATCTTCGAATCGCGCCCGGAGGTCGTCCCCCAGATCCTGTCGCTGTGCATCAAGTCCGGGAACGGCGTGGTGTTCAAGGGCGGAAGGGAGGCCCTGCATTCCAACAGATGCATATTCGGGATCCTGATGGATGCCGCGAAGGGCATCATCCCCACGGATGCGTTCGTGATATTGGAGACGAGGGAGGATGTGGATTCCATCCTCGGACTCACAGACTGTATAGATTTACTCATCCCCCGCGGGTCCAACGCGTTCGTCCGTTACATACAGACCCATACCGCGATTCCCGTGCTGGGTCATTCGTCCGGAATATGCCATGTGTACGTCGACAGGACCGCGGACATCGGGATGGCGGTCAATGTCTCGCTGGACTCGAAGATACAGTATCCAGCCGCATGCAATGCGGTGGAGAACATACTCGTCCACTCGGACGCAGCAAAGGCGTTCCTCCCCGAGATGTACCGCGTGTTCAGGGAGAACGGGGTGGAGGTCAGATGCGACGCTTCCGCCAAGAGACTGATCCCGGAGGCGGAGGATGCCTCAGAGGAGGATTGGGACACCGAATACAACGACATGATCGTCTCGGTGAAGGTCGTAGGTAGCATCGACGAGGCGATAGACTTCATCAACACCCACGGTTCCCATCACACCGACGCCATCATCACCGAGGACAGGTCCGCGATGGTGAGGTTCTACAACGCGGTGGATTCGGCGGACGTATTCGTCAACGCGTCCACCAGGTTCTCCGACGGATTCAGGTTCGGAAAGGGTGCGGAGATAGGGATCAGTACCAACAAGATACACTCGAGGGGCCCGGTCGGCATGGAGGGCCTCATGATCTACAAGTACGTCATCCTGGGCGGCGGGCAGGTCGTCAGGGACTATTCAGGCAAGGGTGCCAGACAGTTCACCCATGTACCGGTGGACAGGATACTGGAGATGAGATGATGGACAGGAAGGAACATCTCAGGAACGTCGGTACGGTCGTCATCAAGGTGGGGACGTCATCCATCACCGGAGGGACCAACAGCGTATCCACGGGGTTCATGGATTCGGTCGCGGAGCAGGTCAGGAGACTCAAGGACGAGGGGAAGAACGTCCTCATCGTGTCATCGGGCGCCATAGGCGTCGGACTCGGCGCCATGAACGCCAAGCCCAAACCCAAGGAGGTCCCCATCAGACAGGCGGCCGCATCGGTCGGGCAGAGCATCCTCATGCAGAAGTGGAGCGACAGCTTCCAGAAGCAGGGGATCGTGATCTCGCAGATCCTCCTGACGCTGGACTTCTACTCGGACCGCGAGAAGTACCTGAACCTCCGCAACGCCATCGACACCCTGCTGTCGTACGGCGTGGTGCCGATCATCAACGAGAACGACGTCATCTGCGTGAAGGAGATCGACGCCATGTTCGGGGACAACGACACCCTGTCCGCATACGTGAGCAGCAAGATGGATGCGGACCTGCTCATAATCCTGTCCGACGTGGACGGTCTCTACGACAGGAACCCCAAGCTGTACGACGATGCCAAGCTCATCCCGATAGTGGAGAAGATCGACGATTCCGTGATCTCGATGGCCGGCGATCCGACCACCCGTCTCGGGGTCGGAGGGATGAAGACGAAGCTCCGCGCGGCGGAGATCTGCAACGAGTCGGGCTGCAGCATGATCATCGCCAGGAGCGATGTGCCAGAAGTCATAATCAAAGCGGTATCCGGAGAGGATGTCGGTACGCTGTTCGTCTCTCATGGGGCGGTCTCCAAGAAGGCCCTGTGGATAAAGGCGGCCCATTCTCAGGGTACGATATACATCGACGAGGGCGGAGCCAAGGCCCTGAAGAAGCACATGAGCCTCCTGGCCGTCGGCATAAGGGATGTGACCGGAAGGTTCAGGAGGGGCGACGTCGTGGACATCGTCTGCAACGGGAAGCTCGTGGCCAAAGGGATCCCGGATTACGATTCGGAGGACACCTTCAAGATCAGGGGCCTCCGCAGCGACAGGGTGGTGGAGGTCCTCGGTCACAAGACCTACGACGACGTCATCCGCAGCGAGAACATCGTCCTGATGTGATCATTTGTTCTCGAAGTCGGAACCGCGCCCGTAGCCAAGGTAGAGTTCTATGATCTTCTTCTCGGCGGAGCGCATGACCACGCTGAGGGTGGATTTGCTGCAGTCGAACTTCCTGCAGAGGTCGTCTATGGTTATCCTCTTGGGGATCTCGTAGTATCCGTTCTCCAGGGCGAAGGTCATGACCTCCTCCTGCCTGGCCGTGAGCCTGAGTTCGGGGTTCGGATCCACCATGAGGCGTCTGACCACGTTGTACCCGGCGTTCTTGGCGCGTTTTATGAAGTTGCGTATGTAGGTGCTGTTGGCGGCGATGACGGTCCATTCTATCAGATCGTCGGTCACGGGTTTCGCCGAGGTGAGGAACAGTCCGGACTCCGCCACTATGTGCGAGAGTTCGCATTCGTTGTTCATGACCGTGGCCAGGTATTGGTTCGCACCGATCTTGATGATGGAGCATTCCCCGTGGAGGTTGGAGTAATAGTTCTGCTCGAGCTGGGAACGGTGCCTGCCCTTGCTGTCGATTATCTTTATCATAGAGCATCCGGCATTCTGGCTGAGCATGGAGCATTGTATGATCTCCACGTTCACGCCCTCCTCATCGAATCTTATCGGCAGGACGCTGTGGCAGGGATGGCCGTCGCGCCTCACCCCGTCGATCCTCCTGTCGACCAAAAGTCTTGCCATCTTCATGATTCTCAATCCGAGCAACCCTTGGATGCGGATGGGGTTTATTTGCATTGGTCTGAACATGTTCGTATCAGAGTTGAAGTAGTGGAGACGCGAACCAGCGGTCTTTCGGTGCTTCCCTTATAGAAGGGGTTCCGACCGTTCGTACGGCCCCGTTTTCGGTCGTATATGTTCGTGAAACGGATTACATCGGCAGTTCACGATTATCTATCAGCGACATTCCAAGCAGTCGCAAATCGAAAGGAGTACACAAAATGACTGAGAAATACGGAAACGCGGGAGCCCTGGGGCTCTCGGCATTCGGTGTTACGACATTGTGTATGATGCTGCTTAACACCAAGATGGTCGTAGAGGACGGAGCCGGACCCGGAATGGCCATGGTCCTCGGAATCGGAATATTCTACGGAGGTCTCGTACAGGTCCTCGTGGGATGGCAGGAGTGGAAGACCGGCAACACGTTCGGAGCGGTCGCATTCACCTCCTACGGAGCATTCTGGCTCTCTTTCTGCGCGATCCAGCTGTACAAGTTCACGTACGCGATCACGGACACCAAGGCCATGGGAATCTACATGCTCGCCTGGACTCTGTTCACCGTGCTGATGTTCATCGCCACGCTGAAGCTCGTGCCCATACTGACGATCATCTTCGGAACTGCAGTGGTCGGCTTCACCCTGCTCACGATCGCGGACTTCAGCGGAGAGGCGGTCGTCACCCAGATCGCGGGATTCGTCGGAACCCTGCTGGCATGCGAGGCGCTCTACGGAGGTGTCGCGCAGGTCATCAACGAGGTATACGGAAGGGAATTCTTCCCGATCGGTGTCGAATACATGAAGAAGAAGGCAGCCAAGAAGGCCGAGTGAACGCTGGATTGATAATTCGGCGAATGGATACATAAGAAGAAGGGATAGATATCACTGAGAAACTGACACCGCGCGAGAGGTTCCTTCTCGCTATGAAATGCAAGGACGTCGACAGACCGCCAGTGTGCGGTATGACGACGACGGCCACGACCGAACTGATGGAGTACACCAACTCGTACTGGCCGGAGGCGCACAAGTCAGCAAGGCTGATGGCGAACATCGCTCTCGGAGCATACGACTTCCTCGGTCTCGAGTCCATAAGGGTGCCGTACTGCCTGTCCTACGAGGCGGAGGCGCTCGGATGCACGGTCGACCTCGGAAAGGTCAACTCCACTCCGATGGTCAAGGGCAGTCCGTTCAAGGACAACCCGGACCCGGATTTCCAGCTCCCCGATCCCAAGGACCTTCTGAAGTTGGGAAGGAACAAGCAGGTCGCCGAATCCGCCGAGCTCATCCTGAAGGAGAAGAAGTACGACCTCCCGACCCTTCTGGGAGTCACCGGACCGTTCACGATCGCGGGACACCTGGCGGGAACGGAGTCGCTGATCCTCTGGACCATCACCGAACCGGACATCGCCCACAAGTTCGCCAAGTTCGCGGCGGATTACGAGAGGATGTGGCTGGAGTTCGTCGAGACCATCGGCGTGGACTCCATCCAGATGTCCGAGCCTACGGCATCCTACGACATGATCTCGCCCGACATGTTCGACGAATTCGCGGCACCCAACCTCAGGTACGTCTACCAGCCTCTGAAGAACACAATGCAGATCCTGCACATCTGCGGTAACATGCTCCCCATGCTGCCCAACATGCTGGCCGTCAAACCGACCGGATGCAGTCTGGAGGAGAAGACCGATTCGTTCGAGGCTGTGAAGATCGCCAACAAGAAGGCCGCTCTGGTCGGAAATGTCGGAGTCGTCAAGCCTCTGCTGATGGGAACCCCGGAGGAGTGCGCCGCAGCCGCCATCCACAGTGCGGACGCGGGATTCAACATCATCTCCGCGGGATGCGGTATGTCCGCACTCATCAAGAAGGAGAACGTCTGGGCGATGGTCAACGCTATCAGGAACTACAAGAAGAAGTGAACAAACGTCGGGCTTCGGAACCTTCGCCCGAGTTACCCCGATCCCGTCCCGTGCATCACGGGGCGGGATCAAACGACTTACCATTCTTCAATCGATAATAATAGAACAAGCATGGTGGACCCGGCCGGAATCGAACCGGCGATCTCTGCCGTGTGAAGGCAACGTCATAACCCCTAGACCACGAGTCCCTGATTCCCTCAAAGCCGAATCCCTATATAAGGGGTACGTTCCGCCGTTTCGGATGGCGCGATATCCGACCAGCACATCGTCCATTAAGTTTATCATGGCCGCACCCCATCCTTGGTCCATGTCAGATGCCCGTATGATCATGGAAGTCGGAGAAGGTACGGAAGAGGACCGCAAATACGATAGCGCCGTGAACGCCGTCCTTCACATGACGAAGAAGGACTACCCGTCCTACGTAGGGGGTCTCGCCGTGGCATCCGGACATGATTTCCCGGTATGGAGCCCGATCGACGAGACTATCATCTTCGGATCGTTCCAGGAACCGGAAGACGGACTCACCGACCGTGCGGTCGAGGTCGCCAAGGCCGCATTCGCGGCCTGGTCGAAGACCTCCCCCGAGGAGAGGGTCGAGATATTCGACAGGGCCCTGGAGAACATCGTCCTGCAGAAGTACAAGCTGGCTGGGATGTGCACCGTATGCGGCGGTATGACGCGCGACGAGGCACTGGACGAGGTGGAGAGGCTCATAGAGGTCATCGATCAGGCATGCCAGGACGTCTCTGACGGCGTCAAGGGGAAGCCGGAAGGGGTGTGGGCGATACTCACTGAGTACAACTCTCCTCTCGCTTCGCCCATAGGATACTGCGCGGCAGCGATACTGGCAGGCAACACCGTGGTGATAATGCCCTCCAAGTACGCACCCGTGCCGGTGTATTACCTTTACGACATCTTCGTGCAGGCCGGCCTGCCCGACGGTGTGATGAATCTCATAGTCGATAGGTTCGACAGCAGCTCCGCATCCCTGGCCAACAACCTGGATGCCATCGGAGTGGTGGCCGCGGGTTCAGGGGACAGGCTCGAGGACCTGATCTTCCTGCAGACCGACGACGAGCTGAGGTTCGTCAACGAGCTGAAGGGAATGAACCCCATATTCGTCTACAAACCCGCCAACATGAAGGACGCGGCCAAGAAGGTCGTCAGGTCCGCATTCGCGTTCGCGGGACAGAGGGTCGATTCCTGCTCCAAGGTCATAGTTACCATGGACGAGCAGAAGGCGCTCACCACCGCGATACTCGAGGAGGTCAAGGCCATCAAGGTGGATGACCCCGCGGAGATCGATACGGCCATGGGACCGATCATGACCCGTCCGCAGTTCGAGCTATTCGAGAAGATCGTCGACAGGTACAGCGACTATCTGGTCTACGGAGGGAAGAGGATCGTGAACGAGATCACCGAGGGAGGATTCTACGTGACTCCCGCGGTGTTCGTGGGTGTCCCCGAGGAGGACGACCTCAACAACATCGACAACGCCCTCCCGATCCTCGTGATAAGCGTGGTCGAGGACGAGGATGCGGCCATAGAGGAGGTCAACTACACCGAGTACGGACTCTCCGCAGGCATCATCACCAAGGAGGAGGCCGTTGCCGACCGTTTCATCAGGGAGGTCAACGCCGACGAGGTGTTCGTCAACGACCCCAGCGTCATCATCGGGCCCGCATGCAAGGCAAAGGTGAGGAACTTCCTCGCCTGATACGTTTATCGCCTAGCAGGGACATATCCGGTCATGCAGTACAAGGTCGTCTTCCGCCCATCGGGCAGAGAGGCCGCCGTGGAGGCGGGTACGAGGATATCCGAGGCCGCCAGGCTGGCAGGCGTGGAGATATCCACCCCGTGCGGCGGTACTGGGAGATGCGGGAGATGCACCGTCCTCGTGGACGGGGATTTCGAGGACCGCGTACTGGCATGCATGACCTCCGTCGACCGTGATATGACGGTCACGATCCCGGAGGATTCCGGAAGGGTCATAGCCGCCACCGACGACAAGCACCTGGAGATCGACGACCTGACCCCGCTCTCGGGCGGACTGGGTCTTGCGGTCGACATAGGCACCACGACCGTTGCGTTGGACATCCTGGACATGGCCACGGGCAGGGAGCTCTACAGCTCCGCCGACGTGAACCGTCAGAAGAGGCTCGGAGACGACGTCCTCGCCCGCATCCAGTGTGCGGCGGACGGAGGAACGGACGACCTGAGGAGATTGGTGGTGGAGACCATCAACTCCCTTACGGAAGGATTCCCGCACAGGGACGAGATCGAATCGGTATACGTAGCAGGGAATACGACCATGGAGCATCTGTTCGTCGGGGTGGATCCCACGCCGATCCGCGTCGAACCGTATGCACCTGTGGTCATCAGTTCGGAGCTGTCCGGTCCGGACAGCGGACTGACCGTCGATGCCGGAGCACGCGTCATCACCATGCCCTGCGTGTCC
>JAEEGL010754038.1_pt1 | contig 15327 bp, 14 predicted proteins | sample 9134231 | NCBI WGS metagenome assembly JAEEGL01 (sample SAMN16246548, study PRJNA631951) | gut metagenome | biome: gut microbiome; feature: rumen; material: fiber-attached | host: Bos | place: Iran: Karaj | collected 2018-10 | reverse complement strand
TTAGTATAAGTTTCACCTCTAGATACACCAATATTAGCTAACATCCTACTAGACTTAGCATCATAAGCATAATTAACTGAATATTTAGTATTATCTCCACTCGTAAAATTATCCATGTTTGAATCAATTCTTGTATTTAAAAAAATACTAATTATATCAGTTTCATCATATGCATATTGGTTTATCTTTTCTTCCAAACCTTTAACGACTTCATCGAGTGTATTCTCAAACACTTTACGAGGATCTGAATTAACTAAATTATAGAATAAAGGTTGAATAACTTTAAAGAATAATAAAGCTCCACCGACACCTAATACTATTAACCATATCAATAATTTAAAAATACCTCTTAATTTTAATTTCTTCTTAATTGGTTTCATTGATTTAGTTAAATATAAATCATCTTCGTCTTTATCAGATTCTTCCCCATCCATAGCAATCAACTCTTCAGTAGGTTCATCTATTATTTTAACTTCTTTAGTATCTTCCTTTTTAGCTATCTTCTTAGGAACCTTTTTTACTGGTTTTGGTTTTTCAATCTCTTTAGTAACTTCATCCAAAACATTTTCCTCTACTTCTGGAGTGTCTTCAACTTGAATTTCTGAAGTATCAGTAACATCTTCTTTTCTTTCGGCTTCTTCAAAATTTGCTAATTCTTCAGCGTCAGCAATTGTAATAGAATTATCTATTTCTTTTTGTAATTCACTAAATTTTAATTCACGAGTAACAGAAAGCTTTTCTTCAGCTTCCTCAAGCTTCTTTTTTTTGGCTTTTTCTTCTTTCTCATACTTTTCTATTACATCTTTATATTTTTCTGATCTTCCCATGATATCACACTACTTTACAATAAAATTTTACCATAAAATTAAAAAAATAGATACTAGTATCTATTTCTTTAATTTCTTCTGTAAAGCGTCATAATCTTTAAATAAATCATCAATCGTATAAACAACATCACCTAAAACGATATGACTATCATATAAACTATCAGTTTCTCTAATTTTATTAACTAACTCTCTATATGAATCTAAAACTGTAACATTATAATCAACATCGCCGAATCTTTCTAGATGCTCTTCGCTATATTTTAATAATGAATAAGCAGTAAATAAATATAATTTATCTAAATCAAAACACTTAATAAAAGTATCTACATTAATTGATTTATCAAACAAATCTAAAACAGCATTATAGCCAGTTAATAACTTAGTATATTTTTTCTTACATAACTTTAAATAATCTTCAAAAGAAATATCTAACATACTATTAGTATATTCCTTCTTTATTTCTTTATAATACTTAGAGTTTTCTTTATTAGAATCTACATCACGATAAACATCTTTACGATCTCTAATAACCTTTTTAACATCTTTATAAACGTTATCTCCACCATATAGAACAACATCATTGGCATTAGTAATAATATTTCTTAAGAAAGCTCTTTTAGAAAAGTATAAAGTTCTTCCACTTTCACCTAAACGAGAACAAATTGCCCATTTAAAACTAGAAACCATCTCTTCATCTTTAAATACAACTTTTAAAGGTTTGAAATAATACCTATCTAAAAACTCAGTAAAAAGATTCTTACCCTTACTTTCTTTAGCGATACTTTCAAGGCCTTCAATTAATTCCCATTCTCCATAATACATAACTAATGGTTTATAAATTAACTTTAAACTTGGTAAAAGGTCTTTATGCATACTACCAACCACCTATTCTCTACTAATTATACAATATTCTAATATAAAAGAAAAGAAAAAACTAAGTATCACTTAGTCTTTATAAACTCAACATTTCCAGTTCCTTTGTTGGTTATCAGATTATGTTTTTCCATCTGTCTTTTAGTCTCTTTTGCAACTCCTTCATTGCCATCAATTAAGGCAACACCAACAAAATATTTAGATATTAAATCTTTAATATGAGGATAATGAGTACATCCCAAAACAATTGATTCAATATCACAATCTTTATAACCATTATAAATATTTTCTACAATTTCCTCTTGCTTAGCAACATCACCTTGTTCAATAGCATCTGCTAAACCAAAACAAGGAACTAAATAGAATGTATCTAAATCTTTTTGGTTTTCATGTATTAATATTTGTAATCTTTCACTTTGAATTGTAGCAGGAGTCGCCATAACTAAAGTAGTATGATAATCATCATCACATGCTACTTTTACAGCTGGCTCAGTACCTATAAACACTATATTTGGATATTTCTCCCTTAAATAGTGAATGCATCTTGTCGTAGCAGTATTACAAGCTATAACAATTATTCTACATCCTTTATCAATTAAGAAATCAACAATATTAGAAGTAATGTTGTTTAATTCTTCGTCAGTCTTTTCCCCGTATGGATTATTAATTGAATCCGCATAAAAAATAAAATCTTCCTTAGGCAAACTTTTTTTAAGTTCTTCAAGAACAGTTAATCCCCCTATTCCTGAATCAAAAACACCAATTTTACTCATAAAAATGCCTCCAAATAGATTATACCACAATCAAGAAAAAAAGAGGATTAATCCTCTTTTATTTCAAATTTATCCAAAATTTCAGCATTGTACGTTTCACATATCTCTTTATTACTATCTTTTCCTATTTTATATTCATACAAAATAGCATGATCTTTTATAGTCGTACCATAATAATATGTCTTATACATCTCATCTTCAGTAAAATAAAGAGTCCATTCTATTTTTTCGCCAATCGTTTTAACATTTTCTGGTTCATTATTATAAGCTGCCATCTTAACAGCATAACTATTACCATTATCGAAATCTTTAATTACACCTACTTTTAAAGAACAATCTCTAAAAGTTCCATCTCCTTCTACAATATAAGATGCTTCACCAGGTTTTTTGACTTCAAACACGTCTGGAACAACTATTTTTAAGTAATCGTTTATATTTTCTTTTTCATCATAAATAATTTCACCATTATATTTCAATTCTTTGATTTTTGAAAGTCCGCCACCAAATGCTTTATTAACTATTTTAGAAAATTGCATATCTGGTTTTATTTTCATCGCAAAGAATATAACGCCAGAAGCGAATAAACAAATTGCTAAAAACGCAATAATTATTGAAGGCTTACCCTTTGATCTCATTATATTTTCCATTTCTTCCTCAGAACGTGGATTTTTCTTCTTAGAATTACTCTTGGCAGCCATGGCCGCTCTTATTTTAACATGAATAACATATACTCGATTAAATGCTAAACCCATAAAAATATGGAAACCTAATAACGCTAATAAAGTATATCTAATAGGCACAAAGAACAAAATAGCTCCAGCTGCCACAATATTAACTAAACACCAGAACATTAACTTACGGTAACCGAAATATGCCGCACCAAAAATAAATGCTCCAAAATTAAATGGTGACATAACAAATGTTGTATAGTCTTCTCCAACATATTCTTTAGCTAATAAATCTTTACGAACTTTAACCTCTGGTTCTTTTAGTACTTCATCAGGTACTGCTTTTATATTTGCTGCTTCCTTAGCTTCCTTTTCCATCGCTTCACGCTTAGTCGCAGAAATAACATTACTTTCCTTTGCAGTAGTTTCTTCAATATTCGTTGCGCTCAAAGGTTGATTTGTCATCCATTGTTGAGCAGGAGTCGTATCTTCAACATGTTGAACAGGCGCTACTGGTTGATTATTATTAGCAACAGATTGAAATATTGCCGATTGTTCAATTGAAGGTGGCACTTGTGCAGCACCAATTCCTACAGTAGCAACTCCCGGAGCTGCATTAGTAATTGGTTCAACTGGCAACGCTCCTACACTTGCAAGTACTGCTGGATCAACACCTTTTGTTTGAAAACCTAAACTAGTATCTTGCTCAAGAGCATCAGTTTGTGGTTTAAAAACATCGGCTGTTGGTTGATTATTCATTTGCACTAAATCCGGATTTACAACCGGAGCAGCAGGTGCATTAGGATTAGGTGGTTCTATAACACTTTGATCAATTGTTGGAACTTGAACTATTGGATTATTTGGAACTTCATCTAAAACATCAGGTTCTTCAGATTCATCAAGTTCTTCAATCTCATTCTTTAATTCAGGAAGATCTATATCCTCTAAGACTTCAGGTTCATCTACAATAACAGTTCCATTAACATCATCTAACATTTCAATTGGCTCCTGAACGATAGATTCTGTATTGGTATTATTAAAATTATTACTTACCACATTGGTATTAGTTTTTCCACCAACACCCCATTTAATAACACTGTTATTAAAAGAACTACTAGTACCACCAACATCACTGATATCAGGGGTAATAGCACTATCAGCACTTTCATTGCTTAAAAAAGCAGACGAAAAGAATTTTTTCTTAACATGTTGTTCAGGCATAGGATTTGCAAAATTAGCAGGGTTTTCAGGTAAAGAAACCCCGTTATTAACGGGTTGATTATTAAACTGATTATTGAATTGATTATTAAAACCATTTTGTCCGTTCATAACCCTACACCTCTATCATAATCATATCATTATTTCAAGTCTATGTAAATTTATAAAAACAAGAAAAAATTGGTTATATGTCAATCAAGTAAATAAAAAAAACTAACATTTCTGTTAGTCTTATAATTAAGTTTCATCCTCTTCATCATTAACAAGTTCATCAAACACCTTGTTCAATTCATCAACTTCTTGAGGAGTAAAATCAGTATTGAATTCACCATTTATGCTATCTCCTTCAAAAGAAGCAGCAAAATAATCTCCCGTTTCTAAAGATTTATAAATCATACAATTCTTTCCAGTTGATTTTAATTTGAAAGTAGATACAACTTCCATTAATTCAGAAGATCCATCTTCCTTATCTACACTAATAACATTCTTATCCATAAACCCATCCTCCTACAAACATTATAATTCATCAACAAATATTATACCACAAAAAAACTTCCAAAACGGAAGTAATAAACAAATGGTGCGAGTGAAGGGACTTGAACCCCCACCCCTTGCGGGACTAGATCCTAAGTCTAGCGCGTCTACCAATTTCGCCACACTCGCATCTTAAGTGGTGGACCTCGTAGGACTCGAACCTACGACCGCCCGGTTATGAGCCGGATGCTCTAACCAACTGAGCTAGAGGTCCATCGACCATTTAATAATATCACAAACACTTTTTATTTGCAACATTTAATTGTCGATTTTACGGGCTTAAACTAGCAAAAGAACGAAAAATACAATGAGCGCAATGAAGACTAATTCAACGAACACAAAATACCCTTTTGTATCAACGTCTTTACCAGTTAACTTACTTACAAATTTGAATATAGCAAAGAATAGATTAAATATAACAAATCCCACTACTGAACATACTAAACAAATCTGACCAATATTTAATTCATTAACATTTGCAAATGCTTGTAATGAGAATGAAATACCACTTACCATACCAATAGTAACAGCTATAAATATAGCAATAATAGTGATAATATCAATTATATTTTTGTCGTATCTACCCTTTAATTCAACTACTTTATTACTTAATTCTTCGTAATCAGCATTACTACGATCAAAAACAGTTTTTAATAATCTAATTTTAAATCCATCACTAACTAAATTCTTAGTACTAACATTAGCTTTCTCTATTCTATCTACAGCATCATAGTAATTATACATACTTACTAAATCGTCTCTCCTAACATCCATTTCAATAGATTTAAGCATATTAGAATAAACATTATCTTCAATTAATATAGATTCACAATAATTACATACTTTTTTAAAATTAGCAGTAAACATACCGTTATCATTCTTATAGTATTCATGGATGAATCTTTCTCTATTATCGTTATCTTTTAAGAAATACAAAAAATCAAAAGCAACTATAAAACAAGTAAGATTAGTTCCATTACCACCGTTTTCCAACCTTTTAATCTTTTCAATAATATCATCAAGATTCATAAAACCACTCCCTAAAAAAAGTATAACACAAAAAAAGTACTAGTAATAGTACTTTTAAGCATATTTCCTAGATAAATAAGCATTCTTCCTTCAAATAGGACTGACATATTTCTTGTAGTTTTAACATTTTTTGAGATTCTTCATTATCTTTATAACACAATCTATCATAAATAACAGTTGCTATAAACTTTTGCGGAATAATAGCTGAACCAGAAAAATTGTTAAAAACAACTTTCAATTGTTCATATAGATCCTTAATCTCATCAAAGTTTAATCTATCACATAATACTTCTAGGTCATAATTTCTAGTATCATACATACCAGTTTCATCAAAATTAACTATATTCTCCAAACAGTTTTCCAAAATAAACTTTTTACATCTTTCATTAATTTTGATCTTAATAGCATTAACATTTGGAATAGAACCTTTAAAATCAAATTCCATTCTCTTAGTCAACAAAGCAGAATTAAAACTCTTTTTAAAATCATCTGCTTCCGCATTTAATAAATCAGCGAAATCTTTTCTTAAATACTCAAATCTTTCTAATGAATCAAATGGATTATATAAAGAATATAAGTTAGAAATTATTGCACTACCTACATCATTATTTCTAAGTAATCTCTTAGAATGACTTGCTAAATATAAATAATAATCTAAAACCCTGTTCTCTAAATCAATTGCTAACCCATATAAATTAATTGCTACATCAACATAAGAATCTAAATCATGTTGAATTGGTTTTAAATATAATCTTGAATCATAATAATTATTAATCAATAATTCTCTAAATCTAAGAATATAAGTATCTCCATAATAATTAACAGGTTCAAAAACTTGCTTTTCTACAGCTTTATCTAAGTTTTCTTTCTCGACTTTCAGTTCTTTAATAATATCTAAATAAGATGCATATGATAACTCATTAGCAACATTGAAATGATTCTTAATCTCTGTACTGTTTTCTTTCTTGTTATATAAATAATCAAAATACTCATCTACAATCTTTAATATATCTTTAGACCAGTCATTAAACTTATGTCTAAATATAATTTTCATCTTTAAAGATATCTCTTCATAATCATCGCTTAATCTTGCTTTTTCCTCAAGCTTGGAACATAACTTTTCAATATTACCTGTCATTTTCTTAACTCGATTAATATAGTTAAAATGATTTTCATTATATAAAGGATATAGTTTTAAAATGAAATTTGCTTTTTCTAGAAATGTTACATATTTTTTAACATTATTGCTTCCTTTTAATAAACTTACAAAAAATTCAAAAGCACTCCTATTACCAAATTGATCTCTTAATTCTTTCTTTTCTATAGAAGAATACTTAGGAATAGTATTATTTGATAATTCCAATTCCAAAGGATCTTTATCATCTAAACGATAATCATTATAAAAAGAATTGGCAATTATTAATGGTAAATCACCTATTTTATCATTACAAGTTTCAAGTCTTGTTTTATACATTAAGAAATAATATTCCATCAAAGCTTTATTAAGTTTCAAAACTTCATCTAAACAATTTTTTATGACTTTATTTTGTTTCCTTAGATTACTCATATAAGCTTTAACATCTATTTTAGAATAATCCCTTACTTCCCAAACGGCATTTTTTATAGAAGCTATTATCTCTTCTATATTGGCATATGAAACATAGGAATTCTTTTTATAAATTATTTCATCATAGAATAACTTAAAAGCTGAAAAATTATTCATCATCTTCACCGTCCATTTTATTCTTCTATTATATCTATTATATAATATCACATTTTATATAACTAAAAAAGGGTTAAATAAAAAAGGATAGTTACACTATCCTATTTAAATTTAAGTGAATGTAAGAATGAATCATACGATGCCGAACAGATTGTATTGTTATTAGTATTTTGATATGCAATAGTATAATAATTACCATCTTTAACAATAGCAACATACTGAATCTTCGTTTGCGAAGAATATCCATTAGCACTAGCTGCATTTGCTGAAATACCAATTATGTTTATCTCAGTCCATACATCGTTATTATACTTAGCAGTACTCTTACTTACATTTAATTCTTCTGCCTCATACTTAACTTTTAAATCATCATAGAAATCATCAACGAATGAATCAACTGCGTTAGTTGCTCCTGTTGAAACACTAATTGAACAGAACTCGCCATAAGAATATAAGATTGCATTATTCTTTTTGTCTTTAACTTTAAAATTAGTTCCAATAGAGTATTTTAAATTAGCTAAAGTATGAACCTTTCCATCTTCATCACTCTTAACAAATTTAAAATATACTACTAATACAACAATAATTGATACAACTAAAGCGATAATATTAAAAATCATTGAAGGACTAACACTAAATCCACTCTTCTCATTCTTATTATCTCCGTTTGATAAGTCATTTCCCCAGTTTATAGCTGGCTTCTTTTTGCCATCAACTGCTTCTGGAGGAACAGGTAATGATTTATTGTTACCACCTTTTAAGCCTTTTTTAAATTTATCAAATAATCCATCTTTTTTTTGATTTTGTCCGTTTGGGTTCATTGGTTGTTGAGGATTTTGTTGTGTATTTTGCATTGGTTGATTCATCATCGGTTGTCTTGGCATTTGTTGAGTATTCTGCATTGGTTGTTGCGGCATCATACCTTGTTGAGGTCTATTAGGAGGCATCTGTCCTTGTTGCTGTTGTTGATTGGGTCTTCTCCTTGGTTGTCTAGCAGCCATATCACCAGCAGACATACTAGTATTAAATGCATCAACGAAATTATTCCGTCTTTGATTTTCTTTCATAGCTCTTTGAGCATTTATCTCAGCTTTACTTTTAAAACGTTCATCACTTGAAAACATTTTTTCCAAAGCTGTACGATCATCATAAGCCATTGAATTCAAATTATTTAATTGATTGTTATAAACAGAATTTGAAAAATTTGCATTAGAAAAGAATGTAGTGCTTCCACCTACATTGTTAGGAGTATTAACATTATTGTTTATTTGGTTATTGTTACTAAAAACATTACCTTGACTACTAGAAACAGTAGCTCCAATATTCTCGTTAAAAGAATTCCCGTTTGTGAGAGTCTGTCTTTGTAAATCGGTGCCACACATGTAGCATTTTACTTTAGAATCATCTAAAACGGCTCCACATTTTGGACACTTTTTCATAACCTACTCTCCTTCCCTTTTTACTCTTTTCTTTTTTTATTTTTCTTTAATCTCTACATCTAAGAACTTTAATGAATTAACAAAATTATCTAATCCACCAGAACACTTTGGATCATTATCATTATTTCTAAGTTCTATGCTATATGAATAACCCTTATAAACTGTAGTTAAATATCTACGTTTCAATAAAATAGGATCTCCACCAACTGTTTTTGGATAGAACACATTCATATAGAACCATTTAGTTTTATTATTTTCTGGTCCTAATTCTATAGTTCCAGTTTGTGTAGTATAAATATCTAATTTATTCAAAATAGTTAACTTATATGGATCTCTATTTGGTTCTAATGCATGTTTAATATTCTCAAATAAAGCATCAACATAATCAGATGCTGAATTACCTTCGGAACCAACTGTTATATTACAAGAACTTCCTGTTTCTCCACTTAATGAATATTCTCCGTCTTTAGTTAATTTAAACTCATCACTTATTTCATAATACAATTGATTTAATACAGGAACTTCAGCAACAGTTTTAGTTTTAACTTTGTAATATATTAAACCAGTAATACCTACAACTGCTACAATAAACAAAAAAGTTAAAAACTTAATTAATTCTTTATGGTCACTAAAGAAGTCAAAAACATCTTTGTCATTGTTTTTAACATTATTATAAATATTGTCATAATCATTCAAGCCTGGAAACGCACCAGCTTGGTTGTTTCCTTGAAATCCCCCTTGCATATTGGTATTTTGATTATAATAATTTGCATTATTATTCATACCTTGCATTCCAGGAGTATAAGACTTAACATTTGTACCACACATAAAGCAAACGTCGCGTCCTTCATCCATAAATGCTCCACATTTAGGACATCTCATTTGCTCATCCCCTTCTCAACTGCCTTTTTATAATCAATTATTTCTTTTAATTTACCTAACATATCCATATCAGTAGTCATATCTACAGCATCGGCAAGATAAGAACCAACATCTTCATATGTTTTAACGAATTCAGAACTATGATCATATTTAGCTAAAAGCGATAAATAACACACCTCTAAATCTTTACCAAAATTAACATTATTCTCCAATTCTACCAATCCTTCCCATACCGAACTCTTTTAATACTAAATTAATTAACTCTAATAATAAATCACACGCTATATTACTAGTAACTACTTTAATATCGTTTCTATTAACTATCGCATAACACAATTTGTTAACAAAATCATATGGATTATCTTCTACTAATACAGGCAAACGATACTCAATAGGTTCTACTTCATATAATCTAGATTTAACCAACTCCAAATCAGCTAATTCGAAACTAGATTCAATAATTTCAATATTCTCTTTAAGCCTTTTAATCAGCTCTTTTAAGAAATCCTCTTTAAACCTCATATAACCATCCCCATATTATTATCCATACTAATAAAATTATATCATAATAAAAAGAAGATATCATCTTCTTTTTTTTATTTTTCATTTTTTACGTCAAAATATTTAACAATCACATATAAAACCAATAAAACTACAAAAATACCGGTTAAAACTTCATACTGAAAGAATTCGCTCATATGAATTCCCAAAACAATTAACAAAGCACTAAGTAGTATTCTTTCTGCATATGCTATAAATACTCCAAAACCACCTTTTTTGTCCTTAACCAGTTCAATATGATAATCAAATCTTGTTTTCTTTTTAACGTGAGTAAAAAGATAATGTACAAAGAAGATTACTGGAATAAAAGTAATACAAATACCAAAAATTGTAATTAAAGCTTCTATAATCATTTTGACCCTCCATCCAAATATGAATTAATATAAGAACATCCTTCATTTTCATAATGATTTGTTACAAATACTGGTTTACCAAAAGAATGACCGGAATAATCATATTTTAAAACGAATTCATAATAAGCAACCTTATCACTAGCTCCACTCTTAACACAGAATTTTTTATCATTTCCAACAAACATTCTAAATACTCTATTTGATTTATCAAAAACAATTCGAATACTATTGTTAGCATAATTAAGTTTAATATCATCAACTGTTACATCAAATTCATCAGAAAGATTGAAAGTCATTCCTTCATTACCAATTACTTTAAATTGATCGGAATATTTATCTTCAGTTGATTCGCTTTCAACTACTACAATAGTTTCTCCATAAATATAAAACTTAGGCATCTCATCAAGACTTCTTATATAATAAGAATAAATAGGTCTCATTAAATAAGTAATTTCCATTGAATATCCATTGTTTTCTCGAGGTACTACTTTCAAACCATACTTTTCAGAAAGACCGTCTATATTATTCTCCATAGTATAATAACTTCCTTCATATTCAGTTTCCTTAAGAATTACTGAAAGAGCATTTAAACCAACTTTCCCTCTAGTGTTTTTCATTGTATTATTTGGCACTATTTTTTTGACAGTATGATCCCTATTATACCTTTTATTCTTATACATAATATAATACTCTTTATCTGTAGAAGCGATATTTAAATCATCCGATTTACCTTTTTCCATTAGGAAAGTTCCCAGACAAGAATCTCTATACAAATAGTATTCATCATTAACAACTAAAATATAATTATTAATTTTATTAAAAGAACAACCTTTATAAGCATTAACTTTTACATCCAATTCCGTAATATTATTATATACGCCATTATATGAATCTTGAATTTTACCATTTACTGTAAGATTATCAAAAATATCTTTAACCTTACCATGATTATTAGCAATTAATTTCACCACAAAAAGGACAACCGTCAAAATAGCGACGATTATTAAAAGTCTAATAACTCTTCTGACCCTTTCATTCTCTGTTTGCATATAATCACCTATACTATAAAAAATTATAACATATCCAATAAAAAAAAGCACTAGTGTGCTTTTATTTTTTTCTACCTTCTCCATACAACAATGACAAAGATTTACTCTCTTCAGTTGTAATAAGATCGAATTCTTGTTGATTACTCTTCATTCTATCAACAACTTCTTTTTCTAGTTCAACAATTTTTCTTATTTCAGCAATACATCTTGCCTTTCTAAGATCATTTCTGCTTTCAATTGTTTTGTAGTATTGACAAACAAATTTCAAAGCTGCATTGTAGAAAACATCTCCTGTTAAATTGATTTCAGGATCAAAATTAGCAAAATCTAAAAAGTCTTTAAATATTTCTTCTTTTTCTTCTAAAGTAAACTTAACTCCAGGTGCAAATCCAACTTTATAAGCTTCTTCACTAGAAAAATCCATTGAAATACTTTTATATAGATAAACGGCTTCAGCAACATATCTATTATCTAACATACTAAAGAATGCTTGTTTTAGATATTTATAATAATCATCAACCTTTTCTTCATAAGTAGCATATACTGCATCTATTGCTAAACTTGCTGATTCTTTAAATGAGTCACGAGCTTCTTCTCTTTCAGAAATCTCCTTTTGATGAAGTTTGCGATAAACAGCACTTCTTGATTTCATATCATCTAATTCATCACTCATTTTACCTAATGCCAAACCTTTTTTAGTTCTAATTTTAATATAATCATCTAAAGCTCTTTCAGCATGACTATACTCTATATTTAATCTTACTAAAGGCAAAGCATCATTCATATGAAGAGTAAGTTCTCTTCTTTTATCTCTTGCACGATTCTCTTCTCTGCCAGCAACATCTTTAATTCTATATAGTTCAGTAATCTGTTCTATATATCCACCAACAGCTAGAATTCCTTCTTCGTGTTCTTTATATAACATATGATAATGATACTTCAAATATCTTTCATAATCTTTCATTTCTTGATCAGTTAATTCAACACTTAAAATACATCTAATCAAGTCGTCCTTTTCCGTAAAATGACAATCTTCTCCATATTGATCAAGGATACCTTTTAAATCTTCAACGCTCATACTTTTTAATTCTTCAATTAATTTAAGCGCCTTTTTTACGTTAGAAAGTAAACTATCAACCATAGTACCACCCATTTCTAAAAAACGACTTTATTCTAACATAAACTTCCATTTATAGCAAATAAAAAAAGCAATATCAACTATTGCTTTTTCCTGAACTACTAAGTCCGTAGTTTGTAATAATATCATAAAAATCGATGTCATCTACATAATAACTATTTCCATCAATTTCTACTCTTACAAAGTCCTTATTAAGTCCTGTTATTCTAACAGTATCATTTACATTCAAAGCTCCATAAACATTATTCTTTAAAAATACATATGGTCTTTTCAACAAAACGACTTCTTTATTGACTTTAACATCCATTTTTACTTGATTAAAATTAACTTCTTCTAAAACCATTTCAAAACAATTAACATCGTTTATATAGAAAGTTGAAGAGTCATAATTAATTCTAATAAACGAATCTCCAATACCTGTTACAGTAATATTCGTTCCAGCATTTAATGTTCCAGCTTTATTAGGATAATTAGCATAAGGACTAGATCTTAAAGTTACATTCTTAGTTAACTTTGTTTTCATATTAACATTAATGAATTCAACCTCAGGATCATTATTATCTCTATAAACACCATTAATTTCTTCGCGTTTAGTTACATCATTAGTAACACTAAAGTAAGCAACATTCATATCTACTCTACCGCTAATACCAGGTACACTACCATTACTAGTATATTGCCACATATGATATTTACCTTTATAAGTAACAACATCATTGTATTGTGCTAACCAGATTCTTTCATTACCGAATTTAGCTGTATCAAAATTCTTTGTTAAGGCGTTAGCATATGAATAAATCATAGGTGTATATCCTTTGCCTCTAATATAATTGCAGAAAGCCAAAGCATTTTCAGTCATTTGTGAAAAACTTACACCCTCTAAACGATTTTGATTAAATATTTCTATATCTGTAGCTACTGGATAAGAAATATCATAATCTTTAATTTGTTCAACAACCCATTTAGCTTCTTCTATTGCCTCTTGTTTATTTTTAGCCATTGAAAAGAAATAAACACCGACATTAACATTATTGGCAATTGCTCCTTTAATATTTCTCTCAAACCAATTATCTTTAGTAATTTTACCAGAATCCATTCCTCTAAAACCAACCCTAATCATTGCAAAAGAAATTCCGGATTTTTTAACTTTAGCCCAATCAATTTTACCTTGCCATGTAGAAACATCAATACCTAAACTAGTTTCATTAGTTTCGTATCTTTTAACATCTTTTTTCGCAGTAGTAGCTTTTGCTACTCCTTTTAATTTTTGTTGTTTTTTAACAATTTTACTTGGGTCTTCTTTACTAATATGTTTAGCTTTTGCTTCTTTTTCTACTTCTTCTTCAATTTCTTGATTATCTAAAAGATCTAAACGCTCATTAGTAGCAGAAGTCATAAAAGCAAGTAAAGCATCTTCTCGTGGTTCAAATTGATAATCATCAATATTTGGAGTCATCTGTTTTACTTTACCAACAACACTTCCATAAGAAAGATTTAAGACATAAAAAGACAATCCTCCTAAAAGGACCACTAATAATACTATTAATAGATTTGTCAAAACACTTGCTTTCTTCATAATAACATCAACAAAATAATAACAAAAAAAACCTCTTTCCTCAATAAAAAAAGAGAAATATTAACTTCTCTTTTCAATTTTATAGATTCCGGTGTCAACCACTAGGTAACCATTATAGTATTTAATCTTTGTTCCTTCTAAAGAATCTAACTTATCCATCTTACGATTATATAAGCTAAGTTCTTTCCATTTTTTAATGAGATACACATCTTGATGAACAGCTATAACATCCCCATAATCAAAATCCGTTTCTTTTCCGTGATCATAGTATTTTACTATCTCTTCTTCCTTTTCAGTTAAATATTTTACTTCAATAATATTATCAACAACTTTTTTAATACTGTTGATTTTATTGGCGTCTTTAATTGTAAAAGAATACTCTTTTTCTAAATCACTATTATAAATAGTAACATTATATTTCTTATCATATGAATAGATAATACCATTATTATCAAAACCAATTTCTTTTATTGTTTTAACCACTTTATTATTTTTAATAAAATAACCATCTGTATGCATATATTCAGTTTTATTTAAATCTTGTTGATAATTATTTACAACTACTAGATTGCTACCTACTCTCCACAAATAGAAACTATTCATTTTGCTTCTCAAATCAAAATCTAATAGAGAATCGTATTTCATAACAAAACCAGTTAAGTTTTTATTACTTTTATCATAAAC
>JAEEGL010462810.1_pt1 | contig 15327 bp, 14 predicted proteins | sample 9134231 | NCBI WGS metagenome assembly JAEEGL01 (sample SAMN16246548, study PRJNA631951) | gut metagenome | biome: gut microbiome; feature: rumen; material: fiber-attached | host: Bos | place: Iran: Karaj | collected 2018-10 | reverse complement strand
TCTCTCCGGCAGGAGTGCACTACAGGCGATCATAAAAGATCTAAGAGGCTGTCATTGTGTCGCCATGCCTTCCTTGTGCTGCGACAGTATGATCACTCCTTTTTTGAAAGAGCATATCGATGTCCGCTTTTACCCGGTGTACTGGAAGGACGGACTGATCCAGGAAATCCGGCTGGATTGTGATGCGCTGTTTTTGATAGATTATTTCGGTTATACTGGTCTCAAAACCGAACTGAAAGGGTATTCAGGTGTGACAATCCGGGATGTGACACACTCCCTGTTTTCCCATTCCTATGCTGACGCGGATTATTATTTTGGCTCTCTCCGTAAATGGTGCGGCGTCTGGACGGGCGGATACGCCTGGACGAGAAACGGATATGCCCTCCCAATGGAAAATGCCGACGACTTCGGTTATATGATTCTGCGTGAAATGGCCATGCAGCAAAAAAGCCGCTATCTCAGCGGAGCATCCGATACCAATGGCAATAAGCTGACAGATAAGCGCTATCTCAAGCTGTTTGCCGAAGCAGAACAGTGCCTCGAACATGTCGGTATTGCACCGGCGTCCGAGCGGGACATAGAGTTAGCAGGGCGGTTGGATGTGAAAGCAATTCGGGCAAGCCGCAGGTCCAACGCGGAAATACTGAGGGCTGCTTTCCCGGAATGGCTGGTTTTTCCGAAGATGAAAGCCACAGACTGCCCTATGTTTGTGCCGATTCTGGTGCCGGATGGGCGGCGGGATGCGCTGCGGCGCTTTCTTATTGAGCATGAGATTTATTGTCCGGTTCACTGGCCGCTCAGCGAGTATCACAGACTGGTTGAAAGAGAAAAGCGGCTCTATGATAACGAGTTGAGCCTCGTCTGTGACCAGCGGTATGAGGCAAAAGACATGGAGCGAATGGTTCGTACGATCAATCTGTTTATGGGGGCGTACAATTGCTGACGGTTTATAGTCTGGAACAATCTGAGCAGTGGGATGCCGCTGTCCGCTCATTTGGAGAATATGACACCTATTGGTTGAGCGGCTATGTGCGGGCGTTTCAGCTCCACGGCGACGGCGAACCGAGTCTGTTCCACTACGAGGATGAGGCGACGCGCGGCATCAGTGTCGTTATGAAACGCGATGTCGCGAAGGACAAGCACTTTGTAGGCAAGATCGAAGAAGGGAAATACTTTGATTTTGCTACTCCCTACGGTTACGGCGGATGGCTGATCGAGGGGACGGAAACGAGAGACCTTTTTGAGACCTACCAGAACTGGTGCGAGGCAAACGGGATTATTTCCGAATTCGTTCGCTTTCATCCGATGGTGCGAAACCATGAAGCATGCAAAGCGTTTTACGATGTTGTCCAGCTTGGCGAGGTCGTTCACATGGACTTGTCCTCGCCCGAAATGATTTGGGAGAACATCACAAGCAAAAACCGGAATGTGATCCGAAAGGCCATGAAAAACGATGTTCGGATCTACAACGGCAGATTTCCCGCCATCTACAGACGGTTCCGGGATATTTACAACGGGACAATGGACAAGGACAAGGCGGAAGACTATTACTATTTCGGCGAGGCGTTTTACGATTCTCTGCTGGAGGATCTCCCGCAGAATGCCCAGGTGTTCTGGGCGGAAAAGGACGGACAGGTGATCGCGGCATCGATCATGCTCTCCGCCAACGGGCGGATGAATTATCATCTGTCCGGCAGCCTCCGGGAGTTTAGCTCGCTGGCGCCCGGAAATCTTCTGCTCTACAAGGCGGCGTTGTGGGGTTGCGCGAATGGCTGCAAAACGCTCTATCTCGGCGGCGGCGTCGGCTCCGGGGAGGACAGCCTGTTCAAATTCAAGCGGGCGTTTTACAAGGGCGAGCTGAACCATTTTTATATTGGAAAAAAGATATTTGATCCAACAAAGTATGACGAGCTGAGCAATATGAGAGAGCCGACGGACAGCAGCTTTTTCCCGAAATACAGGGCGTGAGGGGCAAGCGAAATTGAAGAAAAACGTATGGATCATGAACCACTATGCCGGAGGTATGCTATTTGACAAAGGCGGACGGCATTACTGGTTTGCCGAGAATCTGAAGAAGGCGGGCTATGAGCCGGTCGTGTTCTGCTGCAACAACAAGCACAACCCGGGGACCGTCCGGCTGATAGAGACGGACAAGCTGTGGGAGGAACGGACTGCGGAGGACATCGGCGTTCCGTTTGTCTTCGTCCGCGCCAGAATGTATCAGGGCAACGGGAAAGACCGCGTCCTGAATATGATTGATTTTTACCGCAATGTGAAGAAAACGGCAAAGGATTATGCGCAACTGCACGGGAAGCCAGATATCATCTACGCCTCCTCCGTCCATCCACTGACGCTGGTGGCGGGAATCCAGCTTGCAAAGAAGTTCGGGGTCAAGTGCATCTGCGAGGTCAGGGATCTCTGGCCGGAGGCGATCATTGCCTATTCCAACCGTATCGGGAAAAACAGTTTCATTGCAAAGGCGCTCTACGCCGGAGAGAAGTGGATCTACAAGCGGGCGGACGCACTGATCTTTACCCAGGAGGGCGGACCGGACTATATTAGGGAACACAAATGGGACAAGGAGCACGGCGGCCCTATCGACATGCGAAAAGCATTCCATATAAACAACGGTGTGGACCTGGAAGCGTTCGATCATAATCTTAAAACCTGCTGGTTGGACGATCCCGATCTGGACGATCCGGATACCTATAAAGTCATTTATGCCGGAGCAATTCGGCGGATCAATAATCTCGGCATTATTCTGGATGCAGCAAAACAGGTGAAGGATCCTAAGATCCGCTTTATAATCTTTGGGGCTGGAGATGAGCTTGAGTCGCTGAAGCGGCGCCTCGAGGAAGAAAAAATCGGTAACGTTGTTTTCAAAGGCAGAGTGAACAAACAGCTTATTCCCTCGGTGATCACCAGAGCAGATTTGAATCTTGTTCATTGGGAGATGAATCCATTATTGCGAGTGGGCGAAAGCTACAACAAAGCGTTTGAGTATTTCGCTGCAGGTAAACCGGTCTTTTATACAATCAGACCGAACTACAGCATTGTTGAGAAGTATCATTGCGGAAGGCTGACAGACGGTTTTTCAGCTGAAGATATTGCCGAAGGAATCCAAGCAATGGCCAAAATGAGGGATGATGAAGTGAAGGAAATGGAAACTAATGCACGAAAAGCCGCTGAAGCCTATGATTTCCGGAACCTCACCAGGCGTCTTATCGAGATTATTGAGGGCTGCTGAGTGGACGAAGTCATATCGCTGAATGAAGCTCCTCCTGGCCAGGGGCTGATGAGCTGGCTAAAGCATTGTATACAGGACCCAAAACTGTATTATACCTTTGCCTTGTTTGCAGGGGAGGCCGGACCGTCTTTTTTCCGTGTCGGTTCCGGGTGGATGTTTCTGCTTGCCTTAATTGGGACGTTGTTTTTGTTCATTAAACGTCGCTTTGCTGTCAGAAGAACTTTCAGTATTGTCCTATTGATTTATGCAATTGTCTTAATACGAAATATTACCCTTAATCCAGCGGTCGCTCTATACTATGAAATACCAAATCTCGGGACAGCGTTGATACTGCTTTTGATGCATGGCATCTTTTACAAAAACGAGGATATTGAACAAATCGAGTCATATCTCTTCTTTTATTCTGCAATTCTCGTAGCATTGGGTGTTTTCAAATTTATACAACATCCGTCTCAGCGGTTGGCTGTTTTTGGCGGGCCTAATGGATATTATAAAATTGCGTTGCTGTTTGAGGTGCTGTGTTATTCAAGATTTCTGAGGATGAGGAAAAAAAGATACGTTGTATTATCTCTCATTGGGTTGATTCTCTGCGCTGCAACAGGATCCAAGGGCGGGATTGCCGCGATGATAGTAATCCTTGTGTTGGAGCTTTTCTTCTTCGTATATCACTCGGGAAAAAAAAGAAAGACCATCGTAAACCGCATCCTTCAGGTATGCGTAATCATTTTGATCAGCCTCGTGGCGCTCCCACTGCTTTTGAAACGATCTCCCGCCTTGGCAGTTCTGTTTCAACGTGCGACTTCGTTCTTGATGAGCAGAGATATTGTGAATTCGACTTCCGTCAGAGCCAGAACGGAACTGATCAGACTGGGTATGCGCTTTTTTGCTGAGTCGCCGATCATCGGGAAGGGAGCCTGGTATACATTTTTCTTTACAAACGGTGCACAGCCTTACCCTCACAACATATTTGTCGAATTTCTTAGTGAGCAGGGACTGGTGGGAACGATACCATTCGTTCTTTTTCTGCTTGGCCTTTTTCACCAGTGGGTACGATACGGAAGACATGACGTCAGTCTGTTTTGTTTGTTCCTTTGCTTTGTGGTTTATTTTATCGGTTCTTTATTCAGCGGAAACATACTTGACGCGAAACCTATTTTCGTGTTTGGGATTTTGATTAACAACTCTGTTTTGAATCACAGAAAACAGAGATTTGCTTTAGACGGTCGTGAATGATTTTTAATTACTCACATTATTGGTTCCGATATGGACGATCAAAAAAACATTGTAAAAAAAAGTGCATCAATCAGCCTGATCGTGTTAATTGGAAAGATTCTGGGATTTGTCAAGCAGGCAGTGATCGCCTGGGCATTCGGATCGAACTCGTTAACCGATATCTTTTTTGCAGCAGGCGGTTATGCTACCATATTTGGCCAGATTATGAATCAGTCCGTTGGACCGACTGTATTAACCCAATATGTAAAGCTTTCCGGAGAGGGAAAAGAGGCAGAGTCAAAGAAGCTTGTTCGTGACAGTTATCTCTTTTTTTCCTTGCTAAGCATTGCAATCGTTGCGGTCAATGTTCTGTTCTCGAATCAAATATGTAAAGTCATCGGTATTTCCTATTCAGCAGAACAAAGAGTTGAACTTAGGTTTTTCTTGATAGCGCTTCTCCCCACGGTGCTGTTTTCATCTCTGATCGGAGTTTCAACTGGATATCTCGATTCTCAGAATCGCTTCCTACCGGGAAGACTGCTCAGCCTGTTCTTCAGCATTTCCATTATTGTTGCGGTTATCCTTTTCAAAAACAGGCTGGGTCTGCGCGCACTATTATACGGGTTTTTGTTCGGCTATATTCTGCAAACGATTCTTATGCTGATCTCGGTGGTGCCCAAGGTGGGGATCACTGTAAACAACCCATTCAAGAACGCAGAGTTTCTTTCGATGATCAAGAGGTTTGTCCCTCTTGTCGTCGGAGTCTCGGTGGTCGATTTCGGACACTTGATCGATAAGATCGTTGCTTCTTCGTTGGAGTCAGGGAGCGTCTCCGCCCTGTACTACGGGCAGGTGATCAGCAGCGATATCGTGAACGCTGTGATCATAACCTCAGTCGGCGCAGTGCTGCTGGCGTCCATTAGCCGCAGCGTCGCGTCAAAGGTGGATCACAGCGCTCTGATAAAACAGATTCAGTCGATCATGTGTACCATGACGTTTATCTCAGGCTGCCTGTCAGCACTGTATTTTGTGGAAGGTCAGGATTTGATCAGGGCATTTTTCGAGAGAGGCAGCTTTAACAACGACAACACTTTTGCTGTTTCATCCATTGCTTCATTCTATGCTGCTGGGTTTATTTTTATGGCGAACCGTGAGATTCTGATAAAGACACACTTTGCGTTTCATGATACGGTTTCCCCCATGATCAACAGTCTGGCTGGCGTCGCCATCAATCTGATTGGAAGCATTGTGCTCTCCAGGTCGATGGGCGTTGCCGGCATCGCGCTGGCAACAAGTATATCGCTTTTGACTGTTTTTATCATGTCTCTGTTCACACTGAAAAAACATATCGACCATTTCATTATCGACAAAGCCTGCGGAATGGATTTCCTGAAAACCGCTGTATGTATGGGTATCACGACTTTCGGAGGGAAAATGCTTTCCGCGGTGCTGCAAAATGCACATTTTATGATTCGTATGTGCAGCGTCGGGATTCTGATGGTTATCGTCTATGTTGTGCTGGGATTGCTTGTAAAAGAAAAGACCATCAAAGAGTTTTTATTCAAGTTCAAAGCAGGGATCTGAAGAAAGAAGGAATCAGTTCTTTCCACAGAGCGTCAAGGAGGCCGCCATCTTCCCGGCAGCGGTGCCGGTGAGCGGAAGAGCTGCATACATGCAAAGTGGGATCGGACCCGGAGACGGAGAGAGGTGTTTTGATGAAACACAAGCTGGCAATTGTGGGGATTTTTTACGACGGATACTATGATGTGTGGGAGGACTTCCTGGAGCTGCTGCAGCAGAAGTGGGCGGATTGCCCGTATCCCGTTTATATTGTCAATGGGACAAGGGAGCTTGCTTTTGAAAAGCGTTATCCGGTTTCTGTGCTTCACGCAGGAGACGGCGCAGAGTACAGCCGCAAGGTTCAGACGGCGCTTGAGGGGATTGACGCCGAATACTTCCTCCTTTTATTGGAGGATTTCTTCTTTGAAAAGCATCCCTTGCAGGAGACAATCGAGAAATTTGTCGGAATCATGCAGTCAAACGGGGTGGATTATATCCGCCTTCCCATGCCGGAATTCTTAAGTCGCAATGCAAAGAGGCATTTTCCGCTGGACACAGAAACTGGACTATATAGAATACCGAGTTCCAGCGAGTACACCGTTTCCTGTCAGCCCTCGCTCTGGAGCAGGGAGTTCCTACGCAGCTGCATCGGGCAGGGCAATTACAATGCGTGGGTTTTTGAAGGGATGTACACCTATTCGAAAACTGCCCATTCTCCGGAGTTCCTGGAAAAGTGCAGGGTGGATTTCAGTAATCCTCTAGGACTTCGCCATGGGGCGGTTCAAGGAAAGATGCTCCCAAACGTCTATGCTGACTTTGAAAAACAGGGCTATACGTTCAAAAACCGGCGCGAAGTGCTGGCGGGAGGAGCATATCGGAAGCACTTGCTGAAAAACAGAATGAAATCGCTCATCCCAAAGCCGTTTCGACAGATGATTCGGAAAGTGACCGCCAGTCAGTCCGTCGTAGATCGGTATAAAGATGAGATCCTCAGACAGATGCAGGAAAACGGTCTGAAATGAATGCGGGGTAAATGAAGGATGAAGAAACTGCTGAAACAGCTTGCTACATTTGCCTGGCATCCGATCGTTTCCTTCAGACTACTGGTTGCCGGTACGAGGGACTTCACGATTTTTCCGCGCATGAAGGCAAACAGGCTGGATAAGATCTCGGTCGGGAATCATTTCTACCTTGGACACGATTCACGATTCCTCATCGTGACAGCTTACAGAGGGCAGACCTATGCTCCGGGCATCACGATCGGCAATAATGTCACGATTGGGAACCGGTTCAGCGCATTGTCCGCAGCGCCAATTACCATCAGAGACGATTGCCTGCTTGCCAGCGACATCCTTATCACATCCGAGAACCATGGTATGGACCCGGAGAATCATGCGAGCTATGCGGATAATCCGCTGACCGCCGCACCGGTATCCATCGGGAAAGGTTGTTGGATCGGGGAGAAGGTGGTGATCCTTCCGGGCGTTTCTCTGGGAGAGAAGTGCATCGTCGCGGCCGGCGCGGTAGTCAACCGTTCTTTCCCAGCGTACACGCTGATTGGCGGCATTCCGGCGAGGGCGCTCAAATCTTATGATTTTGAGAACCATTGCTGGGGCCGCGCAAAGGCAAACAATATCGAATGACCCGGAGTCCCGGGAGAAAGGAAGGACCTGCCCCGCGAAAGGCAGATCCGAAACAACAGATGAAAGGAATCATTCTTGCCGGCGGCGCCGGGACCCGGCTCTATCCGCTGACGATGGTCACAAGCAAACAGCTTTTGCCCGTATATGATAAGCCAATGATTTATTACCCGCTCTCTACGCTGATGCTCGCCGGGATCAGGGACATCCTGATCATCAGTACACCGACCGATACGCCGCGCTTCGAGGCTCTGCTCGGCGACGGCGCGCAGATAGGCGTCAATCTGCGCTATCGGGTCCAGCCATCGCCAGACGGGCTCGCGCAGGCGTTTATTCTCGGTGAAGACTATCTGAACGGCGAACCGGGCGCCATGATCCTGGGTGACAATATTTTCTACGGAAACGGGTTCAAACGCCTCCTTCGCGCAGCAGTGGAGAACGCGGAAACGAACGGCCGCGCCACGGTTTTCGGCTATTATGTGACCGATCCGGAGCGTTTCGGCGTCGTCGCGTTCGACGCAAGCGGGAGAGCAACCTCCATTGAGGAGAAACCGAAGCAGCCTAAGAGCAATTATGCTGTCACCGGCCTGTACTTTTATCCGGGCGACGTCTGTAATAGAGCGAAAACGGTAAAGCCATCTGCCCGAGGAGAACTGGAGATCACAACGCTCAATGAAATGTATCTGAATGACGGTCTCCTCGATGTTCAGCTCCTCGGCCGCGGGTTTGCGTGGCTTGATACAGGAACGATGGACAGCTTGGTGGAAGCGGCAGAATTTGTTCAGATGATCTATAAACGAGAAGGCATCACGATCTCTGTGCCAGAGGAGATCGCCTTCAAAAACGGATGGATCGGCATGGAGACGCTCAGCGGAGCGGCGGAAAAATACGGAAAAAGCCCATACGGCTCACATCTGCGCGCGGTCGCGGAAGGGAAAATCATTTATTGAGAGGTTTGTAACTATGACGATCATCGTGACCGGCGGCGCGGGATTCATTGGAAGTAACTTCATTTTCTATATGCTGAAAAAGCACCCGGATTGCCGGATCGTATGCATTGACAAGCTGACCTATGCCGGGAACCTGTCTACGCTCCGGTCGGTCATGGACAGACCGAACTTCCGCTTCGTGAAGCTGGATATCTGCGACAGGGCAGGGGTCTTCGCCCTTTTTGAAGAGGAAAAGCCGGACTGCGTTGTCAATTTTGCGGCCGAAAGTCATGTGGACCGCTCCATTGAGAACCCCTCCGTATTCTTGCAGACCAATGTGATCGGCACCGGCGTACTTATGGATGCCTGCAGGCAGTTCGGCGGGATCCGCTTCCATCAGGTGGGCACGGACGAGGTATACGGCGACCTCCCGCTGGACCGCCCGGATCTGCTGTTTCATGAGGAGACACCGATCCATACAAGCTCGCCGTACAGCGCTTCCAAGGCTGGCGCGGATCTTCTGACGATGGCGTACCATCGGACGTATGGACTTCCTGTGACGATCTCGCGCTGCTCCAATAATTACGGCCCTTATCAGTTCCCGGAGAAGCTCATCCCGCTGATGATCATCAACTGTCTGAACCGAAAACCGCTTCCGGTATACGGCGAGGGTAAAAATGTGCGAGACTGGCTGTATGTGGAGGACCACTGTAAAGCAATTGATCTGATCCTCCAAAACGGACGCATTGGCGAGGTCTACAACATCGGCGGCCACAATGAAATGACGAACATCGACATTGTCCGGATGATCTGCAAAGCCTTAGGCGAGAGTGAAGATCTGATTGCCCATGTGACAGATCGGAAAGGGCACGATCTCCGATATGCGATCGACCCGACGAAGATCCAGACAGAACTTGGGTGGTTTCCGGAGACCCCGTTCCGGGACGGGATCAAAAAGACCGTCGCCTGGTATCTGGCACATAAGGACTGGTGGGCGGAGATCATTTCCGGTGAATACCAGAATTACTATCAGAGCATGTACGGAAACAGATAAAAAGACAGAAGAGAAGAACATATTAAGGATATGTTATTATATGGTGGCGGGGCTATTTTGTGAGCTCAGTTCTGGTTTCCCTGATTGTGACTATCGCAATGGAAAAAGTGGAAAAAGCGGTTCTTAAAACTATTTCAGAACGATACACATAATTGCCAAATTAAGAATCTGACGGAGGGGACTGCAGTGAAAATACTGTTGACCGGAGCAAATGGATATCTTGGGCAGGGCATCGTTAAGCACATGCTGGACTGCGGCAACGAAGTTGTCGCCGCGGATTTCGCGACCGATAGGATCGACAGAAGAGCGGAAAAACGGGCCTGTGACATTTTCTCCGTCACGGACCCGTACCACTATTTCGGGCAGCCGGATGTTCTGTTCCATCTGGCATGGCGCGATGGATTCGTCCATTATTCCGATGCCCATATTGGAGATCTTCCGAAGCACTATGCCTTTATTCGTGCCTTTGCAGAGTCCGATATCCGGAGGATCGTCGGAATGGGTACAATGCATGAGATCGGTTTTTTTGAGGGAAGCGTGAAAGAGGATACCCCGTGCAATCCTACGACACCCTATGGGATCGCCAAAAACGCCCTGAGACAGCTTGCTGCAATGCTCTGTGAACAAAATGGAAAGAAATATCAGTGGCTGAGGGGCTATTATATTGTTGGTAATACCCAATATGGGAATTCGGTCTTTACCAAAATCGCCGCTGCAGAGGCGGAGGGAAAAATGTTATTCCCTTTTACCACAGGCTTGAATCAGTATGATTTTATCGACTATGAGGATTTCTGCGAGCAGGTGGCGCGCGCGGTCGGGCAGGAAAAAGTGCTCGGTGCGATCAACATCGGTTCCGGGTATCCGGAAAAGTTGGCGGATCGGGTCGAGCGGTTTCTTCGGGAGAACGGTTACCGGATCCGTCTGCAGTACGGCGCTTACCCGGATCGTCCCTACGACTCCAAAGCCATCTGGGGCGACGGGAGTAAGATGCAGGAAATCCTTCAAAACGCGGAAAAGGTCTGAAAAAAGTTGGGAAGTAACGACTAATTACATGGAGAAAGCCACTACTTTTTCCTCTTTCAAACTTTGCAAGCGGAAAAGACTCAACAGCAATGGTAAAAAAGAAGTTCCATATAATAGTTGACCAGTAATAACTCTATGCTTGGTTTTGCTTAAGGAATTGTAATAAAGAGGGGAACGGGGAAAGACTTTTGTCTTTCCCCGTTCAGTTCCACACGCTGCTTCATCTCAGTCCCTCCTGAAGAGATCGCGGGTGTAGACCTTCTCCTCCACGTCGCCCAGGACGTCCGCGTCGAAGCGGTTGGCCAGGATAACGTCGCTCTCCCGCTTGAAGCGCGCCAGATCGTTGACGACCTTGCTGCGGAAGAACTCGCTGCCGTCCTCCAGCGTCGGCTCATAGATGATGATGGGGATGCCCTTGGCCTTGATGCGCTTCATGACGCCCTGGATGGCGCTGGCGCGGAAGTTGTCGCTGTTGCTCTTCATCGTGAGGCGGTACACGCCGACGGTCCCGGGATCCTTCGCGATGATGCTGTCCGCGATGAAGTCCTTACGCGTCGTATTCGCCTTCACGACCGCCTCAATCAGATTCTGCGGGACATCCCTGTAGTTGGCGAGGAGCTGCTTCGTGTCCTTGGGCAGACAGTAGCCGCCGTAGCCGAAGGAGGGGTTGTTGTAGTGGCTGCCGATCCGGGGGTCCAGGCAGACGCCCTCGATGATCTTGGCGGTGTCCAGCCCCTTCACCTGCGCGTAGGTGTCCAGCTCGTTGAAGTAGGCGACGCGGACGGCCAGATAGGTGTTGGCAAAGAGCTTGATCGCCTCCGCCTCCGTGGGCGGCGCGATCAGGATCGGGATATCCTGCGCGCTCTGACCGGAGCGCCTCTCCTCCGTCCGCGCACCCTCCAGAAGCAGCTCGGCGAACATCCGGGCCTCAGCCTCCTGGCTTTTCTCCGCACCGACGACGATGCGGCTGGGATGCAGATTGTCATAGAGCGCCTTGGATTCCCGCAGGAACTCGGGGCTGAAGATGATGTTTTTGATCCCGTATTTCTTTTTGACGGATTCGGTGTAGCCGACCGGGATCGTGCTCTTGATGACCATCAGAACGTTCGGATTCCACTTAAGTACGCACTCGATGGCGTCCTCCACGGCGGAGGTATCGAAAAACTGGCCTACGTCGTCATAGTTGGTGGGCGTGGCGATAATGACGAGCTCGGCGGAAGAATAGGCGGCCTGCTTGTCCACCGTGGTCTTCAGGTTCAGCTCGCGCTCGCCGGAGCTCGCCTCGCGGAAGAAGCGCTCGATCTCGTCGTCCTGGATGGGGCTGATCAAGCTGTTCAGCTTCTCGGCCTTCGCCGGCGTCGTGGTGATGGCGGTCACCTCGTGATTCTGCGCGAGAAGGGCGGCGAGGGACAGCCCGACATACCCGACGCCTGCAACCGTGATCTTCATGGGCTTGTGATCTCCTTTGGTAAAACCGATCTCTTTTTTCTCATCGGACACGAACAGATCCGCGGGCTCAAAGCCGAGCACCTCACCCAGCTTTTCCAGCTGTCGGATCGAGGGAATATAATCCCGCGCCTCCAGGCGGCCGATCATCGTCCGGTTCATGCCTGCCTTGTCCGCGAGCGCGGCCTGCGAGAGATGAAGCGATTTCCGCCCCTCTCGGACGGCGGATATGAGCAGGTCCATCGACAGTGTTTTCATGGGACACCTCCTGTTTTTTGTTGCGGAACGGACGAAATGCCATTGATAACGGCAGAATACAGCGCCAGCGGGCCTTCATTGCCGGTAAAAACAGCAAACCATGAGGTGAGTATAGCATAAGGCTCCGAATAATGCAACTTTTGATCGCATTTTTTCCGCTTGCGGATGATCTCGGGAGAAAGCGACCAACGGCGCGGGTTCGGTCGGAGCCAAATCGAGAGAATTCCGGCTTGCCTATCGGGAACGCGGATGCTATGATAGAGGCGTGAGAGCTTCTACGCAGAACGGAAGCGGAAACATGATCCGCAGCTTACGATCGAACTTGCGGACCGCGTCACATCCGGCGCGTATCAGAGCTATTACGCGGAGATGTACGGGAATCGGCAGTAAGGCGCCACGGACCACTCGGGAGAATTGAGAGTATTCGTCACAGGCGTCAACGGTCAGCTCGGCCGCGACGTCATGGAGGAACTGAAAAAACGTGGACACGAGGGCGTCGGTTCTGGACGCCGCGCCGTCCAGGACGGCGCGGGGGACGGAGCGGCGGCGCCTTTTGTTCCACTCGACATCACCGACCGGGAAGCCGTGCTCGGTACGATCGGAGCGCTCCGGCCGGACACCGTGATCCACTGCGCCGCCTGGACGGCGGTGGACGCGGCGGAGGACGAGGCGAACCGCCCCCGCGTCCAGGCCGTCAACACGGCGGGGACGCAGCATATCGCCGACGCGTGCAGAGCTGTCGGCTGCCGGATGCTCTACCTCTCCACGGACTATGTCTTCAGCGGGCGGGGTGAGCGCCCTTGGAAGCCGGAGGACACCGACCTCGCGCCGCGCAACTTCTACGGGCAGACCAAGCTCGAGGGGGAGCGCGCGGTCTCCCGCACGCTGGAGGAATTTTTCATCGTCCGCACCGCCTGGATGTTCGGCCGCGGCGGGCAGAATTTCGTCAGGACCATGCTCCGCCTCGGACGGACGCATGATTTTGTCCGCGTCGTCAACGATCAGATCGGCACGCCGACCTACTCCCGCGATCTCGCGCGGCTGCTCGTCGATATGATCGGGACAGAGAAATACGGATACTACCACGCGACGAACGAGGGCGGGTTTATCAGCTGGTATGAGTTCTGCACAGTGTTTTACGAGCTGTGCGGACTGAAGACGAAGGTCATCCCCGTGAGCACGGCGGAGTACGGCCTTTTAAAAGCGGCGCGGCCGCTCAACTCGCGGCTGGACCGGAGCAAGCTGGCGGAGGCGGGCTTCCGGCCGCTGCCGGACTGGAGGGACGCGGTGAGGCGGTATCTGACGGAGGAGGGACTGTAAGTGGGACAGATCAGCGTACAAAAGGATCTCGACGGGATCCGGGGCCTTTGCGTCATCACGCCCGCCCTGCACGGCGACGAGCGCGGGTACTTCATGGAGACGTACAACCTGCGCGAGATGCGGGAGGCCGGGCTCGACCACGATTTCGTCCAGGACAACCAGTCGATGTCCGCGAAGGGGGTCCTGCGCGGGCTGCATTTCCAGAAGCGGTATCCGCAGACGAAGCTGGTCCGCGTGATCCGGGGCGAGGTATTCGACGTGGCGGTCGACCTGCGGACTGGGTCCGGGACCTTCGGCCGCTGGCACGGCGAGCTGCTGAGCGCGGAGAACCGGCGGCAGCTCCTGATCCCGCGCGGGTTCGCGCACGGGTTCCTCGTCCTCTCCGACACCGCGGAATTCTGCTATAAATGCGACGACTTCTATCACCCGGACGACGAGGGCGGTCTGGCCTGGAATGATCCGGAGATCGGGATCGCCTGGCCGAAGCTCGCCGGGGAATACCGCGGCACGGCGGGTGCGGCGGGCTACACGGTCGACGGCGCGGCGCTGCAGCTCTCCGACCGGGATCAGCGCTGGCCGGGGATCCGGGAGGTCTTCCGGTTTTGAGGACCGGATCGGACGAGACCGCCCTGCCGAAGCGCACGGCGCGCTACCGGATCGTCACGCTGTTCCTGCTCCTCGCGTGCATCGCGTTCATCTTCTCCAACTCCCTTCAGGACGCCGCGGCTTCATCGGCGGAGAGCGGGCGGCTGCTCGAGCTCGTGAACCGCGCGCTGGGCGGCCTCGGGCTGGCCATGTCGCACAACACGCTGCGGAAGATCGCGCACTTTGCGGAATTCGCGCTGGAGGGCGTGCTGCTCGCGCTGACCGCGCGCGGCTATGGCCCGTGGCGGCGGCGGACGCCGCTGCTGATCGGCTGCGGTTTTCTGACCGGCTGCGTCGACGAGCTACTGCAGCTCACCTCGGCGGGCCGCGCGGCGCGACCGCCCGTGAAAAAACACGGCGCTCTTTTCTACAGGATTTGATGGAGTTCGCACCGGGACGTGGTAAAATCGGGTTGACACCGACGATGCGACGTCGGCAATCATGCAGGAGGAGAGCGAAATGGCAGAGGCGAAACGGGCGCGCCGGGACCGCAGGACCGTTCTGACGGAGAAGTGCGCGGCGAACAACGAAAAGATCGCGCAGCTGCAGCAGAAGATCGACCGGCTCAAGAGCGACAACGCGGCGTTCGAGCAGGAGCTGCGGAACGCGGAGACCGCGGCGCGGCGGGCCTCCGAGAAGGCGGAGCAGGCCGCGCTGGTCAAGCTGATCCGCAGATCCGGGAAGAGCGCCGAGGAGATCCGGGCGTTTTTCGCGGAGACCTGAGACAGAGACGAGGAGAAGGGCTTCCCCCCGACGAGAGGGGGAAGCCCTTTTTCTGCCGCCGGCGGAGACGGGCGGACCTTCGCGAACAGTCCTCCTTTCCATGCCGTTTCGTGTACTGAAAAGCGCAGCACCGCGCCGCGGTCTGCCTGCCGCCCGGCCTCCGCCGGCATGGTGCTATTCTACAGGCGGCGGGGGCCATCGCCGCCCCCATGTTCGCCGCGTCCGTCACGCCGGCGTCCACGATGACGCCGGTCGTGACATGCGTGATGC
>JAEEGL014487144.1_pt1 | contig 15328 bp, 6 predicted proteins | sample 9134231 | NCBI WGS metagenome assembly JAEEGL01 (sample SAMN16246548, study PRJNA631951) | gut metagenome | biome: gut microbiome; feature: rumen; material: fiber-attached | host: Bos | place: Iran: Karaj | collected 2018-10 | reverse complement strand
TAACAGGAAAAGCTACAGATTCTAATAGTGGAATAATAGCATTTACATTTACTACAAATGCAAATTTACCGTATGATAGTAATGAGTGGAGAATTATATCAAATACAAAAAGTGAAATAACAAAAACAAAAGTAGTAGAGGTAAATAGAACATATTATTTCTATGTTAAAGACGAAGCAGGAAATGTTGCTAAAGAAAGTATTCAAGTCTCTAACATAGATAAACTTACTCCTACTTGTAGTTGGAACGATTCAACTAGAAAAATAACGGCAGCAGATCCACAAGCAACAACTGATTATGGACAAAGTAAACTAGCAGGATACGCATTTACGACGTCAAGTACAGTACCAGCAACACTAACTACAGCAAATAATGCTGCAAGTATAAATCCAACTATAACATTAAGTTCACCAGGAACATATTATCTATATGTAAAAGATAATGCTGGTAACTTATGTAAGGGCAATGATAGCGGATACACATATTATTCAGTAACATTTGATAGTAACGGAGGAAGTAGTGTAGCTACTCAGTATATACTAAGCGGTAATAAAGCTACTAAACCTACAAATCCAACAAGAACAGGATTCAATTTTGTTGAATGGCAATTATCTAATTCAACATATAACTTTAATACAGAGGTAACAGGAAATATTACTTTAAAAGCAAAGTGGGAGTTAAAAACTCCGGGAAGTGTAACAATAACTGGAGGAGCAACTAAAGTATATGGCTCAACAGATACAACTCTTACTTGTGCCACAACAACAACCTATGAAAATGGCACAACTTTATATTATTCGTTTGGATATTCGGAAACTGATGGTGGAACTCCTAGTAACTGGACGGAAGCATCTACAAATAGTACGCTAAAAATATCTAAAACAGAATATTTAGATGCTAGATATTATTCATGTAGAATATATGCTAAGAAAGATACTTATACATCAGGAACAGGAACATCACCAACAACTGGTGATCAACTGGTAAAACTAAGAAATGCCAAAATTACATTTAATGTAAATGGTGGAACAATAAGTGGAACTACAAATATGTATACAAGAATAGAACAAACTTCACTATTTACTGGAGAGTTAAATAGTACAGTTGGAACAGTTCCTACGGCTAGTAAGAGTGGTTGGACATTTAATGGATGGTATACTGCAGTTACTGGAGGAAGTAAGCTATATGATACATTAGGGAATCTAAAAAATGTTAGTGGTTTTACTTCAAATGACAAATATACTATTACGGAAGATAAAACTGTTTATGCACAATATACAGATGCTACAGCACCTACATGTACAACAAGTAAAAGCCCTGGTACGAATGGAGTAACTATTACAGTTACATGTACTGACAATACTGGTGGAAGTGGTTGTAGTGCAAATAATACATTGACATATTATAATGTTACATCTTCTTCAAATACATATTATGTAACTGATAATGCTGGTAATACAGGCTCATGTAATGGTGGAGCAACTCGTACTATACAATATAGAAAAAAGACAAGGGGAGCTGCTACCTGTACAAAATCTTGCTGTGGAACACATTCTTGCAATTGTAGTACATGTGGTGGTGACTGTAAAAAGCATGAAGGTGCGTGTGAAGGTGGAAGTAGTATTCCTTCTTCGTCAGGAGCCTCTTGTGCTGAAAGAAATTATAATTCATGTATGTCACCAACAGTTGGTTGTCACTGGAATGAAGACGCTGGTCCATGCATAGAATACAATCCTACATATGATTGTTATTGTCAAACTTGCAATAATACATGCACAAATTCTACTTGCTGCGGATATACAGGTTGGAGTGGATGGTCTAACTGGGGAGGCTCAGAAAACTCCTGTAATTCAGCCACTTGTCAATCAGAAACTAGATATTGGTATAGTTAATAAAAAAGTAGGTAATAGTTTGAAAAAAAGAAAAGGTTTTCTTTGATTGAAATATTAGCAGTATTAATAATCATAGGAATAATTGCCAGGTTATAGTTAATTGATATTTAAAAAGTAATAAATGCTATTTATTACTTTTTCATTTTATACTATAATAGATAATAGGTGAGATTATGAAGAATAGAAAAGGTTTTACATTGATTGAAATACTAGCAGTATTAATAATCATAGGAATTATAACAATGATAGTAATACCTAATGTAACAGGATACATAGCTGATACAAGAAATAGTGCATATCATGCTCATGAAAGAACGATGGAAGAATCAGCTAAAAGTATGACTGTCGAGTGTATTGCAGGAAGAGAAAATTGTAATCTTCCTAAAGATAATAATACAGAAGAGGTATACTTAAGTGAATTACAAGATAAAGAATTTGTACAAAGACTGCAAGATCCAGGGGGAGAAGGATTCTGTAGCGAAAGTTTAAGTTACGTAAGAATAACTAATACTGGTAAAGGTAATTATGAATATCATGCATGTTTGTATTGTCAAAACTATCATACAAACGATGATAATTGTAAGTTAATAGAATCACAATCAACTGATACGACACCACCAACATGTGGAGCAGTAACAGGAGAGTCATCAGAATGGACAAAAGGCTCAAGAACAATTACTGTCGCTTGTTCAGATAACGCTGGTGGGTCAGGTTGTATGAGAGATAAGTTCACAAGAACATTTAGTCAAACGACAGATATGGGAGAAATCGAAATAGTAGATAAAGCAGGAAGAACTAGGAGATGTCCTGTAAGCGTTAAAGTTGATAATACACCACCAACATGTACTTTAATAACTTCTGGTGATTCATATGGTGGAGGAGTGTTTGCTGGTTCAGTAACAATAAGCTTTGGAAATAAAGACGATGCACATAGTAAGCTTGATGTATTTGGAATAGGTACAAGTATTACTCCAAGTTATAACAATGAGTCATCTATAACTGTATCAAGTGGAATAACTACAGTAATCGGATACGTTAAAGATAACGCAGGAAATGAAGGAGTATGTACTAGTACAATTGAATCTGTAATAGCAGACCCGGATTTTTCAATACTATATGGATATCAAATATATCCAAATAAAGAAGTACCTGTGATAAGTGGTAATAAACTAACATTTAATAATATGGAAAAATATAAAAATGTTAGAAGAGTAATAATAACTTTAAATGCAAATACTTCAACTCCAGGTGATTATAAATTAAATGTATCTGGAGGGCCAGTAATTAGACCACCAAGTGGTATCTATGATGAAGATAATCACAAGAGAGTATTAATGGCATTTTCTAAGGGAACTTATAGTACTTATGAATTTAATCTTCCAGCCGCTTCTGATTTATCTAAAATAACTAGAATAGAATTAGAGATGGATCAGTCAAATTTAATGACTCGTCACAATGTAACAGTTAACTTAATACCAAATCCTGCAACTGAAATAGTAAAGACAACAAAGTTCTCATTTGATGGAGGAAGTAATTATCAAGCATTATACTATAAACCTTTTACTCCTAAGAGTACTAGTCAAAAAGGATATGGAAAAACAGGTAACGATATACCAAGATATTCAAAAACTAAGGAATATATAGTAGGACCAGGAGATACAACAGCTCCTACAATAACAGCTCTATCAGCTAATCCAACAGCTTGGACAAATGGAAATGTAACATTAACAGGAAAAGCAAAAGATACGCAAAGTGGAATAATAGCATTTGCTTTTTCCACTAGTTCAAATCTTGCGTATGATAGTAGAGATTGGAGAAGCATAACAAACACTAAAAATGAAATATCAAAAACAAAAACAGTAGAAGTAAATAAAACATATTATTTCTATGTAAAAGACGAAGCAGGAAATGTTGCTAAAGAAAGTATTCAAGTCTCTAACATAGATAAACTTACTCCTACTTGTAGTTGGAGTGATTCAACAAGAAAAGTAACAGCAGCAGACCCAGCGGCAACAACTGACTATGGACAAAGTAAACTAGCTGGATACGCATTCACAACATCAAGTACAGTACCAGCTACATTAACGACAGCAAATAATGCAGCAAGTATAAATCCTGCTGTAACAATAAGTGCAGCAGGAACGTATTATCTATATGTAAAAGACAATGCAGGTAACTTATGTAAAGGTAACGATAGTGGATATAAATATCATAAAGTAACCTTTGATAGTAATGGTGGTAGCACAGTAGCAGCACAGTATGTATTAGATGGACAAAAAGCTACTAAACCAACTAATCCAACAAGAACAGGATTTACCTTTGTCGAGTGGCAGCTAAATAATTCGGCATATAGCTTTAATTCGACAGTAACAAGTAATATAACATTAAAAGCAAAGTGGAAATTAAATACTCCAGGAAGTGTAACAATAACTGGAGGAGCTACCAAGATATATGGAGCATCAGATACAAAACTGACTTGTGCAACAACAACAAGTTATCCTACTGGAACAACGCTATATTATTCGTTTGGATATGCAAGTACTGATGGAGGCGCTCCAGGAAGCTGGACAGCAAATTCTACTACAAATACATATACTGTTTCCAAAACAGCATATGTAGGATCTAGATATTATTCTTGTAGGATATATGCTGTAAATGGAGAATATACATCTGAAACTGGAACATCACCAACTTCTGGTGACCAGCTAGTTAAAATAAGAAATGCAAAAATTACATTTAATGTAAATGGTGGAACAATAAGTGGTACATCACCACTTTATACAAAAACAGGAGTAAGCGGTTTATATACTGGAGAAGTAAATACGACAGCTGCTACTGTTCCAGGTGCAACTTTAACAGGTGCGACTTTCAACGGATGGTACACAGCAGCATCAGGTGGAAGTCAGATATATGACGCATCTAAAAATCTTAAAAATGTATCTGGTTATACTTCTGGAGGAAAGTGGACAATTACAGAAGATAAAACATTAAATGCTCATTGGACACTTACTACTCCAGCTACTGTAACAATATCTGGAGGAGCCACAAAAGTATATGGATCATCAGATACAACTCTTACTTGCGCAACAACAACTACTTATGGTAGTGGAATAACTCTTTACTATTCATTTGGATATTCGACAACAGATGGAGGTGCTCCAGGAAACTGGACAAATGTAACTACCACAAATACATATAAAGTTACTAAAACAGCATATGTAGGATCTAGATATTACTCTTGTAGAATATATGCAAAAATGGGAGATTTAACTTCAGGAACTGGAACATCACCAACAAGTGGTGACCAGTTAGTTAAATATAGAAATGCAAAAATTACGTTTAATGTAAATGGTGGAACAATAAGTGGATCATCGACATTATATACAAAAACAGGAGCAAGCGGTTTATATACTGGAGAAGTAAATACGACAGCAGCTACTGTTCCAGGTGCTAGTATGACAGGATATATTTTTGCTGGATGGTATACAGCAGCATCAGGTGGAAGCCAAATATATGATGGTTCTAAAAATCTTAAAAATGTATCTGGTTATACTGCATCAAATAAGTGGACAATAACAAGTGATATAACATTATATGCTCAATGGACACTTACTACTCCAGCTGCTGTAACAATATCCGGAGGAGATACAAAAATTTATGGTTCATCAAATATTTCATTATCATGCTCAACAACAACTACTTATGGTAGTGGAATAACTTTAAATTATTCATTTGGATATTCAACTACCGATGGAGGTACTCCAGGAAACTGGACATCAGACAGTGCTTCAAGTACTTATTCAGTTCCTAATACAGCATATGTAGGATCTAGATACTACTCTTGTAGAGTAATTGCAAAAAAAGGATCAGTATCCTCAGCTTATGGAACATCACCAGCAAGCGGAGACAAATTAGCAAAATATAGAAATGCTAAAATAACATTTAATACAGATGGTGGAACAATACATGGTTCATCAACACTTTATACAAGAAGTGGATCAAGTAGTTTATATACAGGAGAAGTAAACAGTACAACTGCTACTGTGCCATCAGCTTCAAAATCAGGATACTTTTTCCTTGGATGGTTTACAGATAGTGGAGGTCAAATATATGATGAGTCCGGTAGATTGATGAATGTAACTAACTTTACAAATGGAGGAAAATATACTATTACAAGTGATAAAACATTTACAGCAGGATGGAAAAAGGCTTGTAATGGTGGAGATACATATGATGCCTCAACTGGTAAATGTGTTAATACATACAATGCTAGTGTAGGCTATAGATGTCCATCTGGTACAACTCAAAGTAATAATAGATGTTATTATATAACTAATCCTTCTTGCCCTAATAATTCATACACTAGGTCAGGATTTACTTGTACGTATTCTTATAATTCTTCTTCAAGTTATGGTTGCCCTGGTGGAACTGCAGAATATTCAGCTACCGAATGTGTAGAAACTAGTCCAGTATCATCATGCGAAACTGGTTATTCTCCAAGTGGGCCAAATGGAATTATTTGTACGAATTCATACAATGCATCTTGTTCTTATCCAGATGGATCTTGCAAATGGACTGCTTTACAAAGTTCAGCATATATCGCAGATGTTTCAAGTTGTAGCGGTTACACTTATGCTGGGCAAAACTGTACAGATGGTTCTGCAGATGTTTGTTTTGCTGTGTGTGGTTTCCCTCCTGGTGATGGGGGATATAAGTGTATAGGAGGATCTTATTTGTGTAATCCAAATTCTTGCTCAAACGGAGTCGATTGGAGTGTTTCTCATGCCCCTCTACGATTGGATTTCCGATGCACTTGCTCTGGAAATAAAACTTGTAGTTGTCCAAGTGGAGGAACATTAAATGGAGAATCATGTAGTATAACAAAATATGCATGTAATCCTGGTTGGCTTCCTGATACTGTTAATGGTAACTGTTATAGAACAAGTAGTAAAATTACAATACACACTTGCCCATCCGGAGGAGATTTACAACCTGACAATACATGTAAAATAACAACTACTGCAACTTGCCCTAATAACTATTCTCCAGATGGTAATGTATGTTCTAGAGAAGTATCAAAAGAATCATACTATTATTGTAATACAGGTGATTCTTTAAATGAGAGCACAGGTAAATGTACTCATACTTATACACCATAAATATATATTGATACAAAAAGCATTTGATAATTAAAATCAAATGCTTTTTTAATAATCGCATATTAAATATTTATATATTTTAATTAATAATTGTGTTAAAATTTAAGCGTGGTGATTTATTATGTTAATAAATAAAGATTGGAAAGATTATGAACTTATTGAAACTAGTAGTGGAGAAAAACTAGAAAGATGGGGAAAATATATATTATTAAGACCAGATCCACAAATAATATGGGATAAAGGTAATCTTTCTAAAAAGTATAAAAATATAGATGCAGTTTATCATAGAAGTAGTACGGGTGGTGGAGCTTGGGAAAACTTAAAGAAAGTAGAACCATACTGGACTATTAATTATAAAGATTTAAAGTTTAATATTAAACAAATGGGATTTAAACATACTGGATTATTTCCTGAACAAGCAGTTAACTGGGACTTCTATATAGATAAGATTAAAAAAAGTAATAGAAAAATTAAAGTTCTTAATTTATTTGCCTATACAGGAGCTGCTACAGTAGCTTGTCTTAAAGCAGGAGCATTCGTTTGCCATGTAGATTCTTCTAAAGGAATGACTGATTGGGCTAAAGAAAATGTTAATTTAAATAACTTACAAGGAGAAAATGTAAGATACATAGTAGATGATGTAGTTAAGTTTGTCGAAAGAGAAATAAGACGTGGCAATAAATATGATGCTATTATTATGGATCCTCCTAGTTATGGAAGAGGAGCTAATAAAGAAGTTTGGGATATTGAAAAAGATCTATATAATTTAGTTAAATTATGTACTGAAGTACTTAGTGATAATCCACTTTTCTTTGTAATTAATACATATACTACAGCACTATCTAAAGAAGTATTTAGTAATGTATTAAAGCTTACAGTAGGGTCTATTTACAAAGGAAATATCTATTCTGATGAAATAGGTTTATTATCTACAAGTGATAATCTAATACTTCCATGTGGAATAGTATCGAGGTATGAAAGTAATGAGTAAACTTAACATACTATATGAAGATAATCATGTTATCGTAGTAGTTAAAGAAGCTAATATATTATCACAAGGTGATGCAACAGGTGATAATGATTTACTTACTATGGTAAAAGAATATATTAAAGAAAAATATCATAAGCCAGGTAATGTCTATCTAGGATTGGTTCATAGACTAGATAGACCAGTTGGAGGAATAATGGTATTTGCTAAGAGCTCTAAAGCAGCATCTAGACTATCAGAGTGTATTAAAAATCATAAAGGTTTTGATAAGAAATATCTAGCAGTTGTAACAGGGCACTTAGAAAATAAAGAAGGAACTTTAGAAGACTATCTTCTAAAAAAAGAAGATGGTAATACGATAGTAACTACCAAAGATAAAGGAAAGAAAAGTATATTATATTATAAAGTGCTTGATGAAAAGAATAATACATCTTTAGTAGAAGTAGAATTAGTAACGGGAAGACATCACCAAATAAGAGTACAATTTGCAAGTAGAAAGCATCCACTTCTTGGAGATGCTAGATACGGAACATTAACAGGTGATGACATATGTCTTTGGGCATATAAACTATCATTTATACATCCAACTACTAAAGAAAAAAAAGAATTTATTTACTATCCAGATAAGAATAAAAATGGATGGAATTTATATCTAAAAAAGTGATTTAAAATCACTTTTTTTAGTTATAAAAAAATACTAATATGATATAATTTATTATAGTAGGTGACTATTATGAACAAGAGAAAAAAAGGATTTACATTAATTGAAATAATAGCAGTAATAATTATTTTGGGACTATTAATAGTTATTGCCCTTCCTATTTTTAATGGAAGCTTAGACGTATTTAGAGAAGATTATTATATAAATCTAAATGGAACAATGGAAGGCGTAGGTAGAGAGTTTTTCATGGATAATAGATTATTCCTTCCTAGTGGATATCTTGATAGTGCAGTAGTAGATGCTAATACTTTACTTGAAGAAAAATATATTGATAGCTTTAAAGATTATCATGGTAACAAATGTGATAAGATGGGAAGCTATGTAATTGTAATAAAAGTATCAAAAGATGAATATAAATATTCAGCATGTATTAAATGTTTAGATGATGGTTATGATAATACAAATAAAGAAACTTGTTCAGATGCTTGGAAAAATGGTTATACAAAAGTAGTATTTGATAACCCACCACCAGTATATGTATATAAAGGAACAAGTAGAGCAGAGCTAAAAAAACTTATTAAGGTTTATCCGGATATAGTAAGATGTGGAAATGCTTCTTGTAATCCAGAGATAATGAGAGTATCAGGAGAAGGAGAAAATGGTATTGGAGCCATTTATCCAAAAAATATTGATACAATAGATACAAATACTATTGGAACATATAATGTTTATTACGAATATGAAAATAGTGGAGAACTTATCGAAGGAAAAGTAATCGTCTATGAAAATAGACCAGTAACAGTAAGTATAGAAAAGACAAATAACGTAAGAAAAAAATTCATAACAGATGCTCCAGTATCAGAGACAACACCATATAATCCAGATGATAGAACAGACTGGGCAAATGAAAAACTAAAGATAACACTTTCGTATAGATTTCCAGGAGAACCTAGTTCGGAATCAGGATTAAAAGTATCTAAATATCAAATGTTTTATAACAATAGATGGGAAGATGTTTGTTCACCTAGTCCTACAGATCCTGATAATGTATGTTCATTTACATTAAGTAAAGAGATGGATATAAATATAAAGATAAGAAGTATAGATAGTAAAGGACATGCATCAGTAAATACGAGAGATTATAACTTAAGAATAGATAAGACACCACCAGCATGTCAGTTAGATAAAGAGGGAACAATACTAATACCAGAAAGACAGTGGTATGTATCAAATGTAGAAATCTTCTTTAAATCAAAAGGAGATGTAAATAGTTACAATTATCCATATCCAGGAGCAGGAGTAATCAATTCTGGAGAAAGATTAAGTGGTATTACACTTGGTGAAATAGTATCTAATACTCATGATTATCAAATAGAAGATACTGACTGGATGACATGGTATGGATATATTGAAGATAATGCAAGAAATGGAACAGTTTGTAGTATAAGATTAAGAAAAGATGCAACAAATCCAAGATGTTCACTTAAGCTTCCACCTCCAGATGGAGATGAAGATAATGGAAGTTATTGGTATAAGATGTCTACTGTAACAGTAGAGTTCGATGAACATACTGATGCAATGAGTGACGTTGAAGACTATGGATTTGATAGATGGAATTCAGGAAAGAAAGAAAATCCATATTCTGGAGATACAGATGGAATAACTTTTACTGGACACATTAGAGATATGGCAGGAAATTTAAACACATGTTATATATGGTTTAAGAAAGATTCAACTAAACCGACATGCACTGCTAAAGTACCTCCTCCAGATGGAGATATGGATAATGGTAAAAAATGGCATATAATGCCTAGTGTTAAAGTAGAAATAGATACAACTAGAGATAACTTAAGCGGAGTAAGAGACTATGGCCTTGATTCTTGGAACTCTGGTATAAAAGAAGATAACTATACTGGAAACACTTCAGGAATTACCTATACGTACCATATAAGAGATAAAGCAGGAAATGAAAATACTTGTGATGTCTGGTTTAAGAAAGATTCTGTTAAACCATCATGTACTTTAAAAATACCACCTGCTGATGGAGATATAGATAATGGAAGCAACTGGCATAAAATGGAAAGTGTTAAAGTAGAATTTAACACTCATACAGATGCTTTAAGCGGAGTTAACGATTATGGACTTAATTCATGGAACTCTGGAAAGAAAGATGATACTTATACTGGAGATACAACTGGAATAACTTATACAGGTCACATAAGAGATAAAGCAGGAAATCAAAATACATGTACAGTTTGGTTTAAGAAAGATTCGACTAAACCAGAATGTGAATTTGTACTAGGTGGAGATCAAGGAGCAAATGATTATTTCGTTACAGATGTTCAAGTACAAATTGTATCGACAGATGCAACAAGTGGTATACGTATATCTTCGATAGATGGCGTAGAAGGACAAACAAGCTTAGTGCATACTGCAGAAACTCCAGGAAGGACATATGTAGGATTAACTAGAGATAAAGCAGGAAATAAAAAAGCATGTTCTATAGCTGTCAAGAAAGATACAATAGATCCAACATGTACCGTTGAAGTAACAAGTGGTACAGTAGGAACTAATGGTTGGTATAAAAAAGGAACAGTAACTGTAGGATTCACAAATACATACGATGCCACAGCAGGAGTAGCAAGTGCATTATTCGATAATGGACAATCAACAAAATCTACTTCGACAAGCACGGGAGGAGAAGTTACATGGACTGGAACAGTTACTGATGACGCAGGCCATACTGGAACATGTTCAGTAAAATTCAAACTAGATGCAACAGATCCAACTTGTAGTATAGGAACAAATGGAGCAAACTTCACTTCAACTTGTACTGATAGTGCAACAGGAGACTCTGGAATGGCATCATGTAAATTCGGTAATGGAAGTGCAACTATTGAAGCAGGTAGTACAGGAACATATACACTTACTTCTACTGATAAAGCAGGAAATGTTAAGACATGTTCTAAAACAGTAACAGATGCACCAGTATCTAAATGGACAAAGAAAACAGATAAATGTGGAAGAGATGCTCACTATGACTGTTCATGGATGGTAGCACAATCAATCGATGGACAATCAAGTTGTCCAAGTGACCAATCTTGTTCAGATGGTTACTCTGATTTAACAAATAACATTAAGAAAGTAGGAAGTTGTACTACTAATTATTCATACTATTGGGATGATTTTGAAACACTTAAGAATGTCGATGGTTGTACAGTTGGTACAACACAGTGTAACTATGGTAATTTAGGTGCAGAAAAAATATCAAAATGTGATTGTAAGGCAGGAGTATGTACAGTTACTAATGCTAAATGTAAGAGAAAAGTATCATCATATAGTTATACTTTCCAAAGATGTAGTTGTACTAGAGATTATTACAATTATGGATGGAAAGCACAACCAGACCAAACAAATCTTTCAACATGTACACCAGATACATCTAAGTCTTGTTCTAATGCATCAGACTATAATGCAGGAAATACAAGAATAAGATGTAATGCCACAGCATGGGGAAACTGTCCAAGCGGTTCAACAAAGATAAATACTAAATTTTGCTACTCATAATAATAAATGAAGACTTTATTATACATAAAGTCTTTTATTTTATAATAATTATTCTTGCACTCACAATTCCTTTGTGAGAAAATAGATAATAGAGGAGGAGTATATAAAATGAATAATGAAGTAAACAATAATATAAATAATCAAGAACAAAAACCAGTTACAAAAAAAGCTAAAAAATCTAATCCAGCAGGTCTAATAGCTGTTTTAGTAGGAGTAGTAATATTAGTAGTAATACTAATTGTGGTATTTGGATTACTATTCAAGAAAGACAATAAGGAAGATGGAAATAAAGATCCTAAGAAAGATCCAATTTCAGAAAAAATCGATGTTAAATATAACGAGAACAATGGTGTATATGAAAAAGAAGGTATGAAACTAAACATCTTCTTCTTTGATGAAAAAGAAGCATATTTTGAAGTAGCTTCAAACACTAACTCTGTTCATGGAGTAGCAGAAATGAAAGATGGTAAATTAGTATACGAATTAGCTACTACTAATTACACATTCGAATTTAAAGATAAGAAAGCAACTCTAACATCATCTGCTAAAGAATTTGATGGAGAATATAAAAGAACAGGAGATTATTCAGGATCAGATTTCTTCACACAACATTATGGTGATGAAAAATACTTAGATAACTATAATGGTGAATATAAAGATGGAGAAAAAATCATCAGAATGTATCAAATTGATGCAAGTAGTGTAAGAGTACAATTCAAATATGAAATTAACAATAGTGATTTAGTATTTGAAATTAAAGATGAAAATACTTTATATCTAAAATTCTTTGATGATGAAATGACTCTTAAGTTAAATGGAGATAAATTAGAAGCAACTAAAAAAGGTAAAAATGTTGATTTACCATTAGAAGGTAATTATTCTAAAACTAAGAAATTAACTATGAAAGATATTTTTGAAAATTTCTCTGAAAGATAATATAAATAAAATAATAAAAAGGTGGTATTATGAAGACATTTAGAGATCTATTAAAAATAATAGTCATACCATTAATAATACTAGTTATTCCATATATTTTTATAAGTATACCAGCATTCTATGGATATATTCCATTTGAGGTTACATTTGATAGTATGACACCTACTTATAAGGATGGAGACTTTGTATATTATACTAGAGTAAAAAGTACTGAGATCAAAGAGAATGACCTTATAGTATTCGATGACAAAAACTTTGAGAAACAAAGATTATTTCATAGAGTTATAGAAATAAATGAATATGGATATGTTACTAAAGGTGATGCTAAACTATCTAACGATCCAGAGATAGTTAAATTTGAAGAAGTAATAGGAAAAGTACAAGATTTGCACTTTCCAATTCTAGGACCATATGTAAGTTTTATAAATGATAATTTTGAAATATTATATATATCTTTAGGAATATGGATATTATATTTCATAATCAGTATTATGGTAATTATAAGTAATATAAAAGAAAGAAGACAAGCGCGTTTACTAGCTAAAGCAAAAAAAGAGTTAGAAGCGCAGCAAAAAGAAACACCTAATACAAATGAAAATAAAGAAGAGAAAAAAGTATAAATAGGATGATTTTATCATCCTTTTTTTTTATTTAAATATCAACTTTATGAGTAGATTTTTATAATATTATGGTATACTTTATATTAGAGTAGGTGACATGCATGAATAAGAAAAACAAAGGATTTACACTTATAGAAATTATTGCTGTAGTAATTATTTTAGGATTAGTATTATTAATAGCAATTCCTTTTTTTGGTGGAAGTCTAGACGTATTTAGAGAGGACTATTATATCAATTTGTCTGGAACAATGGAAAACGTAGGTAGAGAATTCTTTACTGATAATAGATTATTCTTACCAGACAGATACTTAGATAGTGCAGTAGTAGATGCTAATACACTTTTAGAAGAAAAATATATTGATAGCTTTAAAGATTACAATGGTAACCAATGTAATAAGATGGAAAGTTATGTAATAGCCATTAAAGTATCAGCAGATGAGTATGAGTATTCGGCATGTATTAAGTGTCTAGATGACGATTACGATAATACAAATAAAGATGCTTGCTCAGAAGCATGGAAAAATGGTTATACAAAGGTAGTATTCGATAATCCACAACCAGTATATGTTTATAGAGGAACAAGTAGAACAGAATTAAAAGATTTAATAAAAACATATCCAGATATAGTAAGATGTGGAAATGCTTCTTGTAATCCAGAGATAATGAGAGTATCAGGAGAAGGAGAAAATGGAATTGGAGCCGTTTATCCAAAGAATATAGATACAGTAGATACAAGTAAATTAGGAACATATAAAGTTTATTACGAGTATGAAAATAGTGGAGAACTTATCGAAGGAAAAGTAATTGTCTACGAAAACAAACCAACAACAGTTAATATCAAAAAAGTAAATAACGTAAGACATAATACTATAACAACAGCCCCAGTATCAGAGACAACAGATTACGATCCAGATGATAGAACTCACTGGGCAAATGATAAGCTAGAAATCAATTTATCATATAGATTCCCAGCACCACCTGAGGCAGAAGCAGGACTAAAAGTAACAAAATATCAGATGTTCTATAACAACAGATGGGAAGACGTAAATTGTGTAGAAGCTATTAAAGCAACAGATCCAGATAATAAATGTACATTCTACATTAATAAAGAGATGGATATAAACATAAAGATAAGAAGTATAGATAACAAAGGTCACACATCACAGAATACGAGAGAGTACAATTTAAGAATAGATAAAACACCTCCAGCATGTGAACTAGACAAATCAGGAACCATAATTGTTCAAGATAGACAGTGGTATGTAACAGATGTAAGAATCTTCTTCAAATCAAAAGGAGATGTAACAAGTAATAACATCCCATACCCAGGAGCTAGTCCAATCAATTCTGGAGAGAAGTTTAGTGGAGTAACACTAAGTGAAATATTAACAAATACAGAAAACTTCCAAAGAACAGACACAGACTGGATGTATTGGTATGGATATATTGAGGATAACGCAAGAAACGGTACAGTATGTAGAATAAGACTAAGACGTGATGCTACT
>JAEEGL014198292.1_pt1 | contig 15328 bp, 12 predicted proteins | sample 9134231 | NCBI WGS metagenome assembly JAEEGL01 (sample SAMN16246548, study PRJNA631951) | gut metagenome | biome: gut microbiome; feature: rumen; material: fiber-attached | host: Bos | place: Iran: Karaj | collected 2018-10 | reverse complement strand
GAGAACGAGGACCTGCAGAGCATCATGCTGGGCATCAAGCAGTGGAAGGGGAACGTCCACCTGAATTTCGGCGACCCGCTCACGGAAGACGAGATCCGCGAGGCCTCCATCTGCGACAAGAATGACCGCTATCAGAAAATCCGCCACGCCGTGGACGTCCGGGTCATCAACGGCTACAAGCTCTGGAATACGAATCTGATCGCCTACGACCTGGCCAACCATACCTATAAGTATGCCGACCGGTATTCCCCTGAGGAAGTCGAAGCCTTCACGGAGTTTACGGAACACCAGTTGGACCAGGTGGAGCCTACGCTCAACCGCGCGGTGCTTCGCGACATCTTCCTCCGCATCTATGGCAACCCCGTGATGATGAAGGAAAAGTTTGCAGAGGAACAATAAGAAAAGCGGCCTTAGAGCCGCTTTTCTTAATTCTTGATATGCACGTCCATCTGCGGGAAGGCGAACTGAATGCCGTGTTGCGGCAGTTCCGTGTAGATGGTCTCGTTCAGCCAGTAAATGACGCCCATGAATTCAGCTCCTGTCGCCCAGACGCGTAGCTTTACTTCCACGCTGCTGTCACCCAGCGAATTGACGACAACCCAGGGATCCCAAGCTCCGGGAGTGTTGTGATCGAGAATATTCTCGTTCTGGCTGGCGATGCGAAGCAGCTCGGCGCGGACATCTTCGATCGGCGTCCCGTATTGAACGTGGATTTTCATGTCGATCCGGCGGGGATTCCGGGAACTGTAGTTGTCGATATTACCGTTGGAAAGGGCTCCGTTGGGGATGGTGATTTCACGGTTGTCGGTCGTAATCAGCTTTGTATGCACAATGGTGATTTCGGAAATCCAGCCGAAATAGCCTTGGGCCTCCACATAGTCCCCGACCTTGAACGGTTTGAAAGCGAGGAGCATCAGTCCGCCGGCGAAATTCTGGACTGTACCGCTCATCGCCATACCAACGGCCATGCCGCCGGCAGCCAGCAGCGCGGCGATGGAAGTGATATTGATGCCCAGGGTGCCGACCATCGCCAGGATGAGCACAACCCACAGCAGGGCGGTCACCATGCTCTGAATGAAAGAGGCCAGGGTGGAATCCGACTGTTTCTTGGCAAATGCCTTCGCAATGATTTTCTTGGTTTTCCGGATCAGCCAGGCGCCGACCACGTAGATGGCAAGCGCGAGAAGCAGTTTGAGGCCGAACTTGGCAACGGCGGAAGCGGTTCCTTGAAGGAGTTCGTTCGCCGGCGTAGTACGGATGGTCTCCACGAGCTGTGACCCCTTTGCGACAAGGGTGTCAGGGGAGAACTCCACGGGAGCGGATTGGAGGAGATGGAGCCGCATAATGTTATAGATTGAGGATTAAATATGCCATATAGCCGGCCCAGATGGTGACGCACAAGGCTCCGTCCAGGCGATCGATCTGGTCTTTTTTCCCGATCACCAGCACCGATGCCAGAACCAGGGCGCTCAGGAGCAGGACACCCAGGTCCACATAATTCATCCCTGCGAAAGACAAGGGAGTGATGAGGGCGGATCCGCCCAGGATCAGGAGGATGTTGAAGACATTGGAGCCGATGATGTTGCCCAGGGCCAGCTGGCCCTTCTTCTTGGCGGCGGCAACGACACAGGTGGCCAGTTCCGGCATCGAGGTGCCGCCGGCCAGGATGGTGATGGCGATGAACTTGTCGCTGACACCCAGGGCGTGGGCGATTTCCGTGGCATTGTCGACAAACAGGTTTCCGCCGAATACGAGCCCGGCCAGGCCGGCAGCGATCATCAGGAGGCACAGCCAGATATTCCGCTGCTTGGCGGGGGAGTCATCCTCATCTGCCTTGTTTCCCTTGAAACTCATCCACATATAAAGCAGGAAGAAGGCAATCAGGATGGCACCGTCCACGCGGTTCAAACCGTCGGTACCGATTCCGAAAAAGGTGTGCTCGAGCCCGAGGACGATAAGCAGGACCGTGATGAAGATGTTGACCGGAATGTCGCGCTTCTTGTTGGAGGTAGTGACGGCCATCGGGAGGATCAGTGCCGTGACGCCGAGGATGAGGAGGGTGTTCATGATGTTGGACCCCACGACATTGCCGATGGCGATATCGGCGTTTCCGTGGAAGGCACCGATGAAACTGACGACCATTTCCGGGGCGGATGTGCCCATCCCGACGATGGTCAGGCCGATGATGAACTCGCTCAGGCCGAACCGGCGGGCAACGCCGGAGGCTCCGTCGACGAGCCAGTCTGCCCCCTTGACGATGAGGAACAGTCCGGCCAGCAAAAGAAGTACTTGTATCCAAATGTTCATTTCACCTTCCGTTTAAGTGCACACACGTTCTCCACATGCATCGTGTGAGGGAACATATCGACGGGCTGCACGGCTGTAATCTCGTAGTCCTGGCACAGGATTGCGAGGTCGCGGGCCTGCGAGGCGGGATTGCAACTGACATAGACCATCCGGTCCGGAGCGGCGTTCAGGATCACCTTTGCCACATCCGGATGGATGCCGGCGCGGGGAGGGTCCAGGATTACGACGTCGGGCCGGCCATGCTTGGAGATGAACTGGTCATTCAAGACATCTTTCATGTCACCGGCGAAGAATTCGCAGTTGGAGATCCCGTTGGCGGCCGCATTGGCCCGGGCATCTTCGATGGCCTCCGGAACATATTCAATACCAATGACTTTCGATGCTTTTCCGGAGACAAACTGAGCGATGGTCCCGGTGCCGGTATACAAGTCGTAAACCACTTCGTTGCCACTCAGGGCCGCGAATTCACGGGCGACGGAATAAAGCCGGTAAGCCTGTTGGGAGTTGGTCTGATAAAAAGACTTCGGCCCGATCTTGAACCGCAGACCCTCCATTTCCTCGTAGATGGCGTCATCGCCTTTGTACAGGATAGGGGACTGGTCCCCGATGGAGTCGTTCAGTTTCTCGTTGATGACATAGTAGAGGGAGGAAATCTGCGGGAATGCTGCCGATACGGCGTCCAGGAGGGCTATCCGGCGATCCTTATCTTCATAGGCGAAGCAAACGATGAGCATGACCGCACCCGCTTCCGTTGTCCGGACGAACATATTGCGGAAATAGCCCTGGTTTTCGCGGATGTTGTAGAACTCGTACCCGTGTTCAATACAGAACTGCTTGATAAACAGTCTGATAGAATTGGACGGTTCAGGCTGGAGCCAGCATTTCCTGATATCCAGGACCTTGTCAAAAAACTTGCCGACATGGAAGCCGAGGCCCATCCGGTCGTTCTCCCGGATGGTTTCCGGATCCTCGTCCCGAAGAATCCAGCGTTTCTCGGAAGCGCTGAATTCCAGCTTGTTACGATAAAACTGGGTCCGGGAAGAGGGGAGTGTTGGCCTGATTTCCGGCACCTCCAGATGCCCGATGCGGACCAGCTGGTCATAGACCTGCTGGCGCTTGGCGTCCAGCTGCATCTGATAAGGAAGCGGCTGCCAGCGGCAACCGCCGCAAGTGCCGAAATGCTCGCAGAAAGGCTCAAGTCGCTGTGGGGACGGCTGCACCATCCGGGCGATGAACCCTTCCATATAATTCTTCTTTTTCTTATAAACCCTGATGTCGACAAGATCTCCCGGAACGGCGAAATCGACGAAGACCACCATACCGTCCACGTGCGTCAGGGCTTTACCTTCAGCAGCTACGGATTCGATGGTGACATTTTCCAGCAGCAGGTCGACTTTTTTCTTGCTCATCTCAAGCGTACATATATCCAAAGCAAATGTACGTATTTTTAAAGGATTTTGAAATAGGTAGCTGATTCTTTCCTGCAGGGGACCAGTTTCAATCCTTTACTTAACATAATATAAATTGTGTAACAAATTGGACAATTCGGATATTATTCATATATTTACACGAATTTAGAAACGCCTATGATTAAACGGATCCACATTCTCACTGGAATCATTGCGCTGGCTGCCGTTTCCGGATGTGCCGTGGACAATTCGTACAATTTGGAAAACCTGGATACCGAGATGACTTTTTTCAAGGGATCCGATTTTCCGGTTCCTGACCTGAAACCCTTTCTCATCGGTGATTATCTGGATTTGAACGGGTATGATTATATCATCACGGATGACCATGGCGATTATTATATCCGGTTCGAGCTCGAGCCTGTCGTTGCCTGCGTGACGGTACCGGCCTTGGGATCGGACGACCGGATTCCCATTGATTTCGACCCCGTGGAGTTCGAATTCGGACGCGTTCCCGATTTCCTTTCCGGCAAGGACCAGCAGATTGCTCCCGACCTGTCGGAAATGGAGATCGAATTGGGATTGGACAGTGAGATACCGGCTGAGTTTACGGCTTCCTGCACCCTTGAAACCCTGGTTTCCGGAAAGGTAAATCATAGCTATTACATTGATAATCTGCCAATTAGATATGGTGAAAACCGGTATTTCATCAAAGAGAAGGCTGCCGGCCCGGATGATATTGCCGTGGCAGGATTGGGAAGCATCCTCTCCCCTGTTCCGGACGCATTGAAATTCAGCCAGTTAGATATTTTTGCCACGGCTGGGCAGCGGGCTCTCGTTGCTCCCGGCGTAGATTATGATTTGCTATTCAATGCCTTGATTCAGACTCCGATCTGTTTCTCCGCCGACAACCGTTTCACGCTCACCTTCCCGCTCGATGCTTCCCTCGATCTTGACAAGGTTGGTCTGAAGAAAGCTGAACTCTGGCTGGACTACGACAATACGGTTCCGTTGAATTTCTCCCTTGTTGCCTATGCATTGGACGCTTCCGGAAAACGGATCGATACGGTGAAGGCCAGCACGGATTCAGAAATAGCCGGGCTTTCGAGCGGTACCGCCTGCATCACGCTCACCACCTCCGGCGACCTGCGTTTCTCCAGCATCGAAATCGAGCTGACGGTTTCTTCCGGATCCACCCTTTCGGGCGTCCACATCAACCAGAATCAGGGCCTGCGTTTCCATTCAATGCACCTCTATCTTCCCGACGGCATCCAGGTCAGGCTGGATACCCCTGTAAACCCGTAAATACATCAGTCTATGAAAAAAACATATTCGTTCTTTCTGACCTTGGTCCTTGTTTTCGGACTCTCTTCCGCACTCCGGGCGCAGGAATTGGAAACCGGTTATTTCCTGGGCGGAAATCCTTACGCTTTCCGTCTCAATCCCGCTTTCCAAAGCGAACGCAATGTCTTTTCCATCGCTCTTGGCCAGACGGGTCTCGGAGCTTGGAGTAACCTGGGTGTCAGCACGTTGCTGTATCCGGACAATGGCAAGGTGTATACGTTCCTGAATGACCGGGTCAGTTCTGCCGATTTCATGCGGAAAATCCGGAAGAGCAACAGTCTCGACCTGGATGCGCGCGTGAATCTCCTGACCCTGGGTTTCTGGGCTGACCAGCGCTTCTTCACCCTGGATTTCAATGTCCGGAGCCTGAATGCCGTTTCCGCCCCTTATGACCTGTTCAGTTTCCTGAAGGAAGGTTCCGGAAGCAGGAATTCTTTCGATTTCTCCGGAATGGGAATCCGTTCCAAGGAATTCATCGAAGCAGCCTTCGGCTGGTCCAAGAACTATGAGAACCGGTTCAATGTCGGCTTCCGTGCCAAGGGCCTCGTGGGTATCGCCGAAGCGGAAGTCCTGGTGCAGAACCTGAAACTGACGATGACCAACGAGCGGTGGGAGGTCCTTTCCAAGAGTGTCCTGAATGCCTCCTCCCCTGCCCTGACCTATACCAAGAGCGGGAATGAATTGGATATCAGTTCCATCGGCTTCGATAACAAACATATCGGTCCTGCCGGATTCGGCGGCGCCGTCGACCTGGGTGTCAGTTGGAACGTCCTTCCCATCCTGACCCTGTCGGCTTCGGTCCTCGACCTCGGCGTCATGCGTTGGAACCGGGAAATCAGAGGCCTTTCCCCCGAATCCGCCTATGCCTGGGTTCCTGCTGAACAGGAAGGCGGCGGTCAGGAAGGCTGGGATGCGGAGATCGAGAAAGCAAAGACGGCCCTTTCCGGCGTCATCCGGTTCCAGGATGTTTCGGGATCGGGCACCCACTTGGAGATGCTCCCCTTCCGGATCAATGCCGGTGCCGAATTCCGGATGCCTTTCTATGAGCGTCTGACGGTCGGCGCCCTTTATCAGGGCCGTGGCGGCACCTGCTATTCCCGCCATACGGGGCGTTTCTCCCTGAACTGGAATCCCCTGGATTACCTGAGCATGTCCACCAGTACCACGCTCGGCAATCTTGCTAAAAGCATTGGGTTTGCACTCAACCTGCATCCTGCGGCTTTCAATCTCATGATCGGATGTGATTACATTCCTTTCCATTGCGTGAACATTTCTCCGCTCATCAGAGATATACCTGCCCGCTATCAGTCGCTCACCATTCTCCCCCGCGACCGGATGAACCTGAATCTCTATATCGGGTTCAACATGGCCGTGGGCCGCTGCCGCCTGGACCACAAGAAGCGTTTCATGTGGTAGGAATCTGATACCTGATACCATTGTACTATATGCCTGTAACCGTAAAACCCGTTACCAGCCGGAAAGAACTCCGTGCATTCGTCAAGTTTCCGCTGAGACTCTATCAGGGATGTCCCTATTACGTCCCGAGCCTGTATATGGATGAAATGGCCTCGCTGGATGTGGCCAAGAATCCGATGTGCAAGTATGCCAAGTTGGAGAAGTATTTGGCATACAATGAGAAAGGAGAAGTCGTCGGCCGCGTGGCCGCCATCATCAACGAAATCGCCAACCGGGATTGGAACCATTCTGAGGTCCGTTTCGGATGGATTGATTTCGTGGATGACAAGGAAGTGTCCAAGGCCCTCATCGAGGCCGTCATCGCCTTCGGAAAGAAGCATGGGATGACCCGGATTTCCGGTCCGCTCGGCTTCACGGATTTCGACAACGAAGGCTGCGTCGTGGAAGGTTTCGACGATATCAGCTCGTTTAACCTGAAGTATAATTTCGCCTATTACAAGGATCATTTCGAGGCGCTCGGCTTCGGAAAGGCGAATGACTGGCTGGAGTATCGCATCTTTGTCCCGGAGCAGGTCCCTGAGAAGGTTTCCCGTGCTGCTGCCCTCGTATCGGAGCGGTACGGCCTTCATATCCGGAAGATTACCAAGCGGGAGGTCCGGAAGGAAGGTTACGGCCGGAAGATCTTCGACCTGATCAACCGCACCTATTGCCAGCTGTATGATTTCACCGTTCTTCCGGACGAAGTGATCGACCATTATGTAGACACTTATCTCGGGCTGATCGACCTTCGCTTCATCACCCTGATCGAGGATGCCGCCGGCAAACTGGTGGCCGTGTCCCTGACGATGCCGTCCATCGCCCATGCGGCCCAGAAAGGAGGCGGATATCTTCTCCCGTTCGGGTGGTGGCATCTGCTCAGGTCCACCTACATCAAGCACGAGGACGGGCTGGAACTGCTGATGATCGCCGTGGATCCGGAATACAGGAACCGGGGCGTCCACTCCATCATCTTCAACGAACTGATTCCGATGCTCATCCAGGGCGGTTTCAAATATGGCGAGTCCAACGCCGAGATGGAGACCAACAACAGTGTCCAGAACCTGTGGAACCTCTATCAGAAGGAATTCAAGCGCCGTCGCCGCGTCTTCAGCAAAGAAATCTAGGCTATGTCAGCGTCAAGCACCATGCTCCCTCCCCTGCCGGAACGGATGCGCCCGAAGTCCCTGGACCAGTATGTGGGCCAGCGGCACCTGGTGGGTGAAGGCTGCGTCCTGCGGAAAATGATCGAGAGCGGAAACCTGTCCTCTTTCATCCTGTGGGGGCCTCCGGGCGTGGGAAAGACGACGCTTGCCCATATCATCGCCGAGACGATGGACCGGGAGTTCTTCACCCTTTCCGCGGTCAGCTCCGGCGTGAAGGAAGTCCGTGAGGTCTTCGAGAAGGCCCGGAGCGGCGGCCTATTCAACCAACGGGGCGCTCCTATCCTTTTCATCGATGAGATCCACCGGTTCAACAAGGCGCAGCAGGATGCCCTTCTCGGCGCCGTGGAGACCGGGACCATCGTGCTGATTGGTGCGACGACCGAGAATCCCTCTTTCGAGGTCATCACCCCGCTCTTGTCCCGTTGTCAGGTATTTGTTCTCAAATCATTGGAAAAGAATGATTTGCAGACATTGCTGGACCGCGCGCTCAAGGAGGATGTCCTGCTGAAGGACCTGGATGTCCGGTTGGTGGAAACCGACGCGCTGATGCGGTACAGCGGAGGCGACGGGCGCAAGCTCCTGAATGTGCTGGAGATTGTCATCGACTCGTTTGCCGGCCGTTCTCCTGTCGTCATCGACAACAAGACGGTGACGGAAAGCATCCAGGAGAACATGGCCATCTACGACAAGGACGGTGAGATGCATTATGACATCATCTCCGCTTTCATCAAGAGCATCCGCGGTTCCGACCCGAACGCGGCCATCTACTACCTGGCCCGGATGATCGACGGCGGAGAGGATCCCTTGTTCATCGCCCGCCGGCTGTGCCTGTCGGCTTCGGAGGATGTGGGGCTCGCGAATCCGAACGCCCTCCTGCTGGCCAACGCCTGTTTCGAGGTCGTCTCCAAGATCGGCATGCCGGAAGGCCGGATCCCGCTGGCCGAAACCACGGTCTACCTGGCCTCCTCCCCCAAGAGCAACGGCTCCTACATGGCGGTTGAGAAAGCGCTTGCCCTCGTCCGGGAAACCGGCAACCTTCCGGTCCCGCTGCCGATCCGCAACGCACCGACTCAGTTGATGAAGGATCTTAATTACAGTGACGGATACAAGTATGCCCACGATTATCCCGGCCATTTCGCCGACATGGAGTTCCTCCCGGAAGAGATCAAGGGTACCGTCTTCTATGAGCCGCAGGAAAACAGGCACGAGAACACCCTTCGTGCCTACCTCGAGGCCTGCTGGCCCAAGTATTACGGAAAACACTGATTCCAGGATATCCTAGAAAGGATAACCGACGCCGAAGTGGAGGGCGAAATTATCCCGCTTGAGCCAGTCTTTCGGCCCGAGCCAGCGCTCCCCTGCCGCCCGGTAGGGTTCGTAGACCTTGGCACCCATGTCCACGCGGACCAGGATGAAATCCAGGTTCACCCGGATGCCCAGGCCCCAGTCGCCGGCGATGGTGTCGAAGGAAAAGGCGCTTTTCTCAAGCCATTCGGTGTTCCGCAGGTCCCACACGTTGCCCACGTCCGCGAAAAGCGCACCTTCCAGTTTCCAGACGATCGGGAAGCGGTATTCGACGTTGGCCTCCATCTTGAAATCACCCGTCTGGCTCGGGATCAGGAAGTACTCGTTCCAGGGCTCCACGCCGCCCGGACCCAGGGCCCGGGCCTGCCAGCCGCGCATGCTGTTCGCGCCGCCGGCATAGAACTGTTTCTCAAACGGGACGGTCGAAGAATTCCCGTAACCATAGGCCGCCCCGATCAGGAACCGGAGGGCCAGCGCCTGGTTGTCGCCCCCCCCGAAACGGAAAGTCTGTCCGAGTGACAGCTCGCCCCGGACATACTGGGCATACGGCGTGTTCCAGATGGTATGCTGCCCATATTCGTTGGTAGGCATCGCCGAGTTGAACAGGCTGAGGATATTGCCGGATACGTCGAAACTCAGACGTGCGTAGCTGTAGGAACGCTTGGGAATGGTGGATGCGTCCGTCGTGTAGTAGAGCATGCCGCCAACGCCCATGTCGAAGTGGTCGGAATAGGCGTTGAGCAGGAACAGGTCGTTGAGCAGCCGCTCGTAGAAACTGTCCGAGATGCTGAACAGCCGGACGATATTGGCCTGGAACGGATAGAACTGGTAGTAGAAGTTCCGGAGCAGGTTGCCGGTATAGCCGAAGGACGTCGTGATCATCGTCCGCTTGTATTCCGGACGGTCCTGGTAGCTGAAGCCGAGGTTGATGTCGGTATGGGGCAGGCTGGATCCCCGGAAGATCCGGTTCGGCAGGCCGATGAGCTTGGGGATGCGGACGCTGCTGGTGATGCTGAATTCCGTGGAGCGGATATCCTCCTTCGGCTTGAACTGGAAATTGCCTTTCAATCCCAGGTTAAGCAGTTCGCCGCCGTGGAAGATATTCTTGTGGAAGTAGCTGAGCTGTGGGGAGATACCGTACAGGCCGGTCGAGTTGACGGAGGCTTCCAGATTGGCCTTGAAGCCCTGGATACCGCCGCTTTGGAGAAGGATGTTGCAGTCCACGACGTCGTCCGAAACGGGATTCATCGTCACGTTCACGCCGTTGAACACGCTCAGGTTGGACAGGCGGGAATAGTTGGCATTCACCAGCCGCTCACTGTATGGCATCCCGGGATGGAGGATGTTCAGGTCTTCAAGGATGGAGGTCCGGATGGGCACTTCCTCCGGATAGGAAAGGGTGACTTCGCCGATGCGGAACTTCCGGTGGGGCTTGGCCTGGTCAGGGGTTCCGCTGCGCGGGTACTCGCGGATGAACATCTTGAGGTCGGCGATGCCGTCGGAAGACAGGGTGTCCGCCTCGAAATAATAGAAACTCTGGTTGAAACCGTAGTAGCCCCGGTTGCGGAAATACTGGGACGAACGGCTGGTCTCCTCCTCCAGGGCGGCTTCAGACAGATACTGGCCCACCTTGATGGTCGAGCGCCTCAGGTCCGCTTCGAACTCGTCCACGAACTCCAGGTCCTTGGGCAGGTCATACGAGATGGACCCGATCCTGTACCGGCGTCCCGGATGGACATAGTAGGTCACATAGGCCCTCCTTCCCCGGTATTCGGTCTCGCTCCGGATCTGCGAACCGTAGAAACCGATGTAATCCAGGTGGTTGACCATGTTGTCGATGCTCGCGGCAACCTGGGTGGAGTCGAAAACGACAGGGGCGGATCCCAAGGTCCGGACCAGGTTGTTCCACCAGGTGTCGGCGGTGTCGGCCCAGTTGTAGATGGCGACCGACGGACTGTAACCCAGCAGGGAGGGATTGGGCTTCTGGGCCACGTATTTGCCGAGTTCGGAACTGGACACCTGCCGGCCTTCCACTTTGATCCTGTTTCCGGCGAGCCGGTATTTCCCCGGGGGCAGGATACGGGTGGTGCTGCAGGATACGACGGCCGCACCCAGCATCAGGACCCCTATGAGTTTCCGAAGGTTCATTCCTACAAAATTAACACTTTTCCTGTGTATTTCGCCAAGAATTATGTATAACTTTGCAAGGTATGAGCATCTCCAAGAATGAACTGCGGCAGGTCCGCTCCCTTTCCCAGAAGAAGTTCCGGGATGAAACCGGTCTGTTCGTCGTCGAAGGCGGGAAAATGGTCGCCGAGGCGCAGGCTTCCGGCTTCGAAGTCGTAAAGGTGTACCGTAGGGAGGAAATCGGCGAAGATGCGATGGAACGCCTGTCCAGCCTCTCGTCCCCCTCCCCTGTCTTAGCTGTGGTCCGCAAGCCCTCCCGCACCGGTTTCCAGCCTGCCAGCGGCCTGTACCTGGCCCTGGACGGCATCCGCGATCCCGGCAACCTGGGCACGATTCTCCGGATTGCCGACTGGTTCGGCATCGATGCGGTCATCGCTTCGGAAGATACGGTGGACCTGTACAATCCCAAGGTGGTCCAGGCCACGATGGGAGCCATTTTCCGGGTTCCCTTCCATTCCTTGGACATCCCTTCCTTCTGCCGGTCCGTCCTTGCTGCCGGCGGGCACGTCTACGGCACTTTCCTGGACGGGCAGAATCTCTATCAGCGTACCTTGGACTGCGGAGCGGCGGCCCCTTCGGTCATCGTCATCGGCAATGAATCGAACGGCATTTCCGGCGAGACGGCCGCCTGCGTGAGCGACCGTCTCTACATTCCCCCTTATCCGGCCGACGACCCGGGTTCGGAATCCCTCAATGCGGCTGTCGCCACGGCAATTACCGTTGCCGAATTCAGGAGACGGCAATCATCGGAATAGCAGGATTCTCTTCCCCAACCGTCGCTATGCGACCCCTCCCTAACGGGCCCCTCCCTCTTATGATGCCAAGGGTGGCACAGGTTGGGGAAGAGAACCCTGCTATTCCAATGGAAGTGCGATGAAGTCCTTGGAAGGAATCTTTACGGTTTGGACGGGGGGAAGCTGGGCTCCAAGGTAGGAGGATGCTTCCGGAGGGATGGTGACTGAAACGGTGGCGTCGGGACCGAAATTGGCAACGACGAGCCAGGTTTCGGAACCGTCGCCGCGGAGGAAGGCGAAGTGACGGTCGGGATGGAAGCCCTTGCCCTGGCAATAGCCGAGGTCAAAGGTTTTTCCCTCCTTGAAAGCGGGACGTCGGGCGAGAGACAGTGCCTCGCGATAGCGCTTCAGAATGGATTTCTGCTTGGTATTCAATCCTTTACGTCCGTCCGAGATATACTGTCGAAGGGCTTGGAGGCTTTTGACCGTCCACCAGTCGAAGATGGAAGTGCGGCCGTTGACGCCGCTGAAGGGTTCGTCGTCCATGCCCCGCTCCCCCACTTCTTCTCCGAAATACAGCATGAAAGGGGCTGTGTTCAACAGGAGCGAGACACCCAGGGCGGCGTAGCCCGCTTCGGCACTGCCGGCGAAGAAGTCGGAGGCGACGCGCTGCTCGTCGTGGTTTTCCAGGAAGTTCAGCATCCGGGGCTGTAGGTCGCCGAGGAACTGCCAGTTCCAAGTGAGTGCCTGGGCCGTCAAGCCGTCATAGGTTACGGAGCGGACCGTGTCATAAAGACCGGACTTGTCGTACAGGAGGTCGAATCCGACCTCTTCCACGTACTTCCGGTATTTTTCCTTCTCATATACCTCGGCGATGAACCGGATGTACGGGAATTCGGACTTGATCCGGGCGATGAGCCATTGCAGGAAGGCGGGAGGAACCAGTTCCACCATATCGCACCGGAAGCCGTCCACGCCCTTGAGCGCCCAGAAACGGACGATGTCATACATCTTGTTCCAGGTGCCCGTATGGAAGTCGCAGTAATTGATCTTGATTGTTTCGTACCAGTCGTTAATGGACGGAGCGGATGAAAAGCAGTTGCCGGATGCCTTGGCGGGATACTCGTAATAGGCGTTGCCGGTACAGGCTTCCGGAAGCCGAAGCGTTTCACCGGGGTAATAGAAGAAATCGTTTTCAGCCGCCCAGTGAACGGAAGTGTCGTCATCGGCACCCAGGGAACGGACACCCGGAAGATGGCTCTGATAGTCCCGCGCCACATGGTTCGGAACAAAGTCCATGATCACCTTGAGTCCGTGCTGATGGGTGCGTTCCACCAGTTGAAGGAATTCTTCCATCCGGTTATCCGGATCCGTTGCCAGATAGGGATTTACATCATAGTAATCCGTGATGGCATAAGGTGATCCCGCCTCCCCTTTCACGATCTGCGGGTGCGAGGGCGTACAGCCTTCGTCCGCTTTTCTCGTCGCGTGCCGGATGATACCCGTGTACCAGACGGAATCCACTCCGAGTCCTTTGATGTAATCCAGGCTTTCTCCGTCGATGCCGGAGAATTTCCCGTTCGCCCACAGGCGGGGCAGAAGCTGGTAAATGATCTGTTTCATAGCGAATAGATTCCGATTTCCACCTCGGAAATCCGTTCCTGCAAGGCGAGTTTAAGCCGGTCGACCGCCTCTTGGAAGGAAAGGTTTTCGTCTCCGTTGATCCATTGCCCGATGGGCCACTGCTGATGGTTGACCGCCTCGGAAAACCGGATGATCTCCACCTGCTCGTCCACAAACGATCCCAGCGTCGTGAAAGCGGGTTTGAGGGCGGCCCATCTCAGTTTGAGCCTGGCCTTGAATTCGTCATGCTGAAGGAGATTCCCGTAAAACAGGCTGTGATCGATCTTCAGGCCCTTCACCCCCGGGATGAAAGTATACCAGTCGAAATCCCAGACGGGACCAGCCACCAGCATACCGTCCCGATAATGGTAATAGCAGCTTTTGGGGTGGTTGGGCTCCATGTTCCCGGTCAGCTCATGGACGATGTACCAGTCGCAGAAACTGTCCAGGTCGATCATCCCTTTCCACGTCCCGGCCTCCAAGGCTTCCCCGATACGGTCCAGCAATATCCGGGAATCGGAAAGGACCTTTTCGAATTCGGCCGCTTCCAGGTCGTCCCTGTCCGGGTGCTTGACCTCGACCGGAAGGCCGGGTTGCCAGGAATTGGGCCTGAACCCGTAATCGATCGTGAAATCGGTTTCCTCCCAGTCGCTGACATCCAGGGAAAAAAGGTAATCCGCCTTGAACTTGGATCCTTCCACGTTGACTTTCTCTCCCAGCCAGTAATTGCCCTGGTGCTTGCCGTTCAGGTACAGTTCCACGAACCGCCCGGACGGAGTCCAGTCCAGGCTGGTGCGGCGGGCGACCTCGAACGCCACCACGTTCCGCAGCAGGGTCCGGTCCATCCAGTTGGCCAGCAGCACATAATGCTTGCTCTTGCCGGTGCCGAACAGGTCGGCCTGGTGCCGGAGCTTCAGGGTATACGGCTTCTTGGGGAAATTGTACCAGGTGGAATTCCCCCGCCCCTTGACCATCAGACTGTCTTTTTCGAAGAGGATCTCGCCGTCGTCGCCGGTGATCTGGATCCGGCAGAGTTCCACCCAGGTATGCTTGCTGGTGATTTCCTGGCCGTCGGGCGTGAGGATGTATACCCTCGCCAGCTTTTTCAGGTCATCCGGGATGATGGCGGGCGGGACTTCCGGAACTTGAGGAATGATAACCGCCTGTTCCTCAGACTGTTCAATGACAATATCGTCCTTCCGGCAGGAGGCTGCCAGAAGGACGAAAAGACAAAGGACGATATGACGCCCGGCTCTTACCAGTTCAGGATCTTCTTGAAGTCGTAGGTCTCCGGATCGGCGACATACTTCTTCGCGGCCTCATAGTCGGCCGGCGTGATGAAGTGGCAGATGTGGTTGAAGTAGTTCTGGGAGGTACCGCCTTCGATGTTCACGCGGCGCGGCGGAATCTTGCCCTCGGCGTTCTGCAGGTCCTTCAGGTACAGCGGATGGGCCTCGCCGTCGGCATCGACATACACCATGCAGCCGGTCTCCCCCTTGGCGAAGAGTTCGTAGGCGCCCATGGCGAGTTCGGAGCAGTACGTGAGATCGTAGGCGATCGGGTCCTGGCAGCGGACATCGTAGCCGATCTCCACCGGACGGGTCTTGACCTTCAGGCCGATCTTCTTGAACTCCTTCTCGAGGATGTCGTTGAAGAGGACCGCCTTGGAGATCTTGCCGAGCTCCGGATGGCCGTGCTCGTCATAGGTCATGGACACGCCGGCGTTCTTGATCTCCTGCGGATCCAGGTCGTGGAACACGCCCTCGGCGACGACGACGGTGCCGTAGCCGATGCCCATGAGCTT
>JAEEGL014278685.1_pt1 | contig 15329 bp, 13 predicted proteins | sample 9134231 | NCBI WGS metagenome assembly JAEEGL01 (sample SAMN16246548, study PRJNA631951) | gut metagenome | biome: gut microbiome; feature: rumen; material: fiber-attached | host: Bos | place: Iran: Karaj | collected 2018-10 | reverse complement strand
GGCAAGTGGCTGGAGAACCTCAACGACTGGAACCTGAGCCGCAGCCGCTACTGGGGCACCCCGCTGCCCATCTGGCGCAACGACGACGGTGACGAGAAGTGCATCGGCAGCATCGAGGAACTTTACAACGAGATTGAGAAAGCCGTTGCCGCTGGCGTGATGACCTCCAACCCCTACAAGGACAAGGGCTTCATCCCTGGCGACTACAGCGAGGAGAACTACAATAAGATCGACATCCACCGCCCCTATGTGGACGATATCATCCTGGTGAGCGACAGTGGCAAACCCATGAAGCGCGAACTGGACCTCATCGACGTGTGGTTCGACAGCGGTGCCATGCCTTATGCCCAGCTGCATTACCCCTTCGAGAACAAGGAGGCTGTGGACAACAACGGTTTCTTCCCTGCTGACTTCATCGCTGAGGGCGTGGACCAGACTCGCGGTTGGTTCTTCACCCTTCATGCCATCGCCACCATGGTGTTTGACAATGTGGCCTACAAGAACGTTATTTCCAATGGCTTGGTACTTGACAAGTTTGGTGTCAAGATGAGTAAGCGACTGGGCAACGCCGTTGACCCGTTCATGGCCATTGAAAAATACGGCAGCGATCCCTTGCGCTGGTACATGATCAGCAACTCGTCACCCTGGGAGAACCTCAAGTTCGACCATGAGGGTGTTATCGAGGTGGCCCGCAAATTCTTCGGCACATTGTACAACACTTACTCGTTCTTTGCACTCTATGCCAATGTGGACGGGTTCGACCCCGAAGCCGCACAGGTGCCTCTGGCCGAGCGTCCCGAGATTGACCGCTGGATCATCTCGCTGCTCAACTCACTCATCGCCACTGTCCAGGCCGACCTTGAGGAGTATGAGCCCACCCGTGCAGCACGCGCCATCAGCACCTTTGTCGGTGACCACTTGAGCAACTGGTACGTGCGACTGAACCGCAAGCGCTTCTGGGGTGGCGAAATGACCCAGGACAAGCTGGCTGCCTACCAGACGCTTTACCAGTGCCTCACCACCGTGGCTCTGCTCATGGCTCCCGTGGCTCCCTTCTACAGCGACCGTCTGTACCGCGACCTCACCCACAGCGAGAACTCGGTACACCTCGCCGGCTTCCCCAAGTGTGACGAAACGGTAATCGACAAGCGACTGGAACAGCGCATGCAGGCTGCTCAGGACATCACCTCGATGGTGCTCTCGTTGCGCCGCAAGCAGAACCTCAAGGTGCGCCAGCCGCTCCAGGCTATCATGGTGCCCGTAATGGACGAGAACCAGCGTGCCGATATCGAGGCCATCGCCGACCTCATCCGCAACGAGGTGAACGTCAAGGAAATCAAGCTCGTGGGCAATGACGCAGGTATTCTTGTGAAGCGCGTGAAGCCCGACTTCAAGAAACTTGGCCCGAAGTATGGTAAGGTAATGAAGGCCCTTGCAGCCCGCATCACCAGCATGTCACAGGCCGAGATTGCACAGTTCGAGAAAGAAGGCACGTTCAACGTTGACCTCGATGGCCAGCAGGCCGTAGTCGAACTTGCCGACGTGGAGATCATCAGCGAGGACATCCCGGGCTGGCTCGTCGCCAACGAGGGCAACCTCACCGTGGCACTCGACATCACCGTGACCGACGAGTTGCGACTTGAGGGTATCGCCCGCGAACTGGTCAACCGCATCCAGAACGTGCGCAAGAGCAAGAACTTCGACATCACCGACAAGATCAACGTAACCATCGCTCCCGACGAGCGCACCGATGGCGCTGTAAAGGCCTATGGTGACTACATCGCTCACCAGGTGCTTGCCAACAGCATCACCGTGGCTCCCGTCGATGCTGCAACTGCAGTCGAACTTGACATGGATGGCTGGACGCTTCCCGTTAACGTTGAGAAAGTATAACCAAAACAACATAATTTTAGAGAATTCATCTTTAAACTCTAATCTTTAAACTTTTATAAGAATGGCTGAACAAGAAAAAAACAGATACAGCGACGAGGAACTTCAAGAGTTCAAGCAGCTCATCTTGGCTAAGATAGAACAAGCCCAAGAGAACTACCAGCGCCTCACCGACACCATCATGCTGGACGAGTCCAATCCCACCTTCAAGATGATGGAGGAAGGGGCATCGACCCTGCAGAAGGAGGTTTCCAGCCAGCAGGCCCAACGCCAACTGGACTTTATCCGCAAACTCCAAGCGGCACTGGTGCGTATCGAGAACAAGACCTACGGCGTGTGCCGCATCACAGGCAAGCTCATCCCCAAGGAGCGCCTGATGATCGTCCCCCACGCCACATTGTCGATCGAGGGCAAGGAAATCGAAGCCAGGAACAGAAAGAAAGGCTGATTCGTCACGTTAGGTTTCTCACATGAAAATTTCTAACGGCAAACTGGCAGCGCTCATCATCGCGCTGGTTATCGTTATCGACCAAGCTGTAAAGATTTGGGTCAAAACCCACTTCTATTACGGCGAGGAGTTGCAGATTACTTCATGGTTCAGGCTGCTGTTCATCGAGAACAACGGCATGGCATTTGGCATGGAGTTGGGCAGCAAGCTGCTGCTCACCATTTTCCGCATCATCGCCTCGGGTGCCTTTATCTATTACCTGTGGCGCTTGAGCAGCCGTTCCGACGTGCCCCGGGGTTATTTCATCTGCATTGCGCTCATCACCGCGGGTGCCCTGGGCAATGTCATCGATTGTGTGGCCTACGGCCTCATCTTCAACAGTCCCATACCACCCCAAGTGGCTCAGCTTTTCCCGCCCGACGGGGGCTATGGCACGCTGTTCAACGGCAGGGTCGTGGATATGTTCTATTTCCCCCTGTGTGAATGGAACTGGCCGCAATGGATGCCCTGGATTGGCGGCAACCATTTCGTGTTCTTCCAGCCCATCTTCAACGTCGCCGATGCCTCATTGAGTGTGAGCGTCATCGTGCTCATCCTGTTCTATGCCCGCCACCTCGCCATGTCCACAAGCGAGACTGAGCAAGAGCCCGACGAGACAGCCGAAACGACCAATTCTTCAGACTCCGACCAACCCACCGAATAACAAGCCATGCGAGCCACCACGATTCATCTGTCACTGCTGCTACTGTGCTTGTCGCTCTTCTCGTGCGGCAAGACTCCTGGTGGCGTGTTGAGCATGAACGAGATGGCCGACCTCATTGCCGACCTGCAGTTGGCCGACGCCTATATCGAGACCCACAACCAGGAGTTTGAGAGCGATTCCAGCAAGCTGGTCATCAAGCAGTCGGTTTTCAAGAAACACGGCATTACCCAACAGGATTACGACTCCTCGCTGGTGTGGTATGCCCACAACATGGAGGATTACATCAAGGCCTACGACAAAGCCGCAAAAAAGCTCCAGCACCGATATGACAAACTCGACAAGGGCAAGGGCGGCAACGATCAAATGCAAAGCATCGCCGAGGCGGGCGGGCCGATGGGACAACCCACACACAATGCCCGTCCTGCTGGACCTCATGCCATCAAGAGGGGTAAATTGTTGACAGACAGCAAGGCCGACAGTATCGACATGTGGCAAGGCAAGCGCTGTTACCAACTCACACAGGGCGACAAGCGCGGCTTTATCACCTTTGACCTGCCACCCGATGCGGGCAAAAAACCGGGTGACCGTTACGAGCTGTCCTACAAACTCAACCGTGGAGGCAACGAGTTCAAGGTGAGCCTCAACGTGGATTACATCGACGGAGGAACGGCCCAGATTACCCGAGCCACCAACAGTGACGGCTGGACGCTCATCAACATCCAGAGTGACTCCACACGCCAGGTGCGTCGCATCTATGGCTATGTGAGCTACGACATCAAGCGGGGGCACACGGCCTATGTGGACAGCCTCACGCTCATGCGCACACACTTGAATAAGAGCAACTACGGCTTCATACACGCCCAGCGCCTGTTTGAACGCAACAAGTAGAGCCCCTTTCTCCCATCCATCTGACAATGAACAACCTCTATCTGCAACTCTTTCTCACCTTCTGCAAGATTGGCGCCTTCACCTTTGGGGGCGGATGGGCGATGATCAGCATCATCCAGCGCGAGATTGTGGACAAGCACCGCTGGATACCGCTCGACGAATTTCTTGACCTCCTTGCCGTGGCACAGTCCATGCCGGGAATTCTGGCGGTGAACATCAGCGTCATCATCGGGGACAGGCTCAAGGGGTTGAAAGGCAGCATCTGCGCCGCCATCGGCACCATCCTGCCGTCTTTTCTCATGATTCTGGCCATTGCCATTTTCCTCACGCCGGACACCATCAAGAACAACGACGTCATCAGCCGCATCTTCAAGGGCATACGCCCCGCGGTGGTCGCCCTCATCGTTGCGCCTGTCCTCACCACGGCACGCGCTGCGGGCATCAACTGGAAAACGGTCATCATTCCCGTGGCGGTGGCGCTTCTCATCTACAGCAAGATACCCTACATCTCCCACCCCATCATCTACATCGTGCTAGGCGCCATCGGGGGATACATTTATTATATGCGTTCATTGATACGCAAACAGGGAAAGGAGGTCACCGATGCTTGAGAATTACCTGAAACTCATCTGGGCTTACCTGAAAATCGGCCTCTTCGGCTTTGGAGGCGGCTATGCCATGCTTTCCCTCATCCAGCGCGAGGTTGTGGATTCCGGATGGATTACCAGCCAGATGTTCACCGACATTGTCGCCATTTCACAGATGACACCTGGTCCCATCGGCATCAATAGCGCCACCTACATCGGCTACGTTGTCACGGGCAGCGTGCTCGGTTCGCTGGTAACGACCTTCACGGTCGTACTGCCGCCCTTCATCCTCACCCTCATCGCCAGCCACTACATCCAGCGCCACAAGCAGAGTCCCTTCATCAAGGGCGCCTTCATGGGACTGAGGCCCGTGGTGGTGGGATTGATTGCTTCGGCAGCGCTGCTGCTGATGAACAGCGAAAACTTCGGCTACCTCATGAACGAGAGGATTATTACTATCGCCATCTGCGTCGCCTCGTTCTGCATCGTCTATTTCACACGCGTCCACCCCATCCTGGTCATCATCCTTGCTGGCATCACAGGGTTCCTGGTATTCTGACGATTTCAACCCAACAAAAAAAGTCGCGCTTCATCAATGAAGCGCGACTTTCTATAATTGATATTAGGATAATCTTTAATAAATCAGCAGAATGTCAATCAGGTCGGTTACGTCCTTGATGGTAATCGTGCCATCACCATTCACATCAGCGCTGTTCACATTACATTTAGCCCCTGACTTCTTATCCTCATCAGGTACTGTCAAGATATAGTCAATCAGCGTGGTTACATCCTTCACCGTAACAATTCCGTCACCATTGGCATCGCCAGCAACACGTTCCTGAAGATAAACGGCGGTTACGCCTTCCAGGCCCATGCCCTCGATGTTCAACCATGATGTGTTGGCAGCCATATAGGTACCCTCAGCCTGGGGGAAGAAGCCCAACTTGCCGTCGGCATCCACGCCCAGGGCAAGATAACTGTCACTGGCCATCGTTGCAGCCTCAGGGATATACTCACCCATCTCACTGGAATTAGTCATGTTGGTGTAGTTAATGAACACGCTGAAGTAGTTACCCATCAGCATGTCATGCTGCAACGGCAGCACGGTATTATTGGCAATCTCGCCAGTGGGAATCAGTTTATTACCGCTTGCGTGAGCCGACTGGCACTTCAGCAGCACGGGAGTAGCGGCAGGAACAACCTCGCCCTGACCGTAAACCTTTACAGCGCTGGCATAATAAGCACCGTCTTCGCCCGGATTCACTTCATTGATGGTGTAAGCTCCTTCAACGCCACCTCCAGCGGGAATCAAGAAGGGGAAATCGCAGCACAGCGAGGTCCAGTACCAGCCGTCCTCATCTTTCACATTCTCGCTCACAGGTTCCACACCAAAGTAGGAGGTTTCTATGCTCTCCTCATTCACAGGCTCAATCCACCAGCGCGACTCAATGTTATCTGACGAGCCAGCAGTCAAACCTGTACCAGCGTCGCGGAAGAAGCAAGTGAACAACTTGTCTTCACCACCCACTGTAATCATCATCTTGGTCTTGGCCACATAGGTTTCAATACCGCCCTCGTTCACCTTGGCGTTCTCAACATCCATGAGCAAATCGGTCAACGAATAGGTATCCACACCCTGAGCATACAGACTCGTCTGCTCCAGATAAGGGATGTAGATCAGCGATCCCGCATCACTCACTTGAGACTGATCCTGAGCAGGCAGCATCTTGATGCAAGACCAGAAGGCATCGGGCTTGGACGTCCAACTGAAAGCGGTGCCCTTGATACAAATGTAACTGTCAGTGTTTACATTGTGAACTCGATAAAAACCAGGACCGGTGTATTGTCCAGTCGCGACAATCGACACCAGCAAGCAAATAATAACTGATAACTTCTTCATAATAATATTTAGGTTAATACATGATGTCACACCATTATATGGCGGAATGCACATCCCACCTACGGCAATGCCTGCGCATGCGTCACGCACACGCTAAAATAACATGACCTGCAAAGGTATATACAAAAAAACTACCCCGCAACTATTTATTGAAAAAAACTTAAATTACTCTAACAAACTACCATTTTCCTAATACTAAACCACATACCTCTACGGTCAGCTGCCGCCAATTGTCAGATTTTTGTTGTAACTTTGCGGTTGACGACAACAGCTAAATCACAGTGATATGGACAGACGACTGCTTGCAATACTGACAATATTCCTCGCGGGTTTTACCATCGCCCACGCCGAGGGATGGATACGCATCAACCAATTGGGCTACCTGCCACAGGCGACCAAGGTCGCCGTGCTCATCAGCCAGGAAGAGGTACAAGTCACCAGCTTCGAACTGATAGATGCCTATACGGGCAAGACCGCTTTCCGTTCGTCCGCAACGCGAGACATGGGGCCGTGGGGACAGATGCGCTCTACCTGCCGCCTGGACTTCAGCGACTTCCACGGTGAGGGGGCCTACCGCATTGTGGCAAGCGGCATCCAGTCGCCTGTATTTCCCATCAACAGCCGCGTGTGGGACGGCACAGCCGATTTTGTCCTTAACTATATGCGGCAGCAACGTTGCGGCTTCAACCCGTTCCAGCGCGACAGTTGCCACGTCAAGGATGCCTACGTGCGCTATCACCCCGACAAGGAGGGCCAGCATCTCGACGTGCGGGGCGGATGGCACGATGCCGCCGACCTGCTGCAATACACCACCACGAGCGCCAACGCCATCTACCAGATGATGCTGGCATGGCAGCAATGTCCTGCCGCCTTTGGCGACTATTATCAGGCCAATGGCCTGAAGGGCAAGAACGGCATTCCCGACATCATCGACGAAATCTACTGGGGCCTCACGTGGCTCGACAAGATGAATCCCAGCAAAGGGGAACTCTACAACCAGATTGCCGACGACCGTGACCACATCGGCATGAAACTGCCCAAGGATGACCCTGCCGACTATGGTTGGGGACCCAACAACGGGCGTCCTGTCTATTTCATTGACGGCAAGCCCCAGCAGCGCGGCAAATTCATGAACGCCACCATGGGTGCGGCCAGCACGGCGGGCAAGTTTGCCAGCGATTTCGCTCTGGGTGCACAGGTGTTGGCACCCTATTACCCCGAGTTTGCCGCCAAGATTGCCGCTAAGGCCGCCGACGCCTTTCAGGTGGGCATCGACAAACCGGGCAACACCCAGACGGTGAGCGTCGTCTCACCCTATATCTACGAGGAGGACAACTGGGTCGATGACATGGAACTGGGAGCCATTGAGCTCTACCATGCCACTGGCGACAGCAAATATCTGACCCAGGCGGTGGAATATGGCCGCCGTGAACCCGTAACGCCCTGGATGGGTGCTGACAGCGCCCGTCACTACCAGTGGTACCCGTTCATGAACATGGGCCATGTGCGTGTCGCACAGGAGGCCAGCGGCAACCAACGCCTGCAAGCCGAGTTCATCCGCAACATCAAGGCGGGCATCGAGCGTGTCAAGGGGCGCGCCGAGCAAACGGGCAACCCCTTCATGTGGGGCGTGCCTGGCATCTGGTGCAGCAACAACCTCACCACGGCGATGCTCACCCAGTGCATCCTCTACCGCCAGCTGACGGGTGACCGCCAGTTTGAGGAGATGGAGGGTGCCCTGCGCGACTGGCTGCTGGGCTGCAACCCCTGGGGCACGAGCATGATTGTGGAACTGCCCCGCAGTGGCATCTATCCCCATGCTACGCACAGCAACTTTGTGATGGAGCGCGTCGGGATGCCCACGGGCGGTCTGGTTGACGGCCCCGTTTATGCCACCATCTTCAACAGCCTCAAGGGTGTAAACCTGTCAGACGACATGCTCAACATCGAGGGCAACACCTACGACCTGTTCCAGCCGGGTGACGTGGTATATCACGACAACACCCACGACTACAGCACCAACGAGCCCACCATGGACGGCACGGCCTCGCTCACCTTCCCCTTCTCGTTCTACGAGATGGAGGGCAAGAGCGGGAGCGGCAATTTCCTGTGGGACGAGGGGGCCATCGTGCGCGGCGACACCACCAAGAAGCAGATTTGCCTCGTCTTCACCGCCGACGACCGTGCTGATGGTGCCGACCGCATCATCTCCACCCTCAACAAGCAGGGTATCAAGGGTGCCTTCTTTTTCACGGGCCGTTTCTTCGACCTCTACCCCGACATGGTGCAGCGCCTCATCGATGGCGGCCATTACGTGGGCAGTCACAGCTACGGCCACCTGGTCTATTGCGCATGGGAGAAGCGCGACTCGCTGCTGGTGACAAAAGAAGAATTCCGCGACGACATCATCAAGAGTTACGAGGTGCTGGCCCGCTACGGCATCACGCCTCAACAGGCGCCGTGGTTCATTCCGCCCTACGAGTGGCACAATGCCACCGTGGCTGCTTGGGCGCGTGAGATGGGACTGCAACTCATCAACTACTCGCCTGGCACCTTGAGTTGCATGGATTACACCTATCCCGGCATCACGGGAGGCAATCCCTACCGCGACAACAAGTGGCTCTGGGACCGAATCATGCGCTGCGAGAAGGAAAAGACCCTCAACGGCCACCTGCTGATGATCCACTTCGGTACCGATGAGCGCCGACTGGAAAAATTCTACGACCGTCTCCCCGCTCTCATCAACACGCTGAAGAAAAAAGGCTACACCTTTGTCTCCCTGCCCACCCTGCTCAATGCCAACTAAATGGAAAACAGATGTCAATTAGCTGAATATGAAATAATTGTGCGCGGATGCCATTCGCTAAATTAGCATAATTCGTAGTTTATAATCATGAGACGAGAAAACACCACACTGTCGATTTGTAAGGCGATAGCCATTATACTGATGTGCGCCGGCCATGCCGAGGGACCAACCCTGTTGGTGACCTTCATCTATCTGTTCCATATGCCGGTGTTCTTTATCGCGGCAGGCTATTTCTTTGACAAGAAATACCTCGCCGCCCCCTGGACCTTCTGCAAGAAGCGTTTCAAGGGCCTGTATGTACCCTTTGTCAAGTGGAGCCTGTTCTTCCTCATCTTCCACAATCTGTTCTTCAAGATCGGGCTGATGAACGAGCAATTCGGCAATTGGGATGGCGGCGTGACCCACCCCTACGACTGGTTCCAATTCTGGCAGCGGATGGTCCACATCATCTTCTCGATGGGTGGCTACGACGAGTTCCTGGCGGGGGCCTTCTGGTTCTTCAGGGCATTGTTTGTGGCAAGCATCGTCTTCCTCATCCTCTACCTGCTGCTCTACAACCGCAACAAGTGGCTCAACCACGACACCGTCCCCATTGAAATCGCCATCCTCGCCCTAGTTTTCTCCTGGTTCAAGGTCGCCAATCACCTGACCATCATTACCGTTGTGCAGGGAGGCATACGCGACTGCTGGGGCGTATTGTTCTTCGCCCTGGGTGTGATTTACCGCCGTTATGAGAGCCGCATACCCGAGCATTGGGCATTGACCTTGATCTATGCTGCAATTCTCGTGGCAGGGGCATATCTTGGCTGGCAGGGCATGGCGCTCAAAACCGAACTGCGCACAGTCGCCACCCTACCCTTCACGGGCGCCATCGGTTTCCTGATGGTCCATCACATCGCCTCATGGCTCGATCGCCACGAGGGCATCGTCAAGCGTTTCCTCGTCTACTGCGGCAACAACACGCTCTATATATTCGTCTTCCACATCATCTCCTTCAAGATCGTGTCCGCCATCAAAATCTGGTATTACGGCCTTGACTGGGGCCAAATCGGCTGCCACATGGTCATCCACGAGAACAGCACCACCGACCTCTTCTGGGTACTCTACACCATCGTCGGCACCGCCGTCCCCCTCCTGGGCATCACCCTCTACCGCCGCCTGAAACAACAACTCAAACCACAAAACTAAAACCACCCCAAATAACAAAACACAGATTGCGCTGATTTCCCCAGATAATTCATTAATTAAATCCGTGAAAATCAGCGCAATCCGTATCGCTCTAAAGATTGTCCGTTACATCCGTTTTTTCCGTTCAATCCGTTACATCCGCACATTAACGCGGACGCCCCTCTAAACTTTAAACTTTAAACTCTAAACTTTAATCTGCGAGCAACGCGAGCATTGCTGATGAAGTAACAGAGCCAAAGAATGACGACGACGATCAGAAGGGCGATCGGGATGTTGAGGAAGTAGGTACTGGCAACATCAGCCTGATTTGCCCGCAACAGATAAACGCCATAGTTGGCGTTTAACAAGACTGACCATAAGGTAATCGCACACACAAAAGCCATGACCACACGCCACAACGTGCCCCACACCTTGTAACCGAAGAGCTGCTTGTAGGTCATGAAAACGAGCACAACGCCAAGAAGGAACACAAGCCATCCCAAGCCAGTGATGTCATAGATCATGTTCAGGATCAAAAACACAACTGTACTGAACACTTGCATGAAGAAGCCCTGCGGAATAGTGTGATGCGAATTGCGAGGAGCAAAGCGGAAAATGAAATAGTTGGGAATTATCAGGAAGGAGAGCATGATCAAGGAGAGCACGTCCGGGTGCCTATTCAGCCAATTGAGAAATTTGCTCAGATAAGCGCTCGGTGGCGGGAATGCACCATTGAAATGGACGTTCAGCCATGCAAACACATTAGTGATGTAGCCCATCTTTTCTCCAGAGCTGGTCTGAATCATACCGTGGATGGCACCTGTCAGCAAATCGACAATCACACCCAGCACGGCAATAACAGCCAACATCTTGACTGGAGGGAAACTCACCTGCCGCTTGCCGTTGATATAGTCACTGATGAAATACCCTGGACGCAGGAAGAGTTGCAACAGCGTGAATGGCAATGAGCGCGAGTGCATACCCCACACCTCGGCAACGCTGTTCCACACACTACGCCATGTGATGCGGCCCAGCCCCTTCTTCTGTGAACAATAGGGGCAATAGTTACCTACAAAGTCATGCCCACAGTTACAGCATGAGTTAGTATCCTGGGACGTAAACTCATTATCGAACGGGTTCAACTGCCACTGCCTGAATCTCCGATATGCCGCTTTAATATCCATGAATTTTATACCAACGTAAGTTCGATAAAATGATTTCTATTAATCAATGCGTTAGCAACTCCCCCTCTTAGACAAGAGGGGGTGCCCGTCAGGGCGGGGGCGTTGATGCTAAGTGAGAATATTATTCAAAGACAAATCATACTCCTCCGGTGCTTCGCACCACCTCCCCTATCTTAGGGGAGGAGTATCGGTATGCTTTTTCGTCGAACTCTCGTTATATAAAAGGCTTTAGGTGTCAGGTGGCGAATGATCGCTAATACCTAAAACCTAAAGCCTAATGCTTCTGATTAAAATTAATCGTCGTAGTCCATGTCGATGACCTGGAAATTGCGATTGAACTCAATCTCCATGCCGTTGTTGAGCTTCACCTCATAGACGCTGCGGTGGCGCTCCAGCTTAATAATGGACTTGCCAGGATAGTTCTGGCTGATGTAGCTGCTGATCTGAGCAGGAACAGCCTCGGTGGGCACCTTGCTGTTATAGCACTCGATGTCTTTCCAGTTACCTGACCTGTCAAACTCAATCCTCTCACCGCTCTCATAGCGAATGGTGAAATCATCCCAGTCGGCAGTCACCAACAGGGGCACCTTTGTGGCGAAATGCGCCTTGAGGAAAGTCTGGGCAGCCTGAGGCAGCTGATCATAGGTAATCACGCGATCATCGTCATCAGCACTCATCGTCAAGCTCATGGTCATGACCATAGCCATCAACAGTAAATACTTAATCTTCTTCATAAATATCGGTTTAATTATTTTTAAGTTTATAGTCAGTATTCAAGAGGCGGATGCCTCACTAATCACTAATCTCTAATCACTAATCAGCGAGCAACGCGAGCATCAATCATCCACTTCCATCAGAGCCCCCTGCTGATTAAACTTCAGCTCAAGGCCGTTAGCCAATTCCACCTCATAGCCATAACGCTCCTTGTCAATCTTCAGAATCATGGCATCGGGGAAATTGGTACGCAAGTGAGTGGCAATCTGTGCGGGAATCAATGCTGTGGGCACTGGATTGCCCATTGTACACTGGATCTTGTCCCACATCTTGTCGGTATCAAAATCAATCTGGGTGTCATCGGCAAGCACGACATCATACTTCCAGCCTGTAATTTCAAGGTCCTTGGTAGCAAACGAGATAGTCTGTCCAGGGAAATTCTGCTGGATAAACGCGGTGATTTGTTGCGGCAACTGGGCAGGAACTACTGGCCTGTCGGTGCAACCCGTCATCAATAAAACTAAGGCAAAAATGCCTGAAAGGATAAATTTCTTCATATCGATAGCTATTGATAATATGTAACTAACGCCGCAAATTTACGTTTTTTTCTTGATATACATAATAAAAAAGGAGATAACCATTCATTTTCCAAAATTTATCATATCTTTGCCCGCAAGAAATAATCATCTATTCACAATAAAAATTCTTATTAAGAAAATGAAGAAAGTGTATTTTAAAGTGTTGTCTATAGGCGTTGTCATGTTCGCGCTTTGGTCATGTTCTGGAAATAACGATGCCAATCAGCAGGCTGCTGTGCCTGTTGCACAAGAGCAACCAGTACAAGCCGCTCCAGTAGATTCTACCATGGCCCAGCCTCAAGCTGCTCCCGCCAATGCTGCCGCTACTACAGCACAAGGGTTGCCCGAGGCCATCACCGCCTTTATCAAGCAGCATTTCCCCAATGCCACCATCGCTGGTGTTGAGCCCGATCACGATAATGGTGGCTTGGAATATGATGTCTATCTGAATGACGGTACCCAGATCGACTTTGATGCCAACAACCAATGGGATCAAGTGGAATCCATGAGAGGCGTTCCCGCATTCTTTATCCCCAAGGGCGTCGCCAACTATGTGAGAAGCAACTATCAGAACGTGGCCATCACCAAGATCAACAAGGAGTACCATGGCTATGAGATAGAGCTCGCTAATGGTGTTGATCTCAACTTTGACCGTTCAGGCAATTTCATGGGAATGGACGACTAATCGTCCCCTTGAGCCCCTGCACGCTTTAGCCTCACGATATGGTGCTTGTTGAAGACAATGTGAACAACATCTATTAGACAACCAGTAGCCGTGCCATTCAATCATTCTTAGAGGATGAGGTGAATTTTTCGGTAAAAAATTTGGTTGTTTGATTGAGGCATTGCTACCTTTGCGGCCAGAATTTTAACAACAATCCCAAGAAACGGCTGTGTAAGCAGCCCCACATGGGATTGTTGTGTTTTTTTATATGCAACAATTCCAGTGAGTTAACAAACTGACGTTCTTTAACTTATTGTGATTGTTATGGCAAAAGAAAAGCATTTTGTCAAGGTGTGCAGTTGCACATCCCGTGGAGACCTGAGCATCATGGATCTCCAAGTGTTGAACCAGATTGTCCGTGACGAGGAAGCGTCCATCGCTCAAGATAAGGATGCACGCAGGATGGCACGGAGGGCGCTGGCACTGGGCGACATCTGCATGGCAGCAGGCTGCCCCATCAAGGCCATCAGGATTTGGCGAACGGCAGCCCAAAAACTGTTGGAGATGGATTACTACTGGGTCGATGTTCCGCTATACTTTGAAGCATACACCTGCTTCGACCATCTCGTCTCAGAAAAGGAAGGCATCATCCTGGGCCGACGCATCGACAAAGCCTGGCATCTCCTCGGCCATCCCGAGATGGCCACATGGGCTAAGCACATGCGCATAGAATACCGCGAAATGTGGCTCGACAGGTATTATGAAGCGCTCCCGTAATCAGGAACTGGGACAGATTTAAGTTTCCACTTGGGTGTCCGCATGAGTGAGGCCTCACGTTAAGACGCGAAGTCGCGAAGGCGTTGTTTTTAAATAATCAGTGACCTGTGGGGCTGTTGCAAAACTCCATTTGATTCAGTTTTAATCGGCCTAAAGGCCGAGAAATTAAACAAATTTGTATTAAAATTAAATATAATAAATATTTATAATAATTTTATTGATGATTTTGATTAATTTCCCGCCCGCAGGGCGGTTATTTCTTCTAGGCGTTAGTTTTGCAACAGCCTCGATAATAGAAACTTCGCGTCTTGGCGACTTAGCGCGGGGCCAATGGAGCGCAAATGCCAACTAAGGACTAGAAACTAGGGACTAGGGACTAGAAAGGTGGTGCAAGCCGAACGCAATGGAAACTTGCTTTCAATTGCTGAGGCGCAGCCCACCTTGCACGAGCAATGCGAGTGAAACTTTTTTTCTTTTTCTTTTATCTTAATCAAATCTTTACTAAATTTGCGACAAATAACATTATTAACCTAATAAAACCCATCAATAATGAAAAAAGCACTATTTTCCAGACTCGCCGTCCTCGTGGCGGCGATGATGTGCGCCCTGGGCATGCAGGCTGCTGTCGAGGCCTATGCCAACTACACGCCGTCGAACACGACGCTGACGTTCTACTACGATAACGAGCGTAGCACCCGCACTGGCACGACCTATGACTTGAACACTGGCTACAGCTCCCCTGGGTGGTACTTGGATGGCACCTACACCAGTGTGACCCGAGTGGTCTTTAAATCCCCATTCGTCATTGCCACCCCGACGACCACATACAGCTGGTTTTGTGATATGGAGAATCTTCAATCCATCACCGGAATCGCCTACTTGAACACTAGTGAGGTGACCAATATGGGTTGGATGTTCGGTGGTTGTTCTTCTTTGAAGAATCTTGACCTGAGTTCCTTCAACACGGCCAATGTGTCTGATATGCGATGTATGTTCTATAATTGTGAATCTTTGATGAGCCTT
>JAEEGL014141545.1_pt1 | contig 15329 bp, 15 predicted proteins | sample 9134231 | NCBI WGS metagenome assembly JAEEGL01 (sample SAMN16246548, study PRJNA631951) | gut metagenome | biome: gut microbiome; feature: rumen; material: fiber-attached | host: Bos | place: Iran: Karaj | collected 2018-10 | reverse complement strand
GCGGTAAGGGTGAAAAGGCAGGGTAAGAGCCTACCGGGTCTGTGGTAACACAGGCCGTCAGTGTAAACCCCATCCGGAGCAAGACCAAGAAGGGAGGTGTTTCCGAAAGGATAATACCTGAAAGGGGGCTGCCCGTCCCTTCCCGAAAGGTAGGTCGCTCGAGACCTGCGGCAACGCAGGCCCTAGAAAGATGACCGTCCACGACAGAACCCGGCTTACGGGCTGCTCGTGACGATGCGCATTGAACGAAGAGGATCAACATGAAGATTATCACCTGGAACGTAAACGGAATTAGAGCATGCATGGGCAAAGGGATGCTGGAGTTTTTCGCCGCCGAAGACCCGGACATCATATGCATCCAGGAGACCAAGGCGCAGCCGGATCAGGTAGACCTTGCGGATGCGCTTCCCGGATATCTGCAGTATTGGAACAGTGCGGTAAAAAAGGGGTATTCCGGCACTGCGATATTCACTAAACATAAACCTGATTCTGTTAACTTCAATATAGACAAGGAAGGACACGATACGGAAGGGCGTGCAATAACACTTGAATATCCGTCTTTCTATATGGTCACCAACTACACCCCCAACTCTCAGAATGAGCTTGCAAGGCTTCCTTACAGGCTTGAATGGGAAGCCGCAAACAGGGAATACCTCAGCAGACTCGACTCCGTAAAGCCTGTCATAATGTGCGGGGACCTCAACGTCGCCCACAACGAGATCGATCTTAAGAACCCCGATACCAACCATCATAACGCAGGCTTTTCCGATGAGGAAAGGGACGCTTTCACAAAACTCCTTGCCTGCGGCTTTACCGATTCCTACAGGTATCTGTATCCGGATAAGGTCGAATACAGCTGGTGGAGCTACCGCATGAGAGCCCGCGAGAGGAACGTAGGGTGGAGGATAGACTATTTCGTCGTATCCGACAGGATCGCGCCCAAAATAAAAGACGTCGTCATAAGAAACGACGTCTTCGGTTCGGACCACTGTCCCGTTATTCTCGATATCGATATCTGATCAGTAGTTCTCGGCCCTGAGCTCGAAATAGGACCTTGCGTGGGCGCATACCGGGCATTCGTCCGGAGCCTTTGTGCCTACGACTATGTGTCCGCAGTTCCTGCATTCCCAGACCTTTACTTCGGAACGCTCGAACACCTGGGCGGTCTCAACGTTTTTGAGCAGCTTTCTGTAGCGTTCCTCGTGGGACTTTTCTATCGCCGCGACGCCTCTGAACTTCGCCGCAAGCTCCGGGAAGCCTTCCTCGTCCGCGGTCTTTGCAAAGCCGTCGTACATGTCGGTCCACTCGTAGTTCTCGCCGTCCGCTGCTGCAGCAAGGTTCTCGGCGGTATTGCCTATGCCCTGGAGCTCCTTGAACCAGAGCTCGGCGTGCTCCTTTTCGTTTGCTGCGGTCTTAGTGAAGATGTCAGAGATCTGCTCGTAGCCTTCCTTCTTCGCCTTTGATGCGAAATAGGTGTACTTGTTCCTTGCCTGGGATTCCCCGGCGAATGCTGTCCAGAGGTTCTGCTCTGTCTTTGTTCCTGCGTATTTATTTGCCATGGTCTTTATCCTCCTTATCCTTAAGATAATTGGTCCTTGAATATTATATCACAGTTTCCGTCATTTATCTCCGAGTTGAGCAGATAACTGAGAAATAAGGAACCCGCTGGAATATGCGTGCAGATCGCCGACTACGACGTAAACGTCCTTGATGTTGTATTTCTTTATCATGTCCGCTACTGACCCGCCTACGGTCCTTCTGTCGAAGTACCTGGGGTCGTAGTAATGGACCTGACCGTAATTTTGCGTCACCATCGGCACGAATGCGAGTCCGAAGGAGTCTGTGATAACAAGGCAGTTGTTCTCTTTGCCGTTGTCGCACTGAGCGTATGTCCAGGGGCCGGCAGGGCCTCCGAGATATACGGTGTACCTGTCGTTCTTTTTGGCGTTCATGTTTAGGAAGGGTATGACTTTATATTCATCCGGTCCTGTTATCCTGCGCCATTCGAGGCCGAACTTCGGGGTGACCAAAGTAAGGTCGTCCGGGTTGTCCCTCATGTAGGAGTTGGGATTATCCCTGTAATAGGTGCCGCGGAAGGGTGTCTCTACGGTCTTTTCGTAGTCGTCCCAGTCTGCGGGCTTTACCCAGGCGAGGTCCGCCATCTCCCTGTACACCAGATATGTGCCGTAGGGCGTCCAGTGCATGTCTGTCCTGAAGTATACGTATTCGCCGTTCTTCATGGCTTCCGCAAGGATATTCGTTGCGCTGACGGCGTGGACGTTGTCTGCTCCGAAGGCTTCCACAGCTTCCTCTGCTCTGCATGAAAGGTCTGTCTTTTCCTTAGCATTTGCAAAACGTGTGCCTATGGAGCTCTGCGGCACCATGGTGAACACTACTGTCCCGTCCTGGGGGAGCAGGGCGGCAACGCGGTCCAGAACGCTGGTAACTGCCAGGACGCTGCGCCTGCTGAAGTTGTAGTAATCGTACTTCTTGCCGTCTATCTCAAGGTGCACGGGGAAGGACGATGGGAAGTCGGACTCGGAAACTGCGGGCTTCGGAGCGTTCTTCATAAGTGACGGATCCGCAACGCTGATGGAGTAGGTGTCCTCTTCATCCGTGCTGTGTATCTTTTTCCAGAGGTGCTCTCTGGCTATCCGGGCAAGCTCTTCTTCGGACACTTCAGGCTCGGAGAGCGCGTCGTCCGTGCGGGTCATGTCCGCAAGCTGCTCCTCAACGCTTGCAAGGCTAAGAAACTGGCGCAGGGAACGGCTCAATCCTATGGTGTCCTTTCTGAACGGAGTATGGTCCGACATCCAGCTCTCCATTCCCTGGCTGAAACCGCCGCCGAACACGTTCTCGGAGCTTATCTCGGGGAAGGGCGCAAGCGTCCTGTTCTCGCTCTCCTCAACGGTCGCCTTCTTCTCGGCAAAGAAGAAGAGATGTATCCCGAGGAAAAGCATTACTCCGATCCAGATGTATATGAACAGTCTGTAAAGTATCTTTTTCATATCATCACCTCAGAACCGGAAGTACAGGAAGGGATTGAAGCTTGATCCCGAAAGGAATACAAGGCTCAGTACGAACACGCCGCTCAGCACCACGGACCTGATTACAACAGCAGGAAGGGCGGTCTTTTTGCTGTCATCCAGACGGAGAATGTTTTTCCACGGAATGCTTGCGATAAGCGCCAGCACCAGTACCCAGAGGTAGTTCTTAAGGCAGAATATGCTTACGGCATCCGAAGCAGAAGCCGCTCCTATACCGAACATCGCGGACAGGTGAGCAAGCCCGTTTGCAAGGCTGTCGTGGTAGAATATGACCCATCCGAAAAGGACCAGAAGATCTGTAATTATCAGACCGGGCGCCTTCGGAAGTCTGGACAGGCCTCCCTTAAGAAGGTGCTTTTCGATGATCAGAAGTACGCCGTAATATACGCCCCAGACTATGAAGTTCCAGGACGCGCCGTGCCAGGCTCCCGTAAGAGCCCAGACTACCATCAGGTTGAATATGTTCCTTGCGGCAGAGACTCTGTTTCCGCCAAGAGGTATGTAAACGTATTCGCGGAAGAAGGATCCGAGAGATATATGCCAGCGCCTCCAGAACTCGCTTACGCTTCCGGAGATGTAAGGATAGTTGAAGTTCTCAAGGAAGTTGAAGCCGAACACTCTTCCAAGGCCGATAGCCATGTCGGAGTATCCGGAAAAATCGAAGTATATCTGGAAGGCGAAGGCTATCGCTCCGAGCCACGCCGCAAGGACGCTTATCTCGCCCGTAAGCTTCAGCTTTGAGAGTATCTCTCCGCAGACGTTGGCTATGATGACCTTTTTGCCGAGACCTACCATGAAACGGCTGAGGCCTTCGTAGACCTTCTTATAGCTGGTCTTTCTCTCCTTGAGCTGATCGACTATGTCTCCGTAGTTCACTATCGGTCCTGCGATAAGCTGCGGGAAGAAGCTGATGTAGAGGGCGAGCCTTGCAAGGTTCTTCTGCGGCGGCACGCTGCCTCTGTAGACCTCTATCGTATAAGTCAGTATCTGGAAGGTATAGAAGGAGATGCCTATAGGCAGAGTCTTCGGCGCCGCCTGATAAGGTATCGAGAACAGACCGCAGATGGAGTTGACTATGAAGGCGTAATACTTGAACCAGAACAGGAATGCGAGGCTGGCGCATACGCCTATGACCAGCCAGCTTATCCTTCCGGACTTTTTGCTGCTCCTTCCTATCATTATTGCAGCGACATAGTTGACAAGTATGGACAGCACCATCATGACTATGAAGCGCGGCTCTCCCCACGCGTAGAAGAGCAGGGAAGCAGCCAGCAGCACGCCGTTGCGCCATTTAGGAGCAGACGAAACGAAGTACAGTATTATTACTACCGGGAGAAAGAAAGCTATGAACGTGAATGAAGAGAATACCAAGTAATATCACTCCTTATCTTCCTGATCTTCATCAGGCAGTTTTTCCACCAGCAGCCTTTCCACGCGCCTGTCTTCTATCTGGAGAATGGTCACCTTAAGACCTTCGTCCTCAAAGCTGTCGCCGCTCTTGGGATAAGTCTCGAAATGCTCCAGCGCCCATCCTCCGGCCGTGTCGGAATCGCTCTCGAATTCATCCTCGGGAAGCCCCGTGATCTCGCAGAAATCATCTATCGTGAGGTCTCCATCGAGCTCGAAGACGGTCTCGGATATCTCCTTTATCTCGTCTTCCTCTATCTCGTCTTCCTCGTCCCAGATGTCTCCGACGATCTCCTCCAGAATGTCCTCCATGGTGATTATTCCCAGAGTTCCGCCGTATTCGTCGCAGACTATAGCCATGTGCTGCTTTTCAGCCCTCAGCTGGTCCAGGACGGATGTGAGCTTGGTGGTCTTATATACATAAAGAGGCTCCATCAGAAGCTCCCGTATGTCAACGTCTTCGGATTCAGTATATGCCTTTAGGAAATGATTGAGGTAGAGTATGCCTATTATGTTGTCTATGCTTCCTTCGTATACGGGTATCCTTGAGAACGCGCTGTCTTCCATTATGACGTTTAGTATGTCCTCACGGCTGTCCTCTATGTCTATGGCCTCAACGTCCACGCGGCTGGTCATGGCCTCGTAGGCGGAAGCGTCCAGGAAATCTATCGCTGCCTGGACGAGCTCGGACTGATCCTCGTCCAGAACGTCTTCGTTCTCCGCGGTCTCTATTATGGTCTGGAGCTCGTCTATAGCTTCCTCTGCGGCTTCGTCCTCATCTACATCGGTATCTTCGCCCTTGAGCTCTCCTGCGACGGCATTCACAGCCTTTACGACCACAAATACAAAAGGTTTCAGCACTGTCATGAGTACTGTAACCGCACCGGAATAGCGCAGAGCGAGGGTGTTTGCGCGCTTCTTGGCGCGGATCTTGGGTATGGTCTCACCGAATATGATGACGAGTATGGTGACTACTACTGTCGACAGCCAAGCGAAGCGGCTCCCGAGCAGGTCTATGACAAGCACGGATCCTATGGAAGAAGCTGCTATGTTTACGAGGTTGTTTCCGGTAAGTATGGCGCCCAGAGCGTCGTCGAAACGCTCAAGTATCCTGAAGGCTCTTCCCGCTCTTTTGTTCCCGGACTCCGCCAGGTTTTCCATCCTTATTTTGCTGCATGCGGAATAGGACATCTCAGATCCGGAGAAGAAGGAAGAGAGAAAAACGCATATCAGAAGGCCGGCTGCAAGAAATGCAATGCTCATGCCGCACCTCCTTTGTCGTCCTCATCCCATATCTCGCCGACGAGCTCTTCGAGTATGTCCTCTACGGAGACTACGCCCACGGTATGGCTCCTGCCGTCGGTTACAACGGCAAGGGTGAACTGATGTTCAGCCATTATGGGAAGAAGATAGTCTATCTTAAGATCGTTTCTTATGAAAAGAGGCTTGTTGAGCAGAGGCTCTATCTTGTCCGGAAGATCCTTCTTAAGGTAGGACCTGATGAATGTCCTTATGGGCATTATACCTATGATATGATTGAGATCGTTCCTGTATACGGGCAGTCTGCTGTGCACCTGGCTCCTGACGAGCTCAAGGACTTCCTCGGGAGATGCTTCGGCGTTTATGGCAACGACGCAGTCTATAGGAGTCATTATGTCTCCGACGGTAACTGTTCCGAATTCTATCGCGGACTGCAGCAGGTCTCCTTCGTCCTCCTCAAGAGTTCCTTCCTCAGTCATGTCTTCGATTATGTCGTGTATCTCATCCTCCGTTACCGTAAGCTCAGCCTCGGTCTTAGTCAGTTCGGACACGAAGTTTCCTATCTTGGTAAGTATCCAGGAGAGGGGATAGAACACGGTCATTATGATCCTGAGCGCGCCTGCATGAGACAGGGTGAACCTGTTGGCGTATTTCTTTGCCAGGCTCTTGGGCAGCATCTCACCGAAAAAGAAAACCAGCACGGTCATTATGAGCGTGCTTAAAGTAACGGCGCCCTTGCCGTAGATACGTGTAACAGATACCGTGACTATGGCAGCCGCCGCTATATGGATAATGTTTGTACAGATGAGTATTGTCGTGATGGCTCGGTCGAAATTGTCGAGCACATAGAGCGCTTTGTCGGCGCGAAGGTCTCCGCGTTCAGAAGCAAGTCTTATCCTGTTTCTGTTTGCGGAGGATATGGCTGTTTCGGTAACAGCAAAATACGCCGCAGCAAATAATAAGATTATTACCCATACCCAGGGCAATCGGGGAACTGTGTCCATTTTACTCCTAAAACTTAAAAAATAAGGCTGCAGTCTCAACTGCAGCCCTGGATCTGTTTGTTATGCTCTGGAAACTTTTCCGGATTTGATGCAGCGTGTGCAGACGTTGATCCTTCTGGTAGTTCCGTTCTCTTCCACTCTTACAGTCTGGATATTGGCGTTCCACTTTCTCCTTGTATGACGATTGGAGTGGGATACGTTGTTTCCGGATACCTGACCCTTGCCGCAGATCTCACACTTCTTGGACATTTTGTTGACCTCCTTACCGCAAATGGTTGAAATTTCAAGCTTTAAGCACCTTTTGCGGTGCGTGTTTTATTTTCAGACCAAGAAATTATAGCACAAGTTTTTTTGTTGGGCAAGACTTTTTTTTATTTATTTGCTATAATATAGCCATGCTTATGAAGGAGAACAACGAACACGGCGTCATCACTTTAAATGACGCTCTCATAGGCCAGATAATGGCTGAGGCCATAAAGCCCTGGAGCGCTACGGCAAGGTATGCAGGTGAGCGCCAGGTGCGTTTTTCGGATGCGGGTCTTTACGTCTACGCAGGCATAAGCGTAAGGATAGGGTCCAGCATCAGGAAGACCGCCGAAGGAATAATAAACAGCATCATAAGATCCGTAACTGACATGCTGGAACTTCCGATAGATGAAGTAGTAATAGAAGTGGTCCAGATGACCACGTCCAGGAACAGCGTCAGCAGAAAGATCGTTTTCAGCTCCCGCGGAGAAGAAGATGGCAAGGTCTGTTGAAGCTCCCGGCCTGTTCTCGCCGGTAACATCCTTAAAAGGAGTGGGTCCCAAAAAGGCCGAGTGTTTCTCCAGGCTCGGAATAGACAGGATATCCGACGTCCTTGAGCTCTATCCCAGAGAATACGAGGACATGCGCAGCAAAAAGACCATCTGTCAGCTGCGCGACGGCGACAAGGCAGTCGTTACCGCGAGGATATTCATGGCTACGCTCGGAAAGGGCTTCGGAAAGAAGAGGACCCTGCACGTCTTCGCCGAGGACGATACAGGCCGCATGGAGGTCCTGTTCTTTAACGGGACATATTTCCTCAAGCAGTTCTCCCAGGGCAGCGTCTTCAGGTTCTTCGGCAAGGTGAAGGCCGAGAACGGAAGGATCGTCATGATGCATCCTTCCTATTCCAAGGCTGAAGCCATCTCAGAAGAAGACATACTCCCGATATATCCGCTCACCAGAGGCCTCATGCAGAAAGACGTGCGGGCAGTTTCGCGTTACGCTCTTAAGTGCGCGGATCAGCTCCCCGAAACACTCCCCGCGGAAGCAATAAAGTCCGCAAGGCTCTGCGGCATAGACTACGCTTATTCCAACATACATTATCCCGAAGGAGATGACGCTTTCCGTGCGGCAAGATACAGGCTCGTCTATGAGGAGCTGTTCTATCTGGACGCTGCGCTCGCGATGTCCAGATCCAGAGGCGGAAGCGGCAGAAAAGGAAACGCAATGGACGTTTCCGGAGCTTCGGATTTCATCAAAACGCTCCCTTATGAGCTTACCGGAGCTCAGAAAAGGACGCTCAGGGAAGTCCTTTCGGACCTTTCTTCCTCCAACGCCATGAACAGACTGGTCCAGGGAGATGTCGGCAGCGGCAAGACTGTAATAGCCGCCGCAGCCATGTTCACAGCGGCTAAAAACGGCTTTCAGAGCGCTTTTATGGCACCTACGGACATTCTTGCCAGGCAGCATTTCGAGACGCTTAAAAAGCTCTACAGACCCTTTGACATCAAGGTGGGGCTGCTTACTGCCAACATACCGGCAGCGGAGAGAAGAGCGGTGATCAAAGGCCTTTCTGACGGTTCGATAGACATAGCCGTAGGCACCCATGCCCTGATATCCGAAGGCACTGCCTTCAGGTCTCTGGGGCTCGTGATAACCGATGAGCAGCACAGGTTCGGCGTCAACCAGAGAGAACTGCTCTCATCAAAGGGCATCAACCCGGACGTTCTTGTAATGACTGCAACTCCCATACCGAGGACTCTTGCAGTCGTTCTCTATGCTGACCTGGACATATCCATTATCGATGAACTTCCGCCCGGAAGGATACCCATAGAGACCAGAAGATTCGACAGGACAAGCAGAAAGAACGCCTACAAGCTGCTTCTTTCGGAAGTGGCGACCGGAAGGCAGGCGTACATAGTTGCGCCTTTCATTGAGGATCCCGAGGTGATGGACGGCTATTCTGCCGAGACTCTGTACGCGGACTTCGTATCCGACCATCCGGATGTAAATGCCGAACTACTCCACGGGCGCATGAGCCAGCAGGAGAAGGACGACATAATGGAGCGCTTCTACAGCGGAAGCATACAGGTGCTGATATCCACAGTTGTTATAGAAGTAGGCATAGACGTTCCGAACGCCAGCGTGATGCTCATAGAGAACTCCGAGCGCTTCGGACTTGCCCAGCTGCACCAGCTCAGGGGCAGAGTGGGAAGAGGGAAGTACCAGTCCTACTGCCTTATAGTAACAGGAGACGATAGCGAGACCGCACTTGAACGGGCAGAGATCATGTGCTCCACGAATGACGGATTCGTCATAGCCGAAAAGGACCTTGAGATAAGAGGCCCGGGAGAGTTCTTCGGGTTCCGTCAGCACGGCCTTCCCCAGCTGAGGCTGGCCGATCCGATAAAGCACAGACAGGTGGCCGCTCAGGCTCTTTCGGACGTCAAAAAGATGATGGAGAAGGACCCGTCTCTTACATCACCTCAGAACGCCGCTTTTGCCGAAAACTTGAGAAATAAGTACATGCAAAGCGATAGACTAACACTGTAAACTATGATAAAATAACGGACATGAGGATAATATCAGGCGAGTTCAGGGGGAGACGCCTTAAAACTCCTTCGGATTATTCCATACGGCCCACCAGCGACAAGGTAAAAGAGGCCGTTTTTAGCATTATAATGCCTTACATCTCCGGAAAGACCGTCCTCATGGACGTATTCTCCGGAACAGGGAACCTCGGTCTTGAGGCACTCAGCAGAGGCGCTGCAAGAGTCTATTTTTCCGACGTATCCAGGGAGTCTCTCCACCTTGTGAAGGAGAACATCCAGATGTGCGGAGCCGAGGACAGGAGCGTCATATTAAGCGGCGATTTCAGGTCCAACATAGCAAGGGTATCGGAAAAGGTTGATATATATCTGCTGGATCCCCCCTACGCGGACGGATATATTCTTCCCGCTCTTGACGCCATACTGGACAGCGGCAAACTGGCCGATGAGGGCATAATAGTCTGCGAATACGAGCACAGGGACGGTCTTCCCGCAGAGTACGGCGGCCTTGAGGCCTTCAAGGACAAGAGATACGGAAAGACCGGAGTAATGATATACAGGAAGAAGCAATGAAAAAAGGATTTTGCTGCGGGACCTTCGATCCCATCACAGTCGGACATATCGACATGATAGAAAGAGCTTCCAGGATCTGCGATAAGCTGGTCGTAGGCGTTGTCGTAAATCTTGCCAAAAACAGTTATTTCGACCTCGATCAGCGCACCGAGATGGTGAAGAAGGCAACGGGACACCTGAAGAACGTGGAGGTAGTCCAGTTCTCGGATCATCTTCCCACATACGTAATAGAGAACGGCTTTGACGCCGTTATAAGGGGCCTTCGCAACGAGAGCGATTTCGACTACGAGATAGGCATAGCCCAGCTCTACGAGCACTTCTTCAAGGGGCGCTGCGAGACCGTATACATTATGACCAGACCCGAGTGGTCCTACATCAGCTCCACCATAGTCCGCCAGAACTACGAGCTGGGCGCGGACGTCAGCGGATGGGTCACCGACGATGTTTATAAACTAATGAAAAAGTATAAAAATATTAAGTAACAGGAGGAAAACTATGAAAGTTCTTGAGCTTCTTGACGAACTTGACGAGATAATCGACGTTGCGGGTTCCGTACCATTGGTAAGAAAGGTAATGGTAGATCCCAACGAGATCACCGAGATAGTAAAAGAGATAAGGCTTGAGCTCCCGGATGAGATCCAGCAGGCTCAGTGGATAAAGAACGAGCGCGACAGGATACTCGACGAAGCCAAGGCTGAGTACGAAAGGATCATAACCGAGGCTCAGGAGAAGGCCGAAAAGCTCGTGGAGCAGGACGAGATAACCGTCAAGGCCAAGGCCAGGGCGGACGAGATAATGCGCGTCGCCAAGGAGAACAGCCAGGTGATGAAGATGTCCATCCTGGACTACACCGACGGCATGCTCTACAACCTCCAGGAGAAGGTAGATCAGATGTACGCCACGTACTTCACGGACATGTACGACGATCTCCAGAACACCTTCGAGAAGATCAACAACAACATCGCTTCCAGCCGCAACGAGGTAAAGGAGCAGATCTACAAGGCTCAGTCTAACGGAGAGGAATAATGGCCTCTGCGGGGATCATCTGTGAATTCGATCCTTTTCATAACGGACACGGATATTTGATAAAAAAGGTCAGGGAGGCAGGTGCGGACTCCGTCATCTGCGTGATGAGCGGAGACTTTACCCAGAGGGGCGAGCCTGCCATGTGGGATAAATTCCAAAGGGCCAGGGCCGCCGTGCTTTGCGGAGCGGATCTGGTCCTTGAACTGCCTGCTGTCTATGCCGTCAATTCCGCGGATCTCTTCGCAAGGGGAGGGATAAGGATACTAAACGGTCTGGGCTGTGTGGATACGCTTGCTTTCGGAAGCGAATGCGCGGATACCGAAAGGCTGATCATGGCTGCGGAGATCACCGCAAAAGAGCCTGAGGAGTATACTGTCCGGCTGAAAGAGCTTCTGTCTGAAGGCAATTCGTATCCTGCCGCGTGTCAGAAAGCGCTGGCGGAGCTGTATTCTCCAGGGCTTGCCTCTGTACTTGACGGACCGAACGATATCCTTGCGGTATGCTACCTCAGGGAGATAATGCTTCAGGGCGCGCATCTTGCCCCGCTTGCGGTAAAAAGGGCAGGGGCCGATCACCGATCAGAAGCCCCGGAAGGGATTTTCGCATCCGCAGGATCAATCAGAAAAGCCGCCGCTTCCGGTCCTGCTGAGGACTATAAGGGTCTGATGCCTGAGGATTCTTGGGCATACCTTTCATCACAGGACTGCCATCCCGACAGCGGACTGTTCTACAAGATAGCAAGGCACAGGATACTTACGGCCGGGGCTCAAAACATCAGGAGCATCCCCGAGGTCTCCGAAGGGCTGGAGATGCGCATTATGCAGGCGGCCCGGGACTGCGGATCCCTCGAAGAGTTCCTGGAGAGTGTCTCAACAAGAAGATATCCGGCTCCGAGAATAAGAAGGATCCTTTGCCGCATTCTTCTTAACATTAACAAAGACATTCAGGATTGTCTTGAAATAAACAGGACGGCTTACGCTAAAGTCCTTGCATTTGGGCCGTCCGGTGCTAAAATATTAAAGACGGCCTCTGAGAAGGGGACTATTGGGATAGTTTCCAATGTAAACAAATACATGCCAAAAGATGCCGCCGAAGAAATGTCTCTTGATACGGATATACTGTCGGGAGATATCTACAGCATGCTCTGCGGAAGACCGCTCAAGCAGCACTCCGACAGGGTAAGGATACCGGAAATTATATTGAAATAACAGGGAGGGAACATAATGATTATTCTGGTCGTCAACTGCGGAAGTTCTTCGCTCAAGTATCAGGTGCTCGACATGACCAATGAGAGCGTCCTCTGCAAGGGCAATGCCGAGAAGATCGGTCTTGAGGATTCGTTCATCGGTCACAAGAAAGATGACAAGTCCTGGAAGGTCCAGGTCTTCAACAAGGACCATACAGAAGCGTTCAAGAACATCATAAACATTCTTCTTGATCCCGAGATGGGCGTCATCAAGAGCACCGATGAGATAGCAGCCATCGGTCACCGCGTGCTCCACGGCGGTGAGAGATACTCCCACAGCACGCTTGTACACGATGATGTTCTCGATGCCATAGAAGAATGCATCCCACTCGGACCTCTTCACAATCCCGCAAATCTGATGGGTATCAAGGCATGCATGGCTCTCATGCCCGGAAAGCCGAACGTAGCCGTATTTGATACTGCTTTCCATCAGACCATGGCAAGGTCAACCTATATGTATCCGCTTCCCTATGAATACTATAACAAATATCATATCAGAAAATACGGATTCCACGGTACCAGCCACAGATTCATAGGCCTTACCACCGCTGAATATCTCGGAAAGAAGCCCGAAGACCTTAAGATAATCTCCTGCCACCTCGGCAGCGGCGCTTCCGTCTGTGCCATCAACAAAGGTAAGTGCATGGATACAAGCATGGGCGTAACTCCGCTTCAGGGCCTTATGATGTCCACACGCTGCGGAGACATAGATCCTGCTGCAGCCATCTTCATCGCCACCAGAGAAGGCATGACCTACGATCAGATAGATACAGTGCTCAACAAGAAGTCCGGTCTGCTCGGTATCTGCGGTCTTACAGACGCAAGAGACATCAATGATCAGATAGACCAGGGCAACAAGAAGGCCATACTCGCTTTCGACATGTACACCGAAAGGATCAAGAACTACATAGGTTCCTACTCCGCCAGGATGAACGGTCTCGACGCTCTTGTATTCACCGCCGGAATAGGTGAGAACGACCCCAGGATAAGGTCCATGGCATGCAAGGATCTCGACTTCCTCGGCATCAAGATAGACGAAGAGAAGAACAAGTGCCGTGCACGCGATATAGTCGACATCTCCGCTCCGGACTCCAGGGTAAAGGTGCTGATCATACCCACAAACGAGGAGCTCATGATTGCACGCGACACCTACGAGATCGTGTCCGCAATGTAATTTTTTCAAGGCGTAAAATTCTTCTTGACAAAGCAGGGCTTCGTCATTAAACTATAGAGGTTGATTTTTCAGAAGAGGAGGAATGTCAGATGGCAACACCTAAGAGAAAAACGTCTAAAGCTATAACAAGCCAGAGGACCAAGGCCAACATGAAGAAGACCGGTCCTGCGCTCTCCATCTGCCCGCAGTGCCACGAGCCCAAGCTCCCGCACAGAGTATGCCCGAACTGCAACTACTATGACGGCAAGGCAGTCGTAGAAGAATAATAAAGATCATCTACTTTAGCTAAAGACAAAAACGGAGCTTCCGGACGCGGAAGCTCCATTCTTTTTATCTGTTGGTGCCGGCGGCGGGGGTCGAACCCGCACGGTATCGCTACCACGGGATTTTGAGTCCCGCGCGTCTGCCAGTTCCACCACGCCGGCAAATATATGGATATATTATCATCAGCCTTGAGCAAAATCAATATTCAGCTTTTCGGGCGTTAAAAATATATTGCTTTTAGTAGTTTTTTGTATATAATAAAGAATATAGATTTTTTGGAGGTATAAAATGGCTATAGCATATGCATCTTCCGGAGCAGGCACAACAGGCGGAAGCTGGATGACATGGGTAATGATACTCGTCATCTTTGCCGCTCTCTACTTCTTCACCATCCGTCCGCAGAGCAAGAGGGACAAGGAACTCAGGAACCTTAGAAACAGCCTCAAGCCCGGTGATGAGATCGTCACCATCGGCGGCATCTACGGCAAGATCGTAAGAGTCACCGATGACAGAGTCGTCATCATGGTCGGATCGGACAAGACCAAACTCGAGCTCGCAAAGAGCGCCATTTCCGGACTCGCAGATCCTTCATCCGCATCTTCCGGTTCCTCCTCCAAGGCCGCGCCCGCCGCTGCCGAGAAGGAGAGCAAGCCCAGCCCGAAGACTATAAAGAAGCTCGGTGCTGCAAAACAGACTGCGGAAGAGAAGGCTGAGGAAGCTGCCGAGACTGCTGAAGCAGTAAAGGAAGCTGCTGAAGAGGTCGTCGCTGAGGCTGCGGAAAAGACCGAATAGGATGATCCTATCGCAGGGCATGTGCGTTCTTCAGCGCGCATGCCTTGTTTTTTATAATATCAAGCAACGGAAACTTAGATCATGACAGACTATGTAAAGGAACTGCTGGAGATCAATCCCGCCTATGATGCCGACATCCTTGAGCGGGCATTGACCAAGGCAACAGAATTACATGAGGGTCAGCTCAGGAAGTCCGGCGAGCCGTACATAATACACCCCATGGCAGTCGGAAAGATACTCGCCGAGCTGGGCATGGACGACCACACCATAGCGGCCGGCCTGCTTCATGATGCCGTTGAAGACACTCCGTATACGCTTGATAATGTAAAAAAGGACTTCGGTGAGGACGTCGCGCTTATGGTGGACGGCGTCACAAAGCTCACCAACCTCGTATATACGACAAAAGAAGAGGCTCAGGCAGAGAACGTCCGCAAGATGTTCCTGGCCATGTCCAAGGACATAAGGATCCTTATCATAAAGGTCTGCGACAGGCTGCACAACATGCGCACCATAGAGTATCAGACGCCTGAAAAGATAAGGGAAAAGAGCAGGGAGACCCTTGAGATCTACGCTCCGATAGCTGCAAGGCTGGGAATGTACAGGTTCAAGTTCGAGCTTGAGGACATAGCCTTCAAGCACCTTTACCCCGAGGCATACGACCACATCTACAAGGAGATGGAGAAGAGGCGCAATTCCATGAACGTCACCATCGACACCCTTGTGGAGAGGATAAAGGAGCTT
>JAEEGL014766312.1_pt1 | contig 15330 bp, 11 predicted proteins | sample 9134231 | NCBI WGS metagenome assembly JAEEGL01 (sample SAMN16246548, study PRJNA631951) | gut metagenome | biome: gut microbiome; feature: rumen; material: fiber-attached | host: Bos | place: Iran: Karaj | collected 2018-10 | reverse complement strand
GCATGGATTCAGGCTGGCGACCCTGAGGGTTTCTCAGCACCTTATGGACAGACCACTGCCGAACGCCGTCATCCACAATTCCGTACTCATGGCACAGGCAAGTGCGAGTGGGATGGTGCCGTATGGCCCTTCGCCACCAGTCAGACGCTCACCGCTATGGCCAATTTCATTAACGACTACACCACTGTGCCCAGCGGTTTGACCGCTGGGTCCCTCGACTCCCTTTATTTCTCTGAACTTGAAAAATACATGCAGAGCCAGCACATGCGAGGCAAACCCTATATCGGCGAGTATCTCGACGAGACGACGGGTTATTGGTTGAAGGGCGACCAAGAGCGTTCACGTTACTACAACCATTCTACGTGGAACGACCTGATCATCACTGGACTCTGTGGCCTGCGTCCCCGTGCAGACAATACCCTACAGGTCAATCCTTTATTGCCAAAGGACAAATGGGATTACTTCTGTCTTGATAACGTGCTGTATCACGGCCATAACCTCACGATACTTTACGACAAGGACGGTTCACGCTATCATGCGGGTAAAGGGCTTCGCATCTATGTTGACGGTGTGTTGAAGGGACAACGCAACGACTTAGGTAAAATCATTATTCCGAATGTGCTATGAGACGACTGCGCTTTAGTATATTACTGATTATAATCTTCATATCATTTTGTCCTGTGAAGGCACAAAACATCTTTGGTGATGCCAAGTGGATTGGTGCTATCACGAAGGCTGATGCCAAAACACCTGAAGGACGTCACTATTCAGGCAGCGTACTCAAAGAAACCAAGGCCGAATGGGAACAGGCAGACCCGCTGTCGCGTCGAAGCATTATCTTGCGTCGTAGCTTCCGGCCTTATAAGACGGTGAAACATGCCGAACTGCGTATCTGTGGATTAGGATTCTACGAGGCCACCATCAATGGCCAGAAGGTTGGTGAATCGGAGTTTGCCCCTGCATGGAGCGACTACGACAAGACGGTGTATTTCAATACCTATGACGTCACCGAGTACATTCACTCTGGCGATAACGAGCTGCGTGTGTTGTTAGGCAACGGCTTCTACAACGAGCAAGGCGGAAGATATACCAAGTTGAAGGTGTCGTTTGGTCCTCCAACGTTGCTTTATTTCCTTTATGTCATCTATGAGGACGATATGCGCGAACACGTCTTCAGCGACGCCAAGTGGCAGTGGACGGAGAGTCCTGTGACCTTCAATAGCATCTATGGCGGCGAGGACTACGACGCACGCTTGGAAGTTAGCAGTCAGATGGAAGAAGGAAGATGGAAACCCGTCGTAGTGATGGAAGGTCCCAAAGGCGATTTGTGTCCACAGATAGCTCATCCCGTAAAAATCATGGAGCGCTATGGGGTAAAAGAGAATATGCACAAAGATTCCGTCCTTGTGCTCGATATGGGTCAGAACCTCGCCGGCTATCCTGAAATCACCGTTCAGGGCAAGGCTGGTCAACGGCTCAAAATCATTCCTGGCGAGATGCTGGACAAGGACGGACTGGTGAATCAGCGCCAGACAGGCCGTCCGCACTATTATACCTATATTTTAAGAGGCCGGAATGACGAAGAGGTGTGGCATCCGCGATTCTCCTATTATTCCTTCAGATATTTGCAGATTGAGGGCGATATCGATGTGCTGAAGAAGGTGGAGTCGTGCTTTGTCTACAATGCTGCCGAACGTACGGGTTCGTTTGAGTGCAGCAATCCACGCATCAATGCCACCCACCAATTGATAGACCGTGCGATAAGGAGCAACTGGCAGGCTGTATGGACCGATTGTCCCTCACGCGAAAAACTCGGCTGGCTGGAACAAGACTGGTTGAATGGTGAGGCATTGGTGTACAATTACGACGCCCATAAGATGATGGAGCAAACCATGCAGAACATTGTAGATGCACAGCACAACGACGGCTCTATGCCAGAGATTGCCCCGGAATATACACAGTTCACAGGCCCGGGGACATTGCCTTTCCGCGAGTCACCCGAATGGGGCGGAGCCATCATTGCCCTGCCCATGCTCTGCTTGCGCCACTATGGCGACATTGACTTGGCCAACCACCATTACGACGCCATGAAGCGCTATGTGGACTATCTGGCGTCGCAGGACTCCTGCTACATCTTGCGACAAGGCTTGGGCGACTGGTACGACTATGGTCCCGGACGGGCTGGCTTCTCAAAAAACACCCCCATGCCATTGGTATCGACAGCCCACTACTATCAGTGGATGTGTAACATCTACGTGTTAGCCAAGCTGTTAGGCCATAAGGAGGATGCCGAGCGGTTCAACCTGCGAGCAGACAGCATCCGCCAGTCGTTCAACCACACTTTCTACGATTCGCAGAAGAAGACCTACGGCACAGGCAGTCAGTGTTCACTGGCTTTGCCGCTTTATCTGAAAATGGTTCCCGACAGCGACTCCCAAGCTGTGTTCCAGCATCTTATCAACGACATCAAAGCCCATGGTAATCGTCTGACGACAGGTGATGTAGGCAACCGTTACCTCTTCTCTGTACTGATAGAGAACGGCCAACGCGAACTGCTCTACACAATGCTGAACCACGACGATGTACCCGGCTACGGCTATCAGATCAAGAAGGGTCACACCACGTTGACAGAACAATGGAATCCCGATATGGGGGCATCCATGAATCACTTCATGATGGCGCATATTGAGAATTTCCTGATTCCAGATCTCTTAGGTATTCAACGTACAGGTGATTTGATAGAAATCGAACCTCATCCCGTTGGTGATATCGTTTGGTGCAAGGGTTCAACGATGAGTGCACATGGCCCAGTCAAGGTGGAATGGCATATCGATAAAGACGTCTTCTCACTGGATATTGACATTCCCAAGGGAGGCTTTGCCGATGTCTACATGCCCTTCTCCGGCCATGCAGAGAGTGTGACGGAAGGACATCACAAAATGACTGAGAAGATTAATAAGCGGTAAACGATTAACGCTTCTTCCGCTTATAGCACTTCTCAAACGTACACAGTCCGCAGGTATAGTCCAATCTGCGCACTTCCCGTCCTACCCCAATGATACCGCTGACGCTCTTGATGGGTTTCATGAGCGACGAGTCGGTGAGCCGCACGCCACACGTATGACCATCAAACAACGGGAAGAGCATTTGCTGTTGGGACACGTGCCAACCACAATAGCCAGGCGAGAAGCGGTTGCTATGTTTCCATCCGAGTTTGTTGATGTTTTCCTGTAGGGTCTGTTCCATCTGATCGGCACACTTCTCGGCAATTACCGACCCTAACGCGTCAGCAATAAACACGCGAACCATGTCGCCTTCTTGTTTCAGTCGTTGCTGGAAGGCCTCGAATTCCATTCCGCTGGTACATATAAACAGGGCGTAGGCCTCAGCGCCTCGCAACTGGCGTTCGATAATCCTGCCTATCTCAAAGGACGGCAACGCTCGTGTGACGAAGTAGCAGAACCGAGGACGCAACCACTGTCGCACGTCGTCTGTCAGACGCAGTGTCTCCCGTCGTGTCGCCTCGTCGGGTTCCACGTCGTGATACCCCATCTGCTCGTAAACGTCAGAAGGGGTAATACCCAGTTGGTCGTATGTCAGCGTCTTCTCCGTCATTACTTACCTTTGCAGTTTTCAAGTTGCAAAGGTAAGCAAAAAAACTCAGATGACAAAACAATATGCCGTCCGTCTTAATAAAAACGAACTAAAAAAGCTGACAGAACAAATGGAAACAAGATTCAAGAAGCCCCTGAGCGGCATCATACCACCACTGGTAACACCCCTGAAGAATAACGAGACGCTCGACGTAGAGAGTCTCGAACGGCTCATAGAACACCTCATCGAAGGTGGCGTTCACGGACTCTTCGTGCTGGGTACGACTGGCGAGGAACAAAGCCTATCGTACGATGTGCGCAAACAGATGATCAAGGAGTCGTGTCGCATCAATCGCGGACGTCTGCCCCTGCTGGCGTGTATCACGGATACAAGCATTGAGGAGAGCATCCGTCTGGCTCGCAAGGCTGCCGACTATGGTGCCGATGGTGTGGTATCAGCCCCGCCTTATTATTTTGCGACGGGTCAGCCCGAACTGGCTCAGTTCTATGAGGAACTGGTGCCCCAGCTGCCTCTTCCCGTGTTCCTTTATAATATGCCCTCACACGTCAAGGTGAACTTCGCACCTGATACAGTAAAACGTTTGGCCGAGATGGAGCAGGTCGTGGGTTTCAAGGACTCCAGTGCCAATGCCGTCTACTTCCAGAGCGTGATGTACAAGATGCAGCACCGCAAGGATTTTGCCATGTTGGTAGGCCCTGAGGAGATTACAGGCGAATGTGTGCTCTTAGGTGCGCAGGGTGGTATCAACGGCGGTGCCAATATGTTCCCAGAGCTTTACGTGGCGATGTTCAATGCGGCCTCCGCTCGCGACATCAATCGCGTACTCGACCTGCAACAGCTCATCATGCAGATCTCCACGACAATATATACCGTTGGCCGTCACGGCTCCAGCTACCTCAAGGGCTTGAAGTGCGCCCTCTCGCTGCTGGGTATTATCAACGACGACTTCGTGGCCTCGCCGTTCTATAAGTTCGAGGCACCAGAACGCGACAAAATCCGCGCAGCCCTCGCCGCTTTACCCATCAAGAATGGCAAGCTATGCATCTGATTGATTTCATCGTTTTCATCGTTTTCACGCTGGGTGTCGTGGTGTTCGGCTGTTCCTTCTTCAAGAAGGGCAGCAGTGCCGACGAATTCACGTCCGCTGGCCATTCTATTCCTGGCTGGGTGGTGGGCATGAGCATCTTCGCCACCTACGTCAGCAGCATCTCGTACATTGGCTATCCTGGCAAGGCGTTTGCAGCTGATTGGAATGCATTTGTATTCTCACTGTCCATACCCATTGCCTCCTACTTTGCCGCCAAATATTTCGTGCCGTTCTACCGTCACAGCGGCTCCGTATCGGCCTACACCTTTTTGGAAGAAAAGTTTGGCGCGTGGGCCCGACTTTATGCCTCGGCCTGCTACCTTTTGACGCAGATTGCACGCATGGGCTCCATTCTCTATCTGCTGGCCGTCCCGATGTATATCCTCATGGGCTGGGACATGCATACCGTCATCATCCTCACGTCACTAGGTATCCTCATTTATTCGATGATGGGCGGCTTGAAGGCCGTCATCTGGGCTGACGCCATTCAGGGTATAATATTAATAGGTGGAGCCGTACTGTGCCTGACCATCCTGATGTTCTCCATGCCCGAGGGTCCCATGCAGACCTTTGAGCTTGCGGCAAATAGCCCTATGGGTAATAAGTTCTCGTTGGGTGCATTCACGTCCGACCTGACCACATCGACCTTTTGGGTTTGCCTCATCTACGGCATTTTTATCAACCTGCAGAACTATGGTATCGACCAGAACTACGTGCAACGCTATCATGCAGCCAAGACAGACAAGGACGCGAAGTTTTCGGCACTCTTTGGAGGCTACCTCTTTATCCCTGTCTCAGCCCTGTTTTTTCTCATTGGCTCGGCACTTTACTCGTACTATCAGGCAGGCGTGGCGCCCTTGCCCGCAGAGATTCAAACCAAGCCAGACTATGTCTTCCCCTACTTCATTGTCAATGGCTTACCCGTAGGTCTTCGTGGCTTGCTCATTGCTTCTATCTTTGCTGCCGGCATGAGCACGGTCTCCACTTCCGTCACCTCTGCCGCCACGATTATCCTGACGGACTATGTGCGTCCGTTCTTCTTAAAGGCTCGCAACGTCACAGACCGTCTGCGTCATCACGACCCGACCGACCATCACAAGCACCAAAAACTGGAACTCGCTATTGTCCGTTTTTCCAGTTTTGGCGTAGGTATGTTAGGGGCCTGTGTGGCCATCGCCATGCTTTCGGTAGAAAGCATCATCGATGCGTGGTGGACGCTCAGCTCGATATTCAGCGGAGGCATGCTCGGCCTCTTCCTGCTGGGTTGTATCCCTCAGAAAATCAATCGCCTGGCAGCCCTATTGGGTTGCGTGGCAGGCATTGCCGTCATTGCGTGGATCTCGCTGGCTTCCATATGGAATCTCCCCGGCATCCACCTGCACCCCTATCTGGCCATTGTCCTCGGCACCACGGTCATCTTCCTCGTGGGTTTCCTCGCCACCTTATTATATAAGGGCGGCAAACGAGTGGTCTGATATTTAATACCCTAGGTCTTCGCCAACAAGTATTACCGTATGTTTGCCCCGAGGCGAATTGCGCAAGAAATGCACGTAGTTGCAGATGCTCTCAGGCGAGTTGCAGTTGTGGCAAACACCATCTACCTGACATGGAGTCTTGATATCGAAACGGGCGGCATTGGTGGGCGAAGCCGTGCTACGCGCTCTGGCCAACGCAGCCTCGACAGTCTGCGCCACCTTGTTCATGCCAATGATGAAGATGACCTTCTTCGGTCCCCATGTGATAGCTGCCACGCGATTGCCGTTGCCGTCGATGTTCACAATAACGCCGTCCTCCGAAATGGCATTGGCACTCGACAGGTAGACGTCAGCCGTAAAGGCCCGCTCGTAGATTTTCACCACCTCTTCGCGGTCGCTTACCTCGTCGCGGTCCAACACTTCTAGCGTTCCCCGGTCCTTCAAAGCCTGTGGGATTCCCATGTCGCGAATGGTCATCGACCCGCCCCACGTCACGCTGCTGCCGTCGGCTATCAGTTCCGACACTTTTGTCACTGCCTCCGTTGCTGTCTTGCAGTAGAAGGCCTCCATATTGCGCCGCTTCAGACCTTTAATCATCCGCTCCGCCAACCGTTCATTCCTTAATTCCTTTGGTGTCATAATACTTCTTGCTTTTTGGTGCAAAGGTACGAAGTTTTTTCCAATTCTCCACATCTTACACAAAAAAGCATGAACTTTTCTGCCAGCATTGTTTGCAGTTTGGAAAAAACTACGTACCTTTGCAGCAGAAAAAGCAAAGGAATGCTGATGTTGTCGTCATATTTCCCCATTACGAGTCCGACGTTGATATTCTTCGTCGTGCTGTTGATAATATTGTCAGCACCTATCATCATGGGTAAATTGCGTATTCCCCACATCATCGGTATGGTGCTGGCGGGTGTGCTGGTGGGAAGGTATGGTTTGAACATTCTGGAACGCGACTCGTCATTCGAGTTGTTCGGAAAGGTAGGTCTGCTCTACATCATGTTTCTGGCAGGACTGGAGATGGACCTGGAGAGTGTGAAGAGAAACTCGCGACGGTTCTTGATATTCGGGCTGCTGACGTGTCTGACACCTTTGTTAATCACCTATTTCATGGCCATGTGGCTGTTGGGGTATTCCGGACAGGCATCATTCCTCTTGGGATGTATCATGGCGTCGAACACGCTGATAGCCTATCCTATCATTTCGCGCTACGGTTTGGGACGTGACTCGAGCGTAATGCTGAGTGTGGGTTCGTCGATGATTTCACTGTTTCTGGCCCTGCTGATGTTGGCGGCATTGGCAGCATCATATGGTGAGGACGTGGGCATTCTGTTCTGGATTGTATTCCTGCTGAAATTCCTGGCTTTCTGTGTCCTGCTGTCGTGGGGCATTCCGAAATTATCGCGCTACTTCCTGCGACGCTACTCTGACGCTGTGATGCAGTTTATCTTTGCGCTTAGCGTGATGTTCCTGTCAGCTGCCCTGTCAGAGGCCATTGGCGTGGAGGGCATTGTAGGCGCGTTCCTGTCAGGACTGATACTCAACAGATACATCCCTCACGTATCGCCCCTGATGAACCGAATAGAGTTCATCGGTAATGCGCTGTTCATTCCTTATTTCCTGATTGGTGTGGGAATGCTGATTAACGTCCGGACGCTGTTCGAAGGTGTCCACATGGTGTTTATCGTCGGACTGATTGTGTTCTTCGGTACCTTCGGTAAGGCGTTGGCTGCCTATCTGTCGAGTCTGTTGTTCCGACTGCCGAAGTCGGCAGGAAACATGATGTTCGGACTGACCTGCGCCCATGCTGCCGGAGCTATCGCGATGGTGATGGTGGGTATGAAACTGGAGGTGAGTCCTGGCGTGTATCTGGTAAACGACGAAATGCTGAACGGTGTCGTCATCATGATTCTTATCACATGTATCATTTCGACCATGATGACTGAACATGCTGCCCAGCAAATCACGCTGGCCAACAGGTTGCAGCCATCAGAACAGAGCCGGCAGTCGAAGGACGACGAGAAAATCATGCTTTGCGTCAAGTACCCAGAGATTGCACCCCAGTTGTTGGAACTGGCCATCATGGTAAGAAACCAGAAACTGAATCGCGAATTGGTGGCATTGAATGTGGTGTATGACGACGTTCAGGCAGGTAAGCACCGCCAGGAGGGATTGCGTTTGTTGGAGCAGCTGGAACAACGAGCCTCAGCCAGCGACATTCAGATGCAGACGCAGGTGCGATTGGCCTCCAACATTGCCAATGGTATCAAGCACGCTTTCCGCGAGTTTGCTGCCTCGGAGATTATCATGGGTATGCACGTCCATACGGACGTCAATCCGAAGTTCTGGGGTGAATTCATCCAAAGCCTCTATAACGGTCTGAACCGCCAGATTGTGCTGATACGTTTCGTCCAGCCCTTGAATACGTTGCGCAGAATACAGGTGGCAGTACCCTCGCGGGCAGAGTTTGAGCCAGGTTTCCACCGTTGGCTGGAACGACTGGCACGTATGGCAGGCAATCTGGACTGTCGCATTCAGTTTCATGGCCGCAACGAGTCGTTGGAACTCATCCGCGAATACATCAACAACCGCCATTCCAGCGTGAGGGCGGAATACACCTTCATGGGTCATTGGAACGAACTGCCCAAACTGGCAGCAAACATCAACGACGACCACATGTTTGTAGTCATCACAGCCCGTAAGGGTACTATCTCGTATAAGACCGCTTTGGAACGTCTGCCCAACGAACTGATGCAGCACTTCAGTGGCAAGAACCTCATGATACTCTTCCCCGACCAATATGGCGAAGCCAAGGAGGAGAGCATGACCTTCACGGCTGCACAGCACCAGGAGGAGAGCAGTATATACGATACCATTGCCCGCTGGATCAATAAAAAGAGAGGTAAGAAGTAAGAAAAAGAATTATGATAGAAATCAAAGGCATCAAAAAGAGCTTTGGCTCGTTGGAAGTTTTGAAAGGTATCGACCTCACCATCAATAAGGGTGAGATTGTCAGCATTGTCGGACCCAGTGGCGCAGGCAAGACCACCCTCCTGCAAATTATCGGCACGCTGGACCGTCCGGATGCCGGCACGGTGTGCGTCGATTCGGTCGACGTAACCACCCTTTCTCAAAAGAAACTCTCCGACTTCCGCAACAAGCATATCGGCTTCGTATTCCAGTTCCACCAGTTGTTGCCTGAGTTCACGGCATTGGAGAATATCATGATTCCTGCCTATATCGCAGGCACATCGCAGAAGGCTGCCCGTCAGCGAGCTGAGGAACTGTTGCAGTTCATGGGACTATCAGATCGTGCCCACCATAAGCCTAATGAACTTTCGGGTGGCGAGAAGCAGCGTGTGGCTGTTGCTCGTGCACTCATCAACAATCCTGCCGTCATCCTGGCCGACGAACCCAGTGGCTCGCTCGATTCCAAGAATAAGGAAGAACTGCACCAGTTGTTCTTCGACCTGAGAGATAAATACAACCAGACCTTCGTCATAGTTACCCACGACGAAGGTCTGGCGAATATCACCGACCGCACCATCAAGATGCGAGATGGGTTATTAGAGATTGCAACGCCACACTCTGACCAACGGTCAGAGAATGCGTCCTGTCAAAGTGAATTTCAAGACGGGATAAACGGTCAACTTGTCGATAATCTTTGAGATATCATCACTGCCTTTATCCTTCAGGGTTTTGTCCACATCCAGTTCCTGGTCATCCTGGTAAACTTTCATCTTGCCCATAAACTGACATCCCAACTCGACGCGGAAACCGACACGGCCTTTGGGAACAAGACGTCCGTAACCCAAACCAACGTAAGGACGAACAGCGTTGACGCGAATCTCACCCTCTGCATTACCCTCTCTGTCAATCTTGATTTCATATTCGTCAACGATGGCTGTAATATCCTCTGAATACTCTGGATGATCTCTATATAATTGGGCAACTTCATCATTATGGCCAGAGAGCTTGGCAATCTCCTTTCCTCCAAACGAGAGTCCGGCAGTGAGGAAGAAATCATTTGACATCCCAAAAGGATAGCCACTTAACTTAAAATCAAAGGTTGTGCGAGCCAGCGACCCTTCAAGTTTCAGTTTATCAAATTTGTAAGTATCTGTCCCAATCGTAACCGACCCTACGTTAAGATTTACATCTCCTTTAATTTTAATACCAGGCATAAAATTCACGCCAAAGCCTGCTTCAAGGTAGTTGGTGATGGGAGTTGCGACTCCAACGCTGATACCCTCTGTACCGATACCGAGATTAGCACCTAAGTGCTGAAACACACCAAAATCATCAACCTTTTGTGCAGAAATATGCTGTATGCCGAGCAACATAATACCGCAAGCGAATAGTAATTTCTTCATAAGTAATTTATAGTTTTGAATGTTAACAATTATTTGTCAGCACAAAGGTAAGTAAAAAAAATATATGTTCCAAACTTTTTGAGAGAAATTTGGAACATATATAGAGAATTTCCAACGATTCTTAGAACTCTGCGCTCTTTGGTGTGCGTGGGAAGGGGATGACGTCGCGGATATTCTGCATACCTGTGACGAACAGGATGAGACGCTCGAAACCGAGTCCGAAACCGGCGTGAGGACATGAGCCCCACTTGCGGGTGTCAATATACCACCACAGATGGGTCTTGTCCATCTGACGACGTTCAATCTCGCCCATCAGCTTGTCGTAACTCTCCTCGCGGACGGAACCACCAATGATTTCGCCAATCTGTGGGAAGAGTACATCGGTACCCTGCATGGTAGGACCAGGAGCAATGGTACCCTTATAACCGATGCTGGAGCCCAATGTCATACCCGTAGGAGCATCATCGTTCTGCTTCATATAGAACGACTTGATAGCCGTAGGATAGTCGGTCATGATGACGGGCTTCTTGAAGTGCTCCTCTACGAGGTAGCGCTCGTGCTCTGATGCCAGGTCGTCGCCCCAGTTGCAGGGGAACTCGAACTTCTTACCATTCTTGATAGCCTCCTGCAGAATGTTGATACCTTCGGTATAAGGCAGGCGAACGAAAGTATCCTTCAGTACGCCTTCAAGACGTTCAATCAAGGTCTTGTCGATCATCTGGTTCAGGAACTGCAAGTCGTCCTTACAGTTGTCGAGCGCCCAGCGTACGCAGTACTTGATGAAGTCCTCTTCAAGGTCCATCAGTTCCTCCTGATCGAGGAAGGCAACCTCAGGCTCCACCATCCAGAACTCAGCCAGGTGGCGGGGAGTGTTACTGTTCTCAGCTCGGAAGGTAGGACCGAAGGTGTAGATTGCTCCCAGCGCCGTTGCACCCAGCTCACCCTCCAGCTGACCAGAAACGGTCAGTGAAGTCTGCTCGCCAAAGAAATCATCATCGTAAATGATTTTTCCCTGTTCGTCCTTCTTCAGATCGTAGAGATTCTTGGTGGTTACCTGAAACATGTTTCCTGCTCCCTCACAGTCACTGGCTGTAATCAGTGGTGTGTGGAAGTAGAAGAAACCATGCTCGTGGAAGTAAGTGTGGATAGCCATCGCCATGTTGTGGCGAATGCGCATCACGGCACCAAAAGTATTGGTACGCAGACGCATGTGGGCGTTCTTGCGCATCACCTCGAAACTCTGACCTTTCTTCTGCATGGGATAGTCGTTGCCACAGAGACCGTAAACTTCCAGTTTAGTAGCCTGGATCTCACTGCTCTGACCAGCTCCCTGGCTCTCTACCAGCGTACCCTCAGCACAAATGCAGGCACCCGTGGTGATGTCCTTCAACACCTGCTCGTCGAACTGCGTAGGGTCTACGACCACCTGCACGTTCTTAATGGTCGAACCATCGTTGAGGGCGATGAAATCAACAGCCTTCGAACTGCGGTGCGTGCGCACCCAACCCTTTACACAAACCTCCTTACCATATTCTGTGCTCTTCAGCACGTCAATTATCTTTGTTCTTTTCATTATTCTTCTTTTTTTGTTTGTCGCTATGCCGTAACGACATACTGAACTTTATTCGTAAGCTCCCATGCGCAGGCGGTCAACTTCTTCCTCAGTGAGATAGCGCCAGTCACCACGACGGACGTTCTTCTTGGTCAGGCCAGCAAACTGTACACGGTCGAGCTTGACGACCTTGTAACCCAGACTCTCGAAGATACGGCGAACGATACGGTTCTTACCAGAGTGAATCTCAATGCCTACCTGTTTCTTGTCGGTCTCGCTAGCATACTCGATAGCGTCGGCCTTGATTTCACCATCCTCCAACTGAACGCCTTCAGCAATCTGCTGCATATCGTGAGCAGTTACGTTGTGGTCGAGATGTACGTGATAAATCTTCTTCTTCAGGAACTTCGGATGCGTCAGCTTCGAAGCCAAGTCACCGTCGTTCGTCAACAATAGCACACCAGTAGTATTGCGGTCCAGACGACCAACAGGATAGATGCGCTCTGGGCAAGCACCCTTCACGAGGTCCATCACTGTCTTGCGCTGCTGGGGATCGTCACTGGTGGTCACATAGTCCTTGGGCTTGTTCAAAAGCACGTAGACTTTCTTCTCCAAGGTTACGGGCTGATCGTGGAACATCACCTCATCAGTACGCAGTACCTTAGAACCCAATTCGGTGACAACCTCTCCGTTTACTTTCACTACACCTGCCTGGATGAACTCATCAGCCTCACGACGACTACATACGCCGGCATTAGCCAAATACTTGTTCAGACGGATGGGCTCGTTCGGATCGATGTTATCCTCCTTATATTCTATACGTTTCTTCAACGAATACTTGGCATTGGGGTCGTAAGGCTTCTGCTTCTTTTTCTTGGGACCGAAACCGCCCTGAGGACGACCCTGATAACCACCCTGTTGGTAACCGCCACGAGGCTGATAGCCGCCCTGTTGGTAACCGCGGGGCTGATAACCGCCACGAGGCTGCTGACCATACTCTTCGCTCTGAGGCTGACCATATTGCTGACGGGGACGAGGCTGATAGCCACTGCGTGGCTGCTGACCATAATCACTGCGAGGCTGATAACCGCCTTCACCCTGAGACTGACCGTATTGCGGACGGGGATGGGGCTGATAACCGCCACGAGGTTGGTAACTGCCCTCACCCTGAGGCTGGCCGTATTGCGGACGGGGACGAGGCTGGTAACCACCACGAGGCTGACCATATTGCTGGCGAGGACGAGGCTGGTAACCGCCACGAGGCTGCTGGCCGAATTCTTCTCCTTCTCCCTGATTATAACTTGTACGAGGACGATAGCCGCCACGCTGAGGAGCGCTGCTGGTTAAGCCTGCACCAAAACCCTCAGGACGGAAGCCTCCATCCTCTTGATTTTCTCTGCGATTGAAACCGCCCTGGTTGTAGGGGCGTGTCTGCTGGTGAATACGCGGACGAGGTGAACGTCCCTGACGATACTGAAAACCACCGTGTGGATCCTGACCACTTTCATTTCCATTACTACTGGTCGTACTTGTGCTCTGCTGCTCCTGGGCAGTCTGCTCTTCCTGTTTCTTGTCGTTTTCGAATTCCATAATGTTTTTTCCTTTTTGTTTGTTTTTAGCCGAGAACCTCACGGTCCTCCTTTGTGTTGTTGATTATCTCTTAATTTTCAATTTTCAATTCTTTACACTCCAGTGTAGTTACTTGGCGTAATAGCCATCAATTCTTCTTTGATGTCATTGCTCACGTCCAGACCTTGAATAAACTCATGGATAGTTTCTTCCGTCATCTTTTGGTTGGTACGTGTCAGTGCCTTCAGTGCCTCATAAGGATTGGGATAGGCCTCGCGACGCAGGATGGTCTGAATGGCCTCAGCCACCACAGCCCACGTATTGTTAAGATCTTCCTGTAATTTCTCCTCATTGAGGATGAGCTTACGCAGTCCTTTCAGTGTGCTCTGGATGGCAATGACGGCATGTCCCATGGGAACACCCACGTTACGCAATACTGTCGAGTCAGTCAGGTCACGCTGCAAACGGCTCACGGGCAACTTCTGCGCCAGGAACCCCAGCACGGCATTGGCAATACCCATATTACCTTCGGAATTCTCGAAGTCGATGGGGTTCACCTTGTGCGGCATAGCACTCGAACCAACCTCACCCTTCTTGATCTTCTGCTTGAAATACTCCATTGAGATATACATCCAGAAGTCGCGGTCCAAATCGATGATGATGGTGTTGATGCGGCGCATAGCGTCGAAAATAGCACCCAGCCAGTCATAATTCGAAATCTGTGTCGTCCACTGCTCACGCTCCAGTCCGAGTTTCTCGCTGACGAACTTATTGCCAAATTCGCGCCAGTCGTACTGAGGATAAGCCACATGGTGGGCATTGTAATTGCCCGTAGCACCACCGAACTTAGCTGTAATCGGCGTGTCCTTCAGCGCACGCAACTGTTCTTCCAAACGGTAGACGAATACCATAATCTCCTTACCCAAGCGCGTAGGAGAGGCGGGCTGTCCGTGGGTTTTGGCCAGCATGGGGATGTTCTTCCACTGCTCGGCATAGTCGTTCAACTGCTCAATGAGTTCCTCAACCTGAGGGAAGTACACCTGCTCCAGAGCTTCCTTGATAGAAAGAGGTACACTGGTGTTGTTGATGTCCTGCGAAGTCAGGCCGAAGTGGATGAACTCTTTAGCCTCAGTGGCAAAACCACTGAGCGCACTAATTTTTTCCTTGATGAAGTACTCTACGGCCTTCACGTCGTGATTCGTAGTCTGCTCTATCTCCTTCACGCGGGCAGCATCCTGCTCGGAGAAGTTACGATAGATGTCGCGTAACGGCTCAAACAGCTTATGGTCGAAGTTCTCCAATTGGGGCAATGGCAGTTCGCACAGCGTGATGAAGTATTCTATCTCTACCCTGACGCGATAGCGAATCAGCGCATACTCCGAGAAATACCCTGCCAGTTCCTGAGTTTTGTTTCTGTAACGGCCATCAATAGGCGAGATGGCGGTCAGCACGTCTAGTTCCATGACTTTCTCTAATTACCTTAAAAATGTTCTTTGTCTCTAAAATATAGCTATATTTTCTCAAATAGGCTGCAAAGTTACGAAGATTTCAGCGAAAAACAAAATTTATTTGGGGTTTTCTTGTGAAGTTACGCGAAAAAATGTATCTTTGCAAACAGAAATCCAACTCAAAGTATGAAGCAGACAATTTTTCTGG
>JAEEGL013685148.1_pt1 | contig 15330 bp, 9 predicted proteins | sample 9134231 | NCBI WGS metagenome assembly JAEEGL01 (sample SAMN16246548, study PRJNA631951) | gut metagenome | biome: gut microbiome; feature: rumen; material: fiber-attached | host: Bos | place: Iran: Karaj | collected 2018-10 | reverse complement strand
TCATAACCGCATTTGCCGATGTACCAAGGAATGCTTTGATTTTTAGATTCTGCTTAACCCATTTAAAAAATAACTCAATCTGCCACCGTTCTTTATAAATGTCCGCGATAGTTTGTGCGGGTAGATGCATTGCATTTGTTATGAAATGATATTCATGTTGATCTTCTGGAGATATATAATGAATCAGCTAAAATGGTGTTTGAATTCCTTTCAGTTTGATGGTTTCATCATCCAAGATGTTTTTTGATCGTCTTCCCGCCCTCCGTCTAATTTCGTCATAAACGGCATTGGATTTGAGGCGTGTCACGAAGTAAATGCCTTTCCGCGTGAGTTCTTCCCACCAATCGTAATCGGTGTAGCCGCGATCCATACAAATCATGCTTCCTGGCTGGTAATCGAGGCTTTTAGCCACTTTGATCTCATGTTCTTTGCCTGTAGTGGGAACCATGAAGTCTGGCAGATAGCCATTGTCATTGAGACCAAAATGAAGCTTGAGAGCGCCTTTGGTCTGCGTGTAAGTAGCCCATGGAAAGACGTCAAGACACAGCTGAATGGTTGTCGCATCCATCAGAATCAGGCTGTTTACCCCGGGCAGTTTGAATTGTGAGCCTGGCGCGAATGCCCTGCATGACTGCAACATCTGCTGGAAGACATCCTTAAAAAAATCTGCACTCCGTTCATCATTCATACGAGAAAGGGCGGAACGACTGATGGGGGACTTGACGCCGATATGGTAAAGCAACTATAACGTCAAAGAATTGTGGGACAGCAGTGACGTTACTCCCTGTCTGCTTTCCATAAATGACGAGTGGGAGGTAAAACAGCATCTTTGAGGATAATATGGCAAACGATTCAGAAGCCAAAGTTCAGGATTTCAAAGAGAAAGATTCGCTGGAGGATAGTTTTGTGCAGAATCATGCACTGAGTCAAGAAGGCGGTGTTTCTTCATCTCAGACTTCAGAAACAGAATCACGGGTTCACAATCTTCAGGCCAGTCACCCGCTTCTTTCTGGAAAATATACGATTCTTGACAGACTTGGACATGGCGCTCAGGGAACCGTTCTCAAAGCGCAGGATGAATCTGGAAAACTCGTTGCCATTAAAGTCTTCGATCTGAGCGATCCATATAAAACAACAGATTGGAAGGCTGTGGAGCTCCTTCGTCGCGAGGTGGACACCCTAAAAAATTTAGATATAGAAGGTATTCCCAAATTTATAGAATATATTGAGGGAACACCGTGTTCTTATTTAGTAGAATCTTATATTGATGCCAAGTCCATTCAGGATCAGCTTGACGATGGTGTAAGACTGAAAGAGGGCCAAATCTGGATTATTCTCCAAAAGGCATTGGAAATTCTAAAACAATTACATGGACAACTTCAACCGATTATTCATCGTGATTTAAAACCGGGAAATATTCTTGTGGATATGGATGCGGATCATTTCCGTGTATGGATCGTAGACTTTGGTACGGTGACAGCGGCTCGTCAGAAGACTCAGGCGAGTACGGTTGCAGGCACCTTTGGTTATGCAGCTCCAGAACAGTTTTATGGACATGCCGATCCTTCATCCGATATTTATGGCCTTGGCATGACGCTTATCCATGCACTGACGGGGGTTGCGCCGAGTCGTATGGAACTGGATGGATTAACGCTGAAGTATGAGAAATATTTTCCTGTGAATGCATCCGGAGAAATTAAGAGAATTCTTTCGGGAATGGTAAAGGCGAATCCGAAAGAACGTTTTCAGAGTGTTTCTGATGTCATGAAAAGTATGCCCGTATTAGAAATATCTAAAATCAATGAAGAAAAGGCACATGATACAAGAGATAGCCAGAGTAGCGATCTGAAGACGACTGATGAAAAGAATGTTAAAAAAACTACAGGAATAGAGCGTTTTCTCAAAATTCTGTTTGTTGTGTTTTGTATATTTATGAGTTTGTTTGCGCTTGCGAGAGGTGGATTGTTTGGAATATATATTAGTGTCGCTATGGTTATAACAGGTGTGATCCTTGTGGGAGGAGAATCTTTTAAGAAATTGTAATCGATATTTTGTAATGTTTTATTTGCGCGGCTATGCGCGTTCGCGCATACGCCTGCGCGTTTCGCCCTATCGGCTTTGCCGATACGGTCGAAAAAACAGGTTCCAGGGGCATTCGCTCATCCCGTTTCTGTGGTGGGAAACTCGTGGACAAACAGGCGATAAGCGATTATCGATTAGAGTAATTAGCTTGAAATCGTAATCATTTGATTTCTCCCACCAGTCTCCCTCACCATCAATGGCGAGGGGGAGCGGAATAACCAAACCGGATCTGATCCATCTTGTTTGCATGTAAGAATGAATGGATGTGTGTTTGTCGTGTACGAAAAAGGGTGGTTTTTTGCTGGGATGAATGGTATAAGAACATGCGTTTTTTGTTTGTGTGACACAAAAGAAAAAACGTGGATCACCTTTTTGACAGGATTGTGGAGGACTAAGATGAGTTTTTTGGATCAGCTTGTTTCCAAAGTTAGTGACGGCAATATATCATCCTTTAGTGAGCTTGCCGCGAAAGGAAGAGAAAACGCAGCTGGAACATCAGGTGTTTCTGAAGACAGTGCCGATGATGCGGATGTCGATTTCTTTATGGCGTTCGATGAACCGAAGCTTGCGCATGTGACGTGTGATGTATTGAATGTGCGCGAAGGGCCGTCCAAGGAGAATGTCCGTATAGGTCAGCTCAAACGCGGTGCGGAAATTCAGGTCACAGCCTGCTGTGATGAGTGGCTCCAGATCAAATTCAACGATCAGGATGCATTTGTTTTTGCCATGTATACGGACTATGAAGCTCCGGAATACAAGGTGACAGCGTCCGTTCTGAATATTCGCAAAGGTCCTGGTACGGATACCGACAAGATCGGTTCGCTTCCGCAGGGAACTGTGGTTCGTGCGTTGGCCGAAAACAAAGGCTGGGTCAAAATTCTCAATGGCAAACAGATTGGCTATGTGAGCCGTGATTATCTTGCCTAAGCGGGATGCCGTATGGCCGAAGGCCATAGGCATCGGCAAGCGTGGCGTATCGGCAAAGCCGATAGCCACGCAAGCGTCGGGCGTATCGGCAAAGCCGATAGCCCGCGCCTAAAAAACAAAAAACATGACATATCTGCCCAAAAACTCTTTTTTCGGTTATATACGCACGCGCAAGAGAGCCTTTTTTTTGGAGAAAGGGTGGAGTTATGTATAGAGAGAATTATAAGTTAGCTTCTGGAGCACAGATTGCGATTGCGAGCGTTGGGTGTATGCTGGGTGGTGCTGCAGTGACGGCGCTGGGGTTTTGTGGTGCGTTCGGTGGATATGAGTCCCTTGAAAAGATGGGGTATGGGCTTCAAACGATTCCGTGCTATGGGATAGTTGTGCTGTGTGGCCTGTTGATTATGCTCCGCGTCGAGTATGCAATCTCGGCGGCGATTGCTGCGTGTGCCGTGGAGTTTGCGATCTATGTCGGTATGGGGGTCATGGGGACATCGTCGATCGACATGTCTTTTCTTGTCATGCTCAAGCTGGCCGTGGTCATTTGCTGTACGCAGCTTCTCGTGACGGTGAAATCGGATTCTCTGGAGGATGTGCCTAAGAACGTGGAATATGTTTTGCCGGAAGGGGCACCGCAGGCGCATCAGCGTCAGGTTTATCAGGAGATGCCGCAGAATATGGATAATGCGGCAGTTCGTCAGGGGTGCGGAGTTGCACGCAACAGCATGTATGGGATGAGCGGTGTCCCTCAGCCACGGCGTTCGGTGGCGCATGCTCCCGGTATTCCGCAGTCGCGACGTTCGGTGGCGCATGCTCCCGGTGTTCAGCCGCCGCAGCCGCGTAACCGATAGTGGTACACGAGCAGGTCTATTTCTTCAGTTCCCTTCCTGTGTGTGGTGGGAAGGGAATCGTTTTTATCCCGGAGCCTTCTTCTGTTTAGGGGAGGCGGAGTATTTACAGTAAGAATATGGTTCAAATAGAAGTGGTTGCCGCCCTCATTCTTCGTGGAGGGCGTTTTTTTGCGGCGCAGCGCGGTTTGACGAAATCCCATGGCGGACAGTGGGAGTTTCCTGGTGGCAAGATTGAGTCTGGAGAGACGCCGGAAGAGGCACTCATGCGCGAATTGTCTGAGGAACTCGATATGGTGGCGCATCCGGTGGTTTTTGTGACCACCAAGGAGACGCATGATCCGGATAAGGTAGTGCGGGTGCATCTGTATCGCGTTTTGCTGGAGTCGGAGACGTATGTTTTGAATGAGCATGCGTCGGCGGGCTGGTTTACGCTCGATGAGGCTCAGGATTTGCCATGGACAGAGGCCGATCGAGATTTTCTGCCTTTTGTGAAAGAAGCAATGACGCAGAATCCATCGGTTTATGCAGCTTTGCCGCAGGATTTTGCCGTTCTTCCGACACACACGACAGGGGAACATATTTTTCGCGGTGTCCAGTGGACATGGACTTATGAAAATGGGCGTTTTTCGCTTTTTGGTCATAAGGCGCGCATGCTCGTTGAGACGGCATATAATACGACGCCGATCCGTATTGCGGAGACGCTTTGTGCAAATGACGGCACGACGCGGATTATCTATGAATTGAGCGATGGGGCGCGGGTTGAGACGATTCACATGCCTCGGGATGTGAAAAATCCACGCGTGACATTATGTATATCTTCACAGGTGGGATGTGGGATGCGTTGTGCTTTTTGTGCGACGGCGACGCTTGGCCTCAAACGGAATCTCACTGCTGGAGAGATCGTTCAGGAAGTCTTGTGGGCATTATATACTTTTGGTCCGCATAAGACCCATGCGGTCAATTTGGTTTTTATGGGCATGGGCGAGGCATTGATGAATTATGACAATGTCATGCGTGCGATTGAAGTTTTGTCTTGCATAGAGGGATTGAATATTGCACCTGTGCGGATGACGCTTTCGACATCTGGTGTCCTTGATCGTCTTTTGCGTCTTCGAGATGAAAAAATACGCCCCAATATTGCCGTGAGTATCAATGCCACTACAAATGACGTTCGACGGCGTCTCATGCCGATTACCGATCGATACAGTCTTGAAGAAATTCATCGGGTTTTGTTAGAATGGCCGTATCGTTCTCATGAAAAAGTATTATTAGAATATGTGTTGCTTCGAGGTGTGAACGATTCAGCGGAGGATGCGCGAAGACTTGCAGAATTTGCAAAAGATTTGCCGCATAATATCAATATTATACCCTATAATCCGACACCGCATATCGAATTCGATGCACCGAAGTGGGATGAGATTCAGGCTTTTATCAAGATCATGCAGGATGCGGGGTGTCTTGTGACGTTACGGGAGGCTCGCGGCGTGGAAGTCGGTGGCGCTTGCGGACAGCTGCTCGCGAGGAGGTCTGGGGAGTAGGCGGTACGCCCGTGGTGTGCGCGGTCTCCCAGTACGGGCGCGCCGACTGGATACTTTGGAAACGGCTACGGCATCCTTTATACGCCTGGAGTAGAGCGTGCGAGGTCTGTTTCTTCCACATTCATTCTGTTTGCTTATAAACCGTCTATCTGTTAAGTTCATCCTTGTCCCTTCCCTGTCTTTGAAAAAGGAGGATGATATGATGAAACGCAGAACGATAAAACAGAATGTTTGGGCGTGGACTGTTTCCCTCAGTGCGATCACCATGATGACGGTGTATGGCTGTCAGAGTGGTGGGGGAAATGAAGATCCTCAATCGGCAACACAGACACAAATAGGAGGACATGAACCTACTGTAACCAATCGTGTAGAGTGCCAGAGAGATCGGGAATGTACAAATCCATCCAAACCGGTTTGTAGTGAGAATACGTGTGTTCCATGTAGTGCGCGCGTTTTTTGTGGTACTGGCATTTGTGATTATCCGTCTGGACGGTGTGTGGAGTGTATGCAGGATCAGGACTGCAAGGTGACTTCGGCGTCCAGTACATCCGCTGTGAATGGCGAAGCGCTATGGGGACATTTAGACACGAAGACATCGATTCAGGAAAAGGGCATGTGTATTGCCCATGTCTGTGTTGCGTGTGACGTTACGAATTGTCTTGGTACGTGTGAAAGCGGCCGTTGTGTGATGACGGAAGAAGTGATTCCGTGTGAAGGTGATTTCTGCGGCATTGCATCACCCACGCGCATGGATGATATTGATCCTGAGACACGACGCATCGTGAACAATGCATCTTTTTTCCGAGTTCTTATATCAGACATGCGAGCGTTAGAGAAAGCGCCGAGTGTTGGAATGTATAAAGTAGAAGCGCATGTGAATGGTTTATATGCGACTGTGACGACGGAATTTACGATTGTGAATGAGAATAGCCGAGTGATGGAAGGGGAACTTGAGTTTCCGTTGCCGGATGATGCGGTTGTCTCTGGATATGCTATCGACGTCAATGGTGTAATGATGCCAGCGCAGATTGTTGAGAAGCAACGTGCACGCGTCGTTTTTGAGAACGAGGTCAGAAAGGGGGTGGATCCTGGTCTTGTGGAGCAGGTCAAAGGCAATGCCTATCGAACGCGGATTTATCCGATTCCTGCCAATGGTTCACGCCGTGTTCTCGTGGAATATACCACACCGCTTGTTATTGCGCCGAATGGAGATGCTGCGTTGGCGTTACCGATGCCGCAGACGAAACTGATGCGTCGTGATATCTCCATTGATGTTGTGAATCAGGGACTATCGGCACCAGCAGTAGGAGGACTTGGGGATAAACGATTTACGTCGGCTCAGGCGATATGGCATGTTGAGTCTCATGAGACGGATGTGATCCCCAAAGATAACATCCTCGTGGCCATGCCGAATCTTGCAGATACGATTGTCAGCAGTGAAGTCTATAAAAATGAGACCTTCTTTGTCGCCAGTGTGCGGACAAAAGATAATCATAGTAAAATAAAAATTACCAATAAGTGGCGTATTGTATGGGATGCATCCGGAAGCCGGACGAAACGAGATATTCAAAAGGCACGACAATTCCTTGAAGAATTGCCTGAAGCAGGGGAATTTGAATTACATGTTTTCAGGAATGTTCTGGAACCTGTGCAGAAGATATCCGGGCGTGCCAAATTATTAGAAGCCATTGATCAATTGGCTTATGACGGCGGAACAGATTTTGGTTCCTTAACTTCCCTGGCATCGAAGAAATTCGATGGTGTGACGCTTTTCTTTACGGATGGTATGGATACGATGCAGGGAAGCCTGCCTCAGTTTGGTGATTCTGCGGTTGCCATGATCACAGGGGATGCACGCGATGTATCGTCCATGCGGAAAATATGTGGTGGAAGAACGATCCTTCTCGATATAAACACGGGTGCTGAAGCCATGCGTCAGATCGCCTCGTCACCCGTCGTCGTTTCGTCCGTTGAAGGAAAGAACGTATCGGATGTTCAAGGTCTTGGGCTTCCCACGGCAGGACGGATAACTGTTGTGGGACGTGTACAGCAGAGTGGTGGAAACGCAACGCTCCGTCTTTCGGATGGCAGCACTGTCAAGATCGACATTCCGAAGAGTGACGTAGAAGGGAAGACGCTTGCGACCGCTTGGGCTGCGCGACGCGTGGATGATTTGTCTCAGCGTGCGGATGATCATAAAGAAGAGCTTCTCGCTTTGGGACGACGTTTTTCGATTGTCAGTCCTGTATCCAGCATGCTTGTTTTGGAAGATCTTGATCAATGGCTCGAATATAATATTGAGCCGCCGGCGTCCCTGGCGGAAGTTCATCGCCAATGGCTTGATCTTCGCCCCTCGGATGCAGAGTTGGCAGAAGAGAAAGAGCAGGCGGAGATAGAGTGGATGGAAGATCTGACGAGCTTATGGGCAGATCGTGTCAGATGGTGGAAGCAGCCTAAACCCAAGCTCAAGGCGCAGAAGCCGCCTGTCCGAAACTGGGATGATGATGATGACGATTGGGATGATGACAATGAGTTTGATGGATCGGGGTGGTTTAATCCATACGTATTAGATGATGATATTTGTATAAATGTATATTCGTCGAAGGCTAGGTTGATTTCGAAGCCGGCGGCAGCTAGTGTGTTGATGGATGGTGATTGGGAGCGAGAAAGACCTGCGGCCTCTGCGGCCCCTGCGGTAAGACGGCCTGCAGCATCGGCTCCTGCTCGGATGGTGGATAGTGATTGGAATAATTATGATAGTAGTGCTGCCAGTAGCGGAGCTGCATACGGCATGGGTGCAATGGGTGCCGGTGGCGGCGGCGCAGCTATGGGTGGCTTTGGAGCAGGAGGCTCTCCTGGCGGAGAAAGTGCTAAAGCCAAATCAAGTTCTGTGCGTGTTGCTTGGGCTGAAGATGCATCTTATGATGAAGAAGGCAATGTCGAAGGGAGTATTGCTGTGAAGGAATGGGATCCCAGTATGCCTTATCTTCAGGCGATCAAGGATGCAAAAACGGTTTATAAGACCTTAGATGCTGCCTATAAGGAATACCTCCACCAACGAGAGCAATATGGTATGAGCCCAGCGTTTTATTTCGATTGTGCCAGTTATTTCTTTAAAGAAAAAGAACAGGCTTTGGCACTGAGGATATTATCGAATTTGTCAGAACTCAAGATCGATGATGTGGCTTTGCTTAGAACGTATGCGTGGCGCTTGCGCGAAGCGGGCGACTATGATGATGCTATTTTGGTTTTGCGTAAAGTAGCCAAAATCCGTTCGGATGAAGCGATTTCATGGCGTGATCTTGCCCTGACACTGACGATGCGTGGCAAGGCAAAGAAGAATGCGGCAGATGTCCAGGAAGCGCTAGAGCTTTATCGCAAGGTGATCTACACGCCGTGGTACGATGAGGGCATACGCGAAGACGCGATATGGGTGGCACTTCAAGCAATCGAGGAGTGGAACGAGTTGGCGGAGTGGGCGAAACGTCAGGGGTTGTCTGGAAAGATCAAGATGCCTGCTATGGATTCGAAATTCCGTCAAAATCTCGCGATGGATATCCGTATTACGATGAACTGGGATGCAGACAGCACGGATATAGATCTCCACGTGGTTGAGCCAAGTGGTTATGAAGTGTATTACAGTGAGCCATGTTCTCCGACCGGAGGTATGATCAGCCATGATATTGTGACAGGATATGGGCCTGAGGAGTTTTTACATAAGTATGCTCCCAAGGGTGACTATACCGTTATGACGAAGTATTTTTCATCGCATCAGGAGCGGCTTGTCGGGCCTGCGACAATCACGGTGACATTTTACACGAACTGGGGACGCTCGAATCAAAAGAGTGAGACGATGACGCTTCGTTTGGAAGAAGAAAATGAGAAGGTGAAGGTGGGAACTTATACATTGAAGTAAAACAGGTTTCCCATTACCCCCATGGTGTACGCGTTCTGGCGAATAGCCCCCAGTTGGCGCGTAGCGCTGGGGGATCAATGGCATCCACACACATTTCTAACCCAATCGGGGTTTCCCATGCAAAATGTATGTTTTTTGGGGAACCCCTACGGGGTTTAATTCATTGAGCTTTCCAATTACCCCCGGCGTTGCCGGGGGCTACTCGCGAAAAGCCCTAACGGGCTTTATTATCCTACTTTCGTGTAGGATAATTTATCATTGTATAAAGTTTTTTAGTAAGCCAAGAATTGATCACTGACAAAGCAATAAGATTCCAGAATGCTGGTGCTGCATGAAGTATTTAAGCTTGAACACTGAGTCTGTTCACAGTATAAACGTGTTGCATCATCACACGCTGTGGCTAAGCATGAAGTATACGGAAACTCATTATCTATCATCATTCTGAATGAACGACACTGTGTGCAACCACTACTACTTGTCTCACAGGATGTCTTATTTCTTGCACTATCACAACAATAATAATTACCGCTCTTATGAGCGACATAACAGAACTCTACACATGCACTGTTGTTGACAAATTCATAACCGCTCGTACATCCCGTTGGAACACAAGTGCCACCACTACATTTTCCACCGCTATATCGACTACCCATACTCGTACAATTTTGGCGTAAGCTGCCACATTCGGTATTTGTATCGGCTGTACAGCCTGTGCCAGCAGATGAAAGATGATAATCAGGATCGCATAAAATTCGACTACATGTGCCTGAGCTGAGATTGCATTTCGAGGTGCCGTGTGACACTGAACAGGATTTACCTTTTGTACCACAGTTATTCTGGTCATTTGGATTGCACGCTGAGCCATCGAGATAATATCCAGAATTGCAGCCTGTTGTAATACATGTGCCTGTACTAATATTGCATTTTGCGGTTCCGTAGTCAACCGAGCAGATTTTGTCCTTTACACCGCAGTTACTTTGATTATTTTGATTGCACTCTGAGCCGTCGAGATAATACCCAGTATTGCAGCTTGTTGTAGTACATGTTCCCGTACTGATATTACATGTTGCGATACCGTTGTTAACCGTACAGGTTTTGCCTTTTACTCCGCAGTTACTTTGGTCATTGGTTTTGCATGTTGAGCCGTCGAGATAATATCCTGCGTTACAGCTATCGACATAGCACACACCAGTACTTGTGTTACATAACGCAGTGCCGTAGTCAACCGAGCATTTTCTTCCTTTAGACCCGCAGTTACTTTGGTCATTGGGTTTGCATACCGAGCCATCGGGATAATATCCAGTATCGCATGTAGGTGTTGTACATGTGCCTGCACTGAGGTTACATGTCGATGATCCGTGAGAAATCGCACAGGTTTTGCCTTTTGAGCCGCAGTTATTTTGGTCATTGGGTTTACATGTTGAGCCATCGAGATAATACCCTGTATTACATGCAGTGGCATTGCATACGCCCGCGTTGCATGTAGCCGAGTACCAGCCTGTGTTGCTTAGGCAATTGGTTCGGGATGCGCCACATTCCGATTCTGTATCGGCTTTGCATTTTGTACCATCTGCAGAGAGATGATAGTTTGTGTAGCAGCTGGGGGTAGAACATTCTCCGGTGCTGGTGTTACAGGTTGATGTCCCGTTTTCGATGGTACACTTTTTACCTTTTGTCCCGCAGTTATTTTGGTCATTCGCTTTGCATTTTGTTCCATCGAGATAATAACCTGTTCGACAGTTTGTGGCCTGGCATTCTGCTGTCGTTTCAGTACATATCCCGCTGAGCCATCCGGATTCAGCGGTACAATCCTTGCCGCCGCAATTATTCAGGTTATCGCCTGTACAATAATTTCCTTCCTGATGGAAGCCGGAATCACAAGCAGTGGTGACGCAGGAAGCATCTTGACAGATCGACGTGCCATTGGGAACAGAGCAACGTATGCCATGATAACCGCAATCGTCGTTGCTGTTTGCCTCACATGTATTGTCGTACAGATGGTATCCAGGTCCACAATTTCCGACCATACATTCGCCGTTAATGCATTGTACTTCTGCAACGTTATTCAGGGTATGACAATCGATCACATTTGCCTGATCCACACTTCCGCATGCATTGGCGGTGTTTGGTTCACACGCCTCTGTGTCTGAGACAAAATGAAAGCCGTTCTGACAACGGACGACGTGACAGATGCCAACATCGTCACACGTTGCCTCATAAGCATTCAGTGTTGTCACACACGTCTGGCATGTATTGCCGCATGCGGTTGGATCATGTGTCACACATGAACCATGCTGGAAGCATGCATTTTCATCTTGGCAGGAACTCGGCGTGCAAGTGCCGTCCTGGCAATATTCATTTGGTGCGCAGGCATTTCCACAGGTACCGCAATGTTTTCGATTTTCAGTCAAGTCTATGCATTCTGTTGTGCCATCATCGTTGCAGTTTTCATACCCCGTTTTACACGTGTAGACGCACTTCCCATCTTCGCATGCCATTACGTCAGAAACATAGGCTGGCCGATGATTCGCGCAATTGTTACCGCAGCCGCCACAGTTCAACGGATCTTGTGTGATATCGACGCATTTACCACCACATGCGACCTCGTTGCTGTTATCTTCAGTTCCACATTTCAGCAATACGCACTCACCATCGACGCAGTGCATACCAGCATCACATACCTTGCCTCGGTAGTTCTCATCATTTTCGTCATCAGACAGGCACTGTCCTTTGGCACCGCAGAACTCTTCGTGGCCTTGTGGATCGATGCACGACATCCCCTCATTTTTTACATAACAACGGATATATCCCTTTGTACAATTTTTTAAGCATTCTCCGAGGACACACGTCTCATCTGCGGAACATTCGATGCCTTCGCCACCGCAGTTATATTGATCGTTCTTTATACATTCCCCATCTGAATCTCGTTTTACATACTCGTCTGCGTTACAAACTGTTGGCTTACATCCTTCCGTTTTCTCGCACACAAAAGCCCTGTTTTCCTTGAGGATGAAGTCCATGCAATTCTGCCCCTTATAGTCGAAGTGATTGGGGTCATCGTTATTGCACATACCTCTCATATTGGCTCCGCAGTGCGAAACACTGGTATTCGGATTGACGCAATCTTCACCGCACAGAACCTTCCCAATAGAGCATCCATGCACGCATTTGGGCGTATTGTTCTCAAAGCGACATGATGATACTGAGAAGGGGCAGTAGCCATCTCCCAGCTGAATCGCTTCTTCTGCTTCCTTGTGGCAAGCGTCATTCCCCTCGCGTTTGCAGGGATCCGTATCAAACCACATGATATTCTCTGCCGTGATGCCAGGACATGGATCGCCTACTTTCAAAGGTTCTGGCAATTCGCAGCCGACTGATACGCTTACCGCCACTAAGATTCCTACAAAGACTACACGTTTCATTTTCAACCCCTCCCAAGTCAAACATTCCTAAACTAAGAATAGTTGAGTGATTGCCAAGACACAAGTTTTATCGTAACGATCCAGTCTCTATTTTGACGATTCCGTTGCGGGAAGCGTTGAACCAATATCATTTTTTGCAGGGGAGACGCCCGCGTATTTAGGAACGAGTTTTTGACGATCGCGTGGGTGTGAGGCTCGTGATTACTAGCGAATGATCTTACCCCTCGGCGTTTTCCCATAATAGGAGCGATATGTTTTATAAAAATTGCTTGTACTCGAATAGCCCAACATTTCGGCACTTTAATCGCAGAAAATTGCTCCTCCGCACATGTACTCTATCACAATTTCGATGCTATCTGTGTATTTTTTGTCGCTCGGCTATTGGTGGCGGTAGGCACGTGTCACGACACGTGCCTACCGCCACCAATACGCCTCGCCATTCGGGCTATCGGCGGCATTTTGTAGGCGCGTATCACGACACGCGCCTACAAAACGCGTCGATATGCCCTCTTGCGCTCACCTATTTCGCTGCGCTCAATACGGCTCGCAATATATATAAAGCACACGATTCACGCGATAGTGTAAATAAAAGTGTTTAAAAAAACAGTATACAGAATCTTTAAAAGTTATCAAAATCCGCTAGGAAGGGGGGGCACGCAATTTACGGTTCTATATCGATTTCCTTATTGGAAAAAAGTTGATTAATAAAATCGGCTGCTTCATTTGCGCGCTTGGAATCCGTCCCAATATTGAATTTGATTCTTTGGGGCGTCAGAATTCGAATTGAGTAATAAGGCATATCATTGACTTTTATATTATTATAGACTTCTGCACGTATGCTTCCGTCACGAGGAAAAACCTTGCGCGTACCGAAATCCTTTTGGCGGCCGCGAATAATAGAAACCTGATTCTTTTCTACTTCAAACCATGTAGAATTGAAAACTTCCTTTATGCCAAGACATAGAAAAACAATGCCAATAATCAGCAGGATGGATATCGACAGCACTAAAATTGTACCAAACCATGGGTGCTGGATTAAAGCTGTGATGCTTGCGCCAAGCTTAGAATCGGAAGGCGTCATATAACCGACAAGGAATACAACTGTAGCCCAGATGAGAGAAAAACCTGTCCATGCCGCGCCAAATATCAAGAAAAAGCGAGAATGTATACCACACTTTATCGTGATTGCCCCATTTGATGTATCGCCATTGTCTTCCAAATAGAAATTTCTGGGTAATTCGTTTCGGCGTATTAAATAAGAATGAGCATTATTCGAATCCGATTCTGGTGAACCATTGGGTTCAGAACTTGGGGCAATGTCTGTCGCGGATCCCTTGTTTTGTATAAACCGATTGATAAAATCTGCGGCACATTTGGCTTTTTCGAGATCTGTTCCAACACAGAATTTAAACTGATCTGTGATATATATGGAAAAGATAGAGTGATAGGTGTGGACAATTTTCATCATTTCGCATTTTGAATTGACTTCAGCAGTTATACTACCATCTCTGGGAATGGTGAAAGAAGTGGCCGTTTCTCTTTTAAAACCATGCGAGATTTCTACAACTTTTGGGCTGACTTTAAACCATGTTGAAAAAAACGCGTTCCGAATGCCTTTTTTTATATAGATAATGCCAACAATCAGTAAAAGAATAAAAATTACAGGAGCGCCATACAGAAAGACAAGAGAAATATTGGATCTGCTTTCTGTGAAAATTGTAAAAAAATAGACGGCTATAAATGCAATCAGAATTAAACACCACAAAATACCAAATAATAAATGTGCATAGCTATGAATTGAACATTTATACACCATTGAATGCTTATCATCTGGCTTTTCTATAGAAAAACCGACCGGTAACACCTCATTGTTTATTGGTTGTAATGCGTTTTGTTCGGATAATTGAGGCTGTGTTTGTGAACTTGTTTGATCCGCTTCACAGACTTGGCCAGGTTTGGATGGGTCGCATGTATCAAAGTTTGATTCAGTCATGATGAATTTCCTGGTATTTTCATGGCTGATTCTCAGCCACCAAGTAGTCGCAAAATCCCTGACGACTGACGCTAAGCATTCGGCAATAAAATGTCACATCTCCCGTCTTCTCGCCGCCGAAAGTCTTTAATGCAATAAACTAAAAGTGTCAAATTGGTTGACACATTTTTAACAAGGCCAAAGGAACCCTAGACCGTCTAGCAGTGAATGCGTCGTATATGCCCTCATGTATTCGCTCCTCTCAATCCCGCGCCTCAACACGCATGACATCCTATTACCATCCGTTGCGCATCTCAAGATAACACACTAAGATGGCCCCACCCGATTCTGGACCATAAAACGGGCGAACGATCCGATGAGGCGACGCTCCCCAGGAAGGTGAGTTACTTTTGGCTAACTCGCGTGGACACTTGCGAATGACGCATTTCTAAGATTGAATTGTATTGGCGCGGGCTATCGGCTCCGCCGATACGCCGCCCCTTCCGGCCTATTTGCGCGATCCTGCCACATCCCCAAAATATCCCCTATATTAATAGATACACCCGCCCATCCCCTCCCCAACCTCGCGCAAATACAGCCTCTCGCCGGGGGCTATGTGCTC
>JAEEGL013285229.1_pt1 | contig 15330 bp, 17 predicted proteins | sample 9134231 | NCBI WGS metagenome assembly JAEEGL01 (sample SAMN16246548, study PRJNA631951) | gut metagenome | biome: gut microbiome; feature: rumen; material: fiber-attached | host: Bos | place: Iran: Karaj | collected 2018-10 | reverse complement strand
TCGAACTGCTGAAGGATAAACACGGGTTTGTTATCGGCGGTATGGAGGGCATGCAGGACCAGGAGTACGAGCTGCAGCTGGAACCGGGATCGAAGATTTTTGTGTACACGGACGGCGTGCCGGAAGCGTCGAGCCCGGATGACAAAATGTTCGGTACGGACCGGCTGATTGATGCGCTGAATAAGGATCCTGACGCCCTGCCGAAAGATATTCTCATAAACGTCGGGAAAGCGGTGGATGATTTTGTAAACGGCGCCGAGCAGTTCGACGACCTGACCATGATGTGTATAGAGTACAAAGGTTGAGAAAAACAAAGTATACTATATATTAGGATTCAGAATTCAGATGTTCATTATTGGTAAATCCAATTGTTTTTCAGAGAGGAGAGGAAAAATGAAAAAGAGGATTTGTTTGTTAATGACTCTCTGCCTGCTGCTCGCACTGCCGGCCTTTTCGGGATCTATCCGGGCTAAAGCAGAGTCTGCCCAGGTGGGCGGATGGAAGATCGAGGAATCGCTGGAAATAGACGAGAAGGCGCAGGCTGTTTTCGAGAAGGCGACGGAAGGTCTGTTGGGCGTGGGCTATACTCCCATCCAGCTGCTGGGAACCCAGTTGGTTTCCGGAACAAATTACTGTTTCCTGTCTGAAGCGCAGGTGGTTTACCCCGGCGCGGAACCGGGCTACGCGCTGGTTTATATTTACGAGAATCTCCAGGGGGAAGCGAAGGTTACCAATATCGTCGACCTGACGCTGGATGAAGTCCTTACGCTTGGCGAAGAGGATATCGCGAAATTCGCCCAGCCGGAAGAACCTGAAGCCGCCGAAGAACCTGCGGCTGAAGCGGAACCCGCGCCCGCTGAGGCGGAACAGGTGCAGGTCGGCGGATGGTCTGTCACAGAATCGTTGGATATAGACGAAAAGGCACTGGCCGCTTATGAAAAGGCAGTAGCGGGAAGTATGCTGGGCGAGGACTGCACACCTGTTCAGCTGCTTGGAACGCAGCTGGTTTCCGGGACCAATTATTGCTTCCTTTCTGAAGCGAAGGCGGTTAATCCCGGCGTACTGCCCCAGTATGAACTCGTATATATTTATGAAAATCTCCAGGGAGAAGCGTCAATTACCAATGTTGTCGACCTGACGCTGGATGAAGTCCTCACACTCGGCGAAGACGATATCGCGAAATTCGCCCAGCCGGAAGAGCCTGAAGCCGCTGAAGAACCTGCGGCAGAAGCGGAATCCGAAGCAGTAGAAGAACCTGCGGCTGAAGCGGAACCTGAAGCAGCTGAAGAACCCGCGGAAAAAGCGGAACCTGAAGCAACTGAAGAACCCGCGGCAGAAGCGGAACCCGAAGCAGCTGAAGAGCCTGCGGAAGAAACTGAGCCTGTGATGGAAAAACTTCCGGAATTCGAGTATACGGGCGAGGATCCTTATTTTGACGCGGTCTGGGATTTCCTGAGAACCGTCAACCTGGCGAACTTCGCTCCTGCCCAGGTCATGATTCCCGAATTTGATATTCTCCGGGAAGATGATTCCGATCCGGAAGACATTAAAATCTGGGGCCATTTCTGGCTGACAAACTATAATCTCGAGGGAGACACGCTGATGATGCAGAGCTGCGGCGATTATCCGGGCCTGTACCATCTGCTTCCGCTGGAAGAAGGATATCAGGTATTCTGTGTGGAAGAGATCGAAGACGGTGAGAATTATTCGGTTACCGCAGAGAAGATCTTCGGAGTGGATAAGGATCTGCTGGAAGCCTTCTATAATTCCGGCGAAGAAAACCAGGATTACAGAATCGATGCTGTCCGGATGTATGCGGAAGATACCGGCCTGGATATTAAGGCATATCAGGACTTCGGCTGGGACCCGGTTCCGGTAGCGGAATAAGCCCCCTGGCTGTTTTGCCGGACGGTTTACTGTTTCAGTAATATCCGGGGCGGAAATATCCTGAGACTGGATGTTCCCGAACAAGCATGAATCCGGCGCTCAGGCTGACGGTTATTATGGCCGTCGGCCTGACTGCCGGGTTTGTTTTGCGGCCGGAGTTCTGGCGTCCGGCGGGCACAGTGAAGTTGGGAAAGCGATGACAAAAGCAGAGTATATAAAGAAAGCGGCGGAGGATCCTTCCGGTTTTGTCCTTTTATCGGATATGCTCCCCCAGATCGTGCAGGAGATACGGTATTTCTCCACATATAATTTTATCGGGGACCGCATCGACGGTTATGAAGAGCCCTGCGCGCTGCTGACGAAGGAAGCGGCAAGGGCCTTAAAATCAGTCAGCAATGAAATGATTGTCCGCGGTTACCGGCTCAAAATATTCGACGCGTACAGGCCGGCCCGCGCGGTCAGCCATTTTGTACTGTGGGGGATTGAAGACCAGGATATCCGCATGAAGCCTTATTTTTATCCGGATCTGGATAAAGAGGATCTGTTTTCAAAGGGGTATATCGCAAGCCGGTCAAGCCACAGCAGGGGCAGTACGGTTGACCTGACGCTCCTGGATATGCAGACCGGCAAAGAACTGGATATGGGAAGCCCGTTTGATTTTTTCGGTGAAATATCCCACCCGGACTACAGGGGAATTACGGACGGGCAGTATGATAATCGTATGACCCTGCAGAACGTCATGGTTCGGAACGGTTTTGTGCCGATAGACTGCGAATGGTGGCATTTTACCCTGGAGGACGAGCCTTATCCGGATACTTATTTTGAATTCCCGGTCTCGTCGGCGTATCTGAGAAGATAAACATGTGATGAAATCCGGCATAAATAAAGAACGGATAAAAGCAGTTCTGACAATCCTGATATTTCTGGCTGTTTTCGGATTCAGCCTGTATCAGTTGACGTCCTTACTGGAAAGAAAGGACAGCCGGAAATTTTTCGCGTCCTTTTATACGGAGAAGACGGGTTTTGACGTTCTGTTTATAGGATCGAGCCATGTAAGATACGCCTTTTTCCCTATGGAGTTATGGGAAGATTACGGGATTTCCTCCTATAATTTTTCTTCCGACGGCAATACGCTGGCGGTTGATTACTGGATGCTGGTCAACGCGCTGGATTATCAGAAACCGGAACTGGTGGTCCTGGACGTATATGATCACATACCGGGCCGTATCATTCCGTTCGACTGGCAGCAGGTTCATATGGCGACGGACGCGATCCCGTTCAGCCTTAATAAATACCGGATGGTCATGGATCTGTTCCGGGACAGGGAACTGAAGGACGGGGATGGGAAGCCGATTTATGAAAAAAAGTGGGAACTTTTATTTAAACTCATCGCCTATCATTCGCGTTGGTCGGAACTGGCACCGTCAGACTATTCCTCCCGGAAAAAGATCAATGAAGACTCCCGGGTGCTGAAAGGCGCCTCGATCGTACCTTTCGTGGAAAAAAGGGCCGAAATGACGTATGACGGGACATATCAGGGGGAACCGGACGAGATGTCCAGGGACTACCTGGAAAGAATTATCAGACTCTGTAAAGAACAGGATATTGAACTGCTGCTGATCAATACGGGATTTGACTGCCGGGAAGATGCAAAGATTTTTTCGGATTCCGTTCCGGAAACAGCGGCTTCATACGGAGTCCCTTATATTGATTTTACCCTGACGGACGTTGTTAATTTCCAGACAGATCTGAGCACCCCGGGGCCCAATACGCACATGAACGCTTCCGGAGCGCAGCATCTGACAGCTTATATCGGCAGGTATTTCCAGGACCACTGCCATCTGCCGGATCACCGTGGAGACGTGGAGTATGCCGCATGGGAAAAGGATCTGGAAGCATACTATACGTATAAAACAAGACTGGTCAATGATCAGAAGAAACTGGACAACTGCCTTGTCCTGCTGAATGACGATGATTATTACACTTTATTCGAGATCAGGGATGAAAAGATCCTTGCGGATGAAACGACAGCGGCGCTTTTTGAGAACATCGGTGTGGATCCCGGAATGATTTCCGGCGGAAACAACATTGTTGTCCTGAACAATGCGGAAAAGACAGCAGGATACTATTCTTTTGATTACTCGGAACGGTCCGTATGGGAGACGCCTGCCGGCAGTGTGGAATTCGATTTTGAAGAAGACGGTTCCGGCCGGCTGAAAATTGACGGGAAGCAGATATATGAGGAAAAAGATCCTGAAAATGATTTCCGGATCCGGGCCGTCGTGCTCCGGACTCCGGACTGCAAAAGGGTTGCCGTAAAGGAGTTTTAAAATATGACACAGGAAAGACTGCTGGAAATCTTATCCAGGGCAGCAGTGCTGAAAACGACGACCAGGCACTGCTATACGGAAGCTGAACGCAGGGAAAGCGTGGCGGACCACAGCTGGCGGATCGCGCTGATGGCGATGCTTTTGTCCGGTGAGGAGGAATTTGCCGGCACGGACATGGATAAAGTTATCCGGATGTGCCTGATCCACGATCTGGGAGAAGCTTTCACGGGGGATATCCCGACTTTTGAAAAAACAGCGGGCGACACGAAAACAGAAGATGAACTGTTTGACCGCTGGGTGGAAACTTTTCCGGAACCTCAGAAAACAGAGTGGAAGTCTCTTTTATCCGAGATGGATATGCTTGAGACCCGGGAAGCCCGGACCTATAAGGCGCTGGACAAGCTTGAGGCGCTGATCTCGCACAACGAGTCGGATATTTCAACCTGGCTTCCGCTGGAATATGATCTGCAGCTGACTTACGGAAAAGAGAACACCCGGTTTTCGGAATACCTGGATAAACTGAGGGACGCGATCGATGCTGTGACGATTGAGAAGATCCGGCAGGCCGGCGGGAAACCGGAAGACTGAAACAGGCGGCAGCAGCGGTGCTGACGCGTTATTTGTACGAAAGGAGACGATGAAATATGGCAATTAATCCGATGATGCTGATGAAAATGAAAGAGCGTCTGAATGTTTTCCAGCAGGACCACCCGAAGGTGCTTCCGTTTTTTACCATGCTCCGGGACAAGGCTTCCGAGGAGGGTACGGTTTACGAATTAAAGGTCACGACGCCGGACGGGCAGTCGTATGTGGCGAATATTAAACTGACGGCGAATGATCTGGAGACGATCCAGATGCTGATGAAAGCGGGGCTGTAAGAACCCGGGCGCAGCGGGCTTTTCCGGAAAGCCGGGGAAGGCCGCCGGAATAATCAGACAGGAAACAGTAAGCCGCGGATACCGGGCCGAATGACATTCGGCCGGTATCCGTTTTTTTTTCGTAAACACTTGCAGAACATATGTTCGAATATTATAATAAGCAAAACAGAACATATGTTCTGAAAAGGGAAAAGAAAGATGGAACGGGTCATACTGCACAGCGACTGCAATTGTTTTTACGCTTCTGTTGAAATGCTTCACCGCCCTGAGCTGTGGGATGTGCCGATGGCGGTGGGCGGGGATCCTGAGGCCCGCCACGGGATTATCCTGACAGCCAATTATCCGGCCAAACGCCGGGGTGTAAAGACCGGGATGGCCCTCTGGCAGGCGAGACAGGCCTGTCCGGATATCACCTTTGTCCCGCCCCGGATGGACCTGTATATCAAGTTTTCCCGGATGGTGCGTGAAATTTATGGGGAATACTCCGACCTGGTCGAACCATTCGGCCTGGACGAGGCCTGGATCGACCTGACGCAGAGTGCGGGGATCCGCGGGGACGGGAAAACTGTCGCGGACGAATTACGGGGCCGTATCCGGAAGGAACTGGGAATTACGGTCAGCGTCGGCGTGAGCTGGAATAAGGTTTACGCAAAACTGGGCAGCGATTATCGCAAACCAGATGCGACCACGGTGTTTTCCAGGGAGAATTATAAGGAGATTGTGTATCCGATTCCGGTGGAGGACCTTCTGTATGTCGGACGGGCGACAAAGCGGAAACTGAACCTGTTCGGGATTACGACAATCGGGGAGCTGGCGGAAGCGGATCCGGATTTCCTGCACCGGATTTTCGGCAAAATCGGTCTGATGCTTTCCATGTTTGCGCGGGGGCTGGATGAAACGCCGGTCAGCCGGGAACATACGCACGCGCCGGTAAAAAGCATCGGAAACTCTACGACAACACCCAGGGACCTGAAAACAGACGAAGACGTGAAACTGGTGCTGTACCTGCTTTCGGAAAGCGTGGCGGCACGGTGCCGGGAAAACGGGTTTGCCGGGCAGGTCATAGAGATCTACGTCCGGGACAACGCCCTGAACGGCTTTGCCAGACAGCGTAAAATCGGGGTGCCGACGAATATTTCGGCGGAAATCTGGCAGACGTCCATGGAACTGTTTAAGGAACTGTACGACTGGCATCTTCCGATCCGGAGCATCGGGGTACGCGCGGCAGATTTAAAGCCGGACGCCATGCCGTACCAGCTGGATCTCTTCCGTGACGAAGCTTACAGGGAGCGCCTTCTGAAAGCGGACCTGGCGGCGGACGAGATTCGCAGGCGGTTCGGATTTTACGCGCTGCAGAGGGGGATCATGCTGGCTGATCCGGGACTTTCCTGCCTGGACGCGAAGGCGGATGACCATATGATTCATCCGCACAGTTATCTGGAACGCGGGAACCGGAGCGGGTGCGAACGTATGCGGGAAGCGGACAGGCGGTATGCCGGGTAACGGGAACCGGGCCTTCGACGGGACAAAGAGGCGGGAATTATAAAGGACAGGCGGAAAAATGGGCGTATATGACTATCACCGTGAAAAACTGAAAGCGGGGCCGGGACCGCTCCGGCTGTATGAGAAGCATCCGGAGATGACGGAAGGAAATCCGTACAAGGTTTATGTGCAGGTGACGGCATCCTTTACGCAGGACGGGCAGCTCCTGCCGCTGTCCCTGACCTGGGAGGACGGCCGCCGGTATGAGATTGACCGGATCCGGGACGTGCAGCGCATGGCGAGCCGGAAAGCGGGCGGTGCCGGTATCTGTTATTTCTGCAGTATCGGCGGGCAGGATATCCGGCTGTTTTATGAGGAAAACGGTCTCTGGTTCGTGACCAGGAAACATCCGTCCGGAACAGACGGGCAGGATGAGTAAGAGAAAGATGCAGTCCTTTCCGGGCTTTCAGGAGGACGGCGTTTCAGAAACCGCGATTTTTTCCATCAGGCGGGAATGAAGGCCGGTGGATATGTAGAGGAATCCGGCGAAAACCGTCAGCTGAGGCAGAAGGAACAGGCCGGCGTAAGCAGCCAGGATCCTCAGGATTTTCGCTTTCGGCAGGACGGAGCGGATATAAAGCAGGATACAGAGCAGCCCGAAACAAAGCAGGTAAATAAAGCCGAAAGTCCCGACGGTCTGGCAGACGTTCTGGAGAACGGGATTGGGAACGGGGGAAGCGAAGGTGATCGTATACAGGAAAAAGGCAAAGAGTGCCGCGTAGCCGCTCCAGGCCGGCGGATAATATTCATGGACAGGCTGCGGCTTCTGGACCGGGAAATGGAGCCTTCTGAGCAGGATGAGACTTAACTGGCAGATAATAAATCCCTGGAGGACGCCTAGGAAAGCCATGGATATAATAAACATCCGACGCAGATAGTCGGTGGTGAACAGTGAAGCGAATATCTCGGCGTTTTCTCCGGTCATCAGGCCGGCCCGTTCAAACGTTTCGTTCATAAGCCGCTGCATTTCCGCGATTTCCGTATTGAGGTCCATGCCGAAAAGGGAAGCCAGGGCGACGGAACTGATCAGATTCGCGGCAGCGGAAAGCGCCATGATGAGCAGCATTGTTTTGCCGGAATCTTTTTTCGCATGAAGGCAGCTTCCGTATACCATACCGATCAGCGCTTCTGTGGAGCCGTAGAATATTGTGGAGACGGTTCCGAAAAGAAAAGAGGTAAAGACCATGCAGAAGAGCACGGGAATGCTGCTTTTCCATCCGTAGATGGCCGAATAGGCAATCATCGGGATCGGGAACAGGAACAGGAAAACGTCGGAAAAAAAGCCGCCGGACTGACGGTTGATGAGCAGGATCATGGCATAGATCGCGACACACATGGCTCCGTAGGTCAGCTTTTTGGTATACGTCTGCATTCTTTCGTATTCTCCTTCTGGTTATCCTTTTCCGGTCTGGAAAACAAGGTCTTTTATCATTCCGAAGAACTCGCGGAGCAGGTTGTTCGGTAGATAGAGCGGGTGGGACCCGGCGGCGATGCCGATGACGTTCCGGTAACCGGCCTGTTTTGCCAGGATCAGGACGCGGCAGAGATGGAAATTATTGGTAACCAGAGCGACAGTATCCGTCTCCGGATTCAGGAAAGCCTGGCAGTTGCGCAGATTTTCCGCCGTAGTGGAAGAGTCCGGCTCTTCCAGGATCCGGTTTTCGTCAATTCCTTCCGAAACCAGGAAGTCTTTCATCCCCCTGGCTTCGGGAAAAGGCTCGTTAGGTCCCTGCCCGCCTGAAACGATACATATGACCGACGGATGGAGCAGCAGATAATCACGGGCTGCGTTCAGACGCAGGCGAAGGATGCGGCTGGGCCCGTCTTCGTAAACCTGGGCGCCGAAAACGATCAGATAGTCCGGCTCGGCATTTACCATGGTTCCTTGAAACCGGTCAGCCAGCAGGGTATGATCGGAATGATAGGATAAATCGGCATGGAAGAAACCGGCTGTCAGGATCCGTCCCTCGATGACGGCAAACACCAGGATTCCGGCAGCAAGGATTGTTTTTAGCAGGAAGGCCGCCGAAGGCGGGATGTTTTTCCACAGGGAAAGCAGGGAGAAACGGCCCGGCAGGGAAACGGCCAGGAGTACGGCAGCGATCAGGAACCAGACCGCAAAAAAAGCGGTACCGCTTCCGATGCTTAAAATCAGGAAACCGTACAGGATACATAAAATTGAAAGAACAGTCAGGACGTGCCGGTATTTCATCATGAGGCTATTCTAACATTTACAGGCCGTGAATACAGCATATAAACGATGCCTTTATATTGCCGGGACAGGACGGAACGGAGGAAAACATGGAAGCCGGACGGGAACTGTTATATTTGTCGCAGGAGAATCTGAAGCAGTGCGCCATGAGCATGAAGACCTGCATCGACCTGATGGAGGCGCTGCATAAAAAGAAAGGGCGCGGGGAAACCTTCCAGCCACCCAAACAGATTATCCGGCCTTATCCCGGCATGTTCCTGCAGGCCATGGCGGCGCAGATCGATCCCGACGGGCCGCTCGGCGTAAAATGGCTTTCCTGCAATGCCGGGAACCCGGATAAAGGACTGCCCCGTTTTACGGGATTTGTGATTCTCAATGACCGGGAGACGGGAGCGCCTCTGTGCGTGATGGACGCGACGTGGGTTACCGCGGTCCGGACAGGCGCCATGAGCGGACTCGCGCTTCGTTATCTGGCATCCCCCGACAGTAAGACCCTGGGCGTCCTCGGCTGCGGTATGGAAGGCCGGACGAACCTGGAGGCGGCTTTGTGCGAATGTCCGGGAATCCGGCTGGTGAAAGCCTGGGGGCCGCGCCGCCGTACGGTGGAAAAATACGTGGAAGAATGCCGGGAAAAGTATCCTGACATTGTTTTTGAAATAAGCGGGACGGCGGAAGACGCCGTCCGCGGATCGGACGTTCTGCTGGCTTCCTCCCCGATGGCACAGGGAGATGAATTCCGGATTATTGAGCCGGACTGGTGCTCGGAAGGCCTGACGGCTGTTCCGGTCAACCGCGATATGCATTTTAAACACGAGACATTGCCTGTTTTTGACCATATTTATACCGATGACCTGCCTTCCTATCATCATCGCCGCGAACTGGGCGATTTCCGGGATGCGCCCGTAATCGACGGGGAACTGTCGGCCCTGCTGAACGGGGAAATCAAGGGACGCCGTACCCCGGAGGAAAGAATCCTGTTTTTCGCGGACGGCCTGGGCATCAACGACCTTGCGTGCGGTGAATGGTATTTCAAAAAAGCGCTGCACGAGGGAATCGGAACCATGCTGAAGATCTGAGCTGTAATACAGAGTCCATACAGGGGAAAAGATGCTTGACAAGTTAGTAAAAACTAACTATCATAATTTAGGTTAGTTAATACTAACGATTAAGCTGAATGACATTGCGTATGAATGCTCTTCAGCGAGGGGAGGAAAGGGGAAATGATGCCGCTTAGTCTGGCGCCCGTGGGAGAAGAGAACATAATCCGCAGGATCGGCGGTTCCGACGAAGTAAAAAAACACCTGGAAGATATGGGGTTTGTAGTCGGCGGAAACGTGACGGTCATCAACACGCTGGGCGGAAACGTAATCGTGAAAGTGAAGGAATCCAGGGTCGCGATCAATGATGAACTGGCCCGCAGAATCATGATCTGAGACTTTTCCGGATAATCCGGCGGGAAGCCGGTATTCTGCGGTTCACATAGCAGATAATGATGGAGGAAAGAAAATGAAAACTCTGAAAGACGTCAATATCGGTGAAACAGCTGCGGTTGTGAAACTTCACGGCGAGGGCGCCGTCAAGCGAAGGATTATGGATATGGGCATAACCAAAGGCGTTGAGATTTATGTCCGCAAGGTCGCCCCGCTCGGGGATCCTATGGAAGTAACAGTGCGCGGATACGAACTGTCAATCAGAAAAGCCGATGCGGAAATGGTGGAAGTGAAATGAAACTGTGCCTTTTCAGGCCAATAACCGGAATCCGTGTTTTTTTCAGACATAGATTAGATGTGACTAACCAGCCTTGTGACGGAGTGTCTTATAAGAAAGAGAGGATGACAGAAAATGGGCATCAGAATAGCGCTCGCGGGTAATCCCAACAGCGGGAAAACCACACTGTTCAACGCACTGACCGGATCCAACCAGTTTGTCGGGAACTGGCCGGGCGTTACCGTTGAAAAAAAAGAAGGAAAGCTTAAAAAATATGACGACGTGACCGTTACCGATCTGCCCGGTATTTATTCCCTTTCCCCGTATACGCTGGAGGAAGTGGTGGCGCGCAATTACCTGATTGAGGAACGGCCTGATGCGATCCTGGACATTGTGGACGGGACCAATCTGGAACGGAACCTGTATCTGACCACCCAGCTTACGGAACTGGGCATTCCGGTCGTGGTGGCCGTCAATATGATGGACGTCGTCGAAAAAAACGGGGACAAAATCAATACCGCGGAGCTTTCCAGGCAGCTTGGATGCCGGGTGGTTGAAATATCCGCCCTTAAGGGAACCGGTGTTGAGCAGGCTGCAAAGACCGCCGTCGAAGCGGCAAAAGGTCCGCACACCATCCCGCAGCATACATTCTCCGGCCCGGTAGAGCATGCGCTGGCCCATATCGAAGAAGCGGTTGTCCATGATCTTCCGCAGGAACAGCAGCGCTGGTATGCCGTCAAGGTTTTCGAACGCGACGAAAAGGTCATGGAAAAACTGAATGTCCCGGACGGTGTGCGCAAACATATTGAAGAAGACATCCGGGCAGCGGAAAAAGAACTGGACGATGACGCGGAAAGCATCATCACCAATGAACGCTACGTTTATATCGCGTCTGTAATCAAAGCGTGCCTGAGAAAGCAGAACAAAGGCTCCATGACGACTTCGGATAAAATTGACCGGGTCGTGACGAACCGGATCCTGGGTCTTCCGATTTTCGCGCTGATTATGTTCCTTGTGTATTACATTGCAATGGTCGGTGTCGGCGCCGCGTCAACGGACTGGGCAAACGACGGGCTGTTCGGGGACGGCTACCATCTGTTTGGAAAAGGTACCGCGGAGTATGAAGAAGCGGCGGAAACCTACGGCGATACAGACCAGATACTGGACGCGTTTATTGCGGAATACGGGTCAGACGAGATCGCGGAAGCGATCGATACCGAATCTGAGGAATACGATGAAGCGGCGGCCGAAAAAGCGCTCCGCGCGCTGGTTGCGGCGGTTCCGGAAGACGCGTCCGTTACTTACAAAGTAGAAGATGAAGAAACGCTGGAAGTGACTGAGTATCCGGATACGGATAAAGCCGCGCTTGAAGAAGCGGTGGGCGCGTACCTGAGCACTGAATATAAGGAAGGATTCGGCGCTCCGGATACTTCGACGTACGGGACCTGGGTGCCCGGAATTCCCGTGATCCTGGAAGAAATCCTGGATAAGATCGGGACCGCGGATTGGCTTAAGGGCCTGATCCTAGACGGTATTGTCGCAGGCGTCGGCGCCGTCCTGGGCTTTGTTCCCCAGATGCTGGTCCTGTTCCTGCTGCTGGCTTTCCTGGAAGCATGCGGTTATATGGCACGTATCGCGTTCGTTCTGGACCGTGTTTTCCGGAAATTCGGACTGTCCGGAAAATCCTTTATCCCGATGCTGATCGGCACCGGATGCGGCATCCCGGGGGTTATGGCTTCCCGGACGATTGAAAACGAACGTGACCGCAGAATGACGATCATGACGACGACGTTTATCCCCTGCGGTGCGAAAGTTCCGTTCATCGCGATGATTGCCGGCGCGATCTTCGGCGGCTCCCCGTGGGTAGCGACCTCCGCGTATTTTGTCGGCATGGCGGCGATCGTTATTTCCGGCATCATGCTGAAGAAGACCAGGATGTTCGCGGGAGAGCCTGCGCCGTTCGTCATGGAACTCCCGGCCTACCATATGCCGACACTGGGCAACGTCCTGCGGTCCATGTGGGAACGCGGCTGGTCATTCATCAAGAAAGCAGGGACGATTATCCTGCTTTCCACGATCGTGATCTGGTTCCTGACTTATTTCGGATTCACGGACGAAGGATTCCGGATGCTTTCGGAAGACGAACTGGATATTTCTCTGCTGGCCGGTCTCGGCAATAAGATCGCGTGGATTTTTGCGCCGCTCGGATGGGGTAACTGGCAGGCAGCGGTGGCTTCAATCACGGGCCTGGTCGCAAAGGAAAACATTGTCGGTACGATGGGTATTCTGTACGGCGGCGGGGACGCCACTGTTTACCAGACGCTGGCATCCCACTTTACAAAGATTACCGGCTATTCCTTCCTGGTATTCAACCTCCTGTGTGCTCCGTGCTTCGCGGCGATCGGTGCGATCAGACGGGAGATGAACAACAGAAAGTGGACCTGGTTCGCCATTCTGTACCAGTGTGGATTTGCGTATGCCGTTGCCCTGATGGTTACACAGTTCGGCGGCCTGTTCACCGGAAATGTAAGCGTCATCGGGCTTGCCTGCGCTGCAGTCATCCTGGCGGTTATGATTTACATGCTGTTTTTTAAGAAGTATTCGGAAGCGACAAAACGCACCGCTGAAGACGTGAAGGTGAAATGAAGAATCCCCGGAAAGGAAAAAAGATGGGAACATTGGCTGTATCGCTGATCCTGGCCGGCATCGTGGTATTTATCCTGAAAAGCATGATTACGGACAGCAGGAAAGGAAAGCATTCCTGCGGCGGAAGCTGCGGGTGCTGTCCGATGGGCGGGAAATGCCATAATTCTTCCCGGTGATATAACCGGGATCGGACAGGCAGCTGTATGTTTTAGAAGGCAGTACTCCATATACAAGGCTGCACATAAGGAAAGAGGCCTCACGACTGATTAAGGTTGGCTGCCCGAAATCAGTCGGCAAGAGAGGCCTCTTTCCGCATTATATGGTTTTATTTGAATTATCCGGGAGGAATAAGTGCGTTACCTGGGGGCGGTCCCGTTCATGGCATCTTCCCGTGTCCAGGTTTCGACTTTGATGGAGGGGTTGATTTCGCGGAGCAGTTCTATCATTTTTTCCGCGTTTTCTTTTTTCTCTATCATCAGGCTGACTCTTTCTTCGCCGCCGAGGTCCAGGCGGACAACGTAGACAGGCAGTCCTTTTCCGCAGCAGCCGATCACGTTCAGCTGGGAAGTCTGGGTCCAGGCACGGCGGACGTCGGAAATCAGAAGATACTGTTCACGGGGGAAATAAACCGCCTTTTTACTGATCTTATAGGGCTCAATCCGGATGCCGGATTTAATGTCGGTTTTTACGTCTTCCACGGTCCTGCCGGGGATGCGGGGGGTCCATGCCATAATTCCACCTTTCCGGAGCTCTTTAAGCCCCTTTATTTTCGCGTCCTTCCGGGCGCCGGATCCAGCACGGGGATACCGGCGTCAGCCGCAGCCTGAAGCAGGGCGTCAGTACTCTTCTTTTTTTCGATCTCCAGTACTTCATCCCGGCCGTCGAAGAAGATCCGCACGCTCGGGACTTCCATCGCGAAAGGACAGACGCCGTTGTCGGATTCGATCAGGCGCGTCACCTGCCGGATCCCGGTGATCTTCTTAAACGGCAGATACTTCCATGAAAAACCGGCGGGAAAATAAAGCGCGAGGCGCCCCATGCGGTATTTCTCCAGTTTCCGGCTGTCCCGGAAATCGGATCTGATATCGGCCAGGTCAGTATTCCTGATCAACGGAAGGAGTCTTGAAAAGAACATAAATTCTCCGCAGGGCGAGTTTTTTCCCGGAAATATTGATTTTATGAAACAAGAATAGTATAGTAAATAGCACATATTTAATCAACTTAAACGATTTCAATGAATAATTGTTAAGCAGATAATGTCTATGGATCCGGCAGCCTACCTGAATGTTCTCCTTGCAAAATACGCTGGACACTTTGATATTTACAGAGAACATGAGGTAAACGGCAGAAAATATACTATTTATGCATACTTTTCTTCCCTGGGAGAAAAGTATGTTTTACTGAAAAAGGCAAAGCTCTGGTCGATCAAGGCTTATGAGCATGTTTTTTTCGTGGAAGAAGAGACTCTTACAGTCCAGATGCTGGACGACGCTTACCGGGAAGTAACCGACTACATGGAGCCGGTCCTGGTGCGCCGCGGAGAGAAGTATCCGGAAAAAGACCACATGTATACTTACCTGACGTTCGTATACCTGTGCCGGAAAACGCCGGACGAAGAAGTACTGAAGAAAGCCCGGGAGTTCCGCTTCGACAGGGGATATCTCTTTTCCACGCGCGGCCATTCGGAAGTGAGAATTGTCGTTGTTGATCTTGAGTCAGAGCAGGTTTATACTAATTCAGCGGCCCGTTCTCTCAGAAAAATGTACGTAAAGGCATTCCGGGAGACAAAAGAAGGCGCAAACGGCTATAACGAACTCTACGAGCCGTAACCCGGCAGGAGTCCGATATAGATAAATATCCAATTTTTTTAAGGGGGAGGGTAACAAATGAATGCAGCATTAATCCTGATTGTATCGATCATTGTGCTGGTGATCGGTTACGTCTGCTACGGCGGATGGCTTGCCAAATCGTGGGGCGTCGATCCTTCACGCAAAACACCTGCACATGAACTCGAGGACGGTGTCGACTATGTTCCGGCAAAAGCGCCGGTCCTGATGGGACACCACTTCTCATCCATCGCCGGTGCCGGCCCGATCAACGGACCGATCCAGGCGGCGGCCTTCGGCTG
>JAEEGL013176564.1_pt1 | contig 15330 bp, 6 predicted proteins | sample 9134231 | NCBI WGS metagenome assembly JAEEGL01 (sample SAMN16246548, study PRJNA631951) | gut metagenome | biome: gut microbiome; feature: rumen; material: fiber-attached | host: Bos | place: Iran: Karaj | collected 2018-10 | reverse complement strand
TTGCCGTCTTCGTCATCGTCGGCTTTGTTGTCGCAGATTTCTTTTGCATCCTGCTTGCATGCGGCATCTTCTGCGCAATCTTCGTCGTCGCAATCGATCTTGCCGTCTTCGTCATCGTCGGCTTTGTTGTCGCAGATTTCTTTTGCATCCTGCTTGCATGCGGCATCTTCGGCGCAATCTTCGTCGTCGCAATCGACTTTGCCGTCTTCGTCATCGTCGGCTTTGTTGTCGCAGATTTCTTTTGCATCCTGCTTGCATGCGGCATCTTCTGCGCAATCTTCGTCGTCGCAATCGACTTTGCCGTCTTCGTCATCGTCGGCTTTGTTGTCGCAGATTTCGGTCTTGGGCTGGGTATCATCCTGGCAATTTGTCCATTCGCCTTTGGTCTTGTCGCAGGTGCAGTCTTTCTTGCCTGCGGGCATTGTGGCCGGGCATTCTTTTTCGGTTACATCATCCTGGCAATTTGTCCATTCGCCTTTGGTCTTGTCGCAAGTACAGTCTTTCTTGCCTGCGGGCATTGCGGCCGGGCATTCTTTTTCCTGGCCTTTACAATTGTCGAATTCCTTACAGGTGTCTTCGTCGCAGTCGGCTTTGCCATTGCCATCATTGTCCTGGCCGTCGGCGCAGAGTTCGGCAGTGTTTTCGGTTTGCGGCGCACCGCTTTCTTCACCGGAATCATCACCGCATCCATAAACGAGACCGGCCATTGCGAGTGTAGCGACAAATAAACGTGTAAATTTCATGTTTTTCTCCTTGTTTGTTTTGAATTAATTGAATTCGTACTTACGAATTCTATTGTGAAAAAGTAAAAATATATTTTTGAGGACGCAGGCTACCTCGCTTTTGGGTGCCCCTCCGGGGGCACCCAAAAAAGCTCGCTACGCCCTGCGTGCTCGCCTATCGGTGGGCAGCCACCGATACGGCTCGCGATCATATTAATTACATGTGCTCTTGAGATCTTTGACGCTGCAGGAGGCAATGAGATTGTTCAGGAAGCCGTTTTTACGCATATTCGTGAGGTCGTCGCAGCTCACGGATGTGCCTTCGAACGATTTCTGTACCTGAGAACACTGGGTAACTTTGGAAGCTGCAGTGGCCTGATTGGTCGAAAAAGCTTTATTGTATGCAGTGGCACCTTCGAACATGCTCGCCATATTGGTGATGCTCGTCATGTTCCAGTTCGAGAGATTCTGTGCGAATTTGACGGCATTCTTAAACATATTCTGCATGTTTGTGACTTTCGAAGTTTTCCAGCCACTGATATCCTGATTGAAGGTTTCGGCACCCTCGAACATTTCGCGCATACTGGTCACTTTGGCCGTATCCCACTTATCAATATGGCCGTTGAACTTTTCGGCATACAAAAACATACCTTCCATTGTGGTGACATTGGATGTATCCCACTTGTTGAGCGATTCGTCATATACTTTTGCAAAAGCAAACATATTGTGCATTTGGGTGACATTGCTCACATCCCAATTGGCGAGACCGGTTTTGAGCTTTTCGCAGGAATAGAACATATCCCAAAGTTCGTTGCAGCCTTCTGCGTTCTTTTGTCGGCAGCCGAGCAAAGTGGCATCGGGAATATCGATTGTCGGGAGTTTTTCGAGATTTTTAGCGGATGCAAAGGCATTGCTGCCGAGGCCGACCGGTCCATACGAAACGACTTCGATGAGTTTGAGTTCTTCGTCTCTCACCATGCTGGAGGCACCGATATGTCCCTCTGCCATACTCCAATCCGAGTAGGTGCCGGTAATTTTGACGTGATAATCGCCGGCTGCTGAATATTTATGTTTGACGTCTCCAACATTTTCCGGACACTTATTAAATTCTTCGGGCGTCGAACCATCACCCCAGTCGATTTTATAGTTACAAATGCCTGAGCTTATGGGCATTGTGAGTTCTTCGTTGGCAGCCGAAATATGCCACACGGTTTCGAAAGCTTCGGCAGCGCAGCGGCCATCGGGGCGGCAGATATAGCCATCCATGCAGTCAGTGGTATCTCCGCATCGCGTCGCGCATTTACCGATATAGCTGTCGCAGAACCCCGATGCGCATTCCGAATGCTTGAGGCAGTTTTGGGCCAGACTGATCGTCGCCGATTCCTTGCTGTCCTTCATGTGGTTGTTGTTGTTGTCTTTGTCCTCACTTCCCTTGCATGCAGCATCGTCTTTGCAGTCGTCATCGTCGCAATCGATTTTGCCGTCGCCGTCATCGTCTTTCTTGTTGTCGCAGATTTCTTTTGCATCCTGCTTGCATGCAGCATCTTCGGCGCAGTCTTCATCGTCGCAATCGATTTTGCCGTCTTCGTCATCGTCGGCTTTGTTGTCGCAGATTTCGGTCTTGGTTTCACCGCCCTTACATGCAGCATCCTCTGCGCAGTCTTCATCGTCACAATCGACCTTGCCGTCTTCGTCATCATCGGCTTTGTTGTCGCAGATTTCTTTTGCATCCTGCTTGCATGCAGCATCTTCGGCGCAGTCTTCATCGTCACAATCGATCTTGCCGTCTTCGTCATCGTCGGCTTTGTTGTCGCAGATTTCGGTCTTGGGCTGGGTATCATCCTGGCAATTTGTCCATTCGCCAGTGGATTTATCGCAAGTGCAGTCTTTCTTGCCTGCGGGCATATCGGCCGGGCATTCTTTTTCTGTTACATCATCCTGGCAATTTGTCCATTCACCTTTGGTCTTGTCACAGGTGCAGTCTTTTTTGCCCGCAGGCATATCGGCCGGACATTCCTTATCGCCGGCAACATCATCCTGGCAATTTGTCCATTCGCCTTTGGTTTTGTCACATGTACAGTCTTTCTTGCCAGTGGGCATTGCGGCCGGACATTCCTTGTCCCCTTCGGCACCTTTGCAGTTGTCAAACTGCTTGCATGTATCGACATCGCAGTCTTTCAGGCCGTCCCCATCGTTATCGATGCCGTCAGAACAAAGTTCTGCGGTAGTTTCTGGGGTTGGAGCGCCGCTTTCTTCGTCAGAATCATCACCACATCCGAACATCAAACCGGCCATTGCGAGCGAAGCAATAAATAAGCGCGAAAACTTCATACTTTTTCCTTGTGTTTGGTTACGCCGAATATCCCTCGGCCAAAAACGATAAATCTGGAAGCAAAAAATATATATCTTCCATGACAGCCATAGGCTAACGATTTTGTTGATGGATTCCCCCCGCCAATCGGATAGTGGTGTGCGTTTTTTTTAGAGAAGAGGGGGGATGAAAAATGACGCTTTGTATTGGAAAGTACAAAAAGTGACTGGCGCTGCACGAACGGTGCAGTACCAGCATAAGGTTATGTCATTAATGTCATTAAAGCCTTATTTAATGACGATACCGAGACTTCTGGCAACTGCGGCCAGTTCTGTGCGCGTATGCATCCCCGTCTTTTGGAGCATATTCTGCACGTGATATTTGACGGTGCTGGGGGCAATGCCGAGTCTCTGTCCGATTTCGGCATTGCTGTCGCCCGTGATCAGTTCACGCAGCACATCCAGTTCTCGCTCCGAAAACTCATGGTTGTTGGTATTGCCAATCTGAACGATCGGGGGCATGTCCGGAAAAACGTGTTCTCCAGCAAGGGTGCGTTCCATCACGGCCAGGATGGGGTCTTTCTGGGATTCCTTATACCAAAAGCTGTCGACGCCGATTTCGCGTGCTCGTTTCAGCCAGGATGCCTCCGGCATGCTGGTAACGATGATGATTTTGATGTTTGGATATTTCTTTTTAATGTTCTCAGAGGCATCGAGTCCATTGCTGCCATGCTCTGTCATCACGTCCATCAGAATGAGATCGATCCGCATGTGTGTACAAAAGTCGATGGCAAGTTCCGCATTGCAGATGGAACCAACGAGATCGTAGCGAGGATCCGATTTCACAAAGATTTCGAAGAGCTGTCTGGGCATCTCCTGATCCTCTACGATCAAAACCTTATACTGCATAACACACAACCTTATTTTCCATGACGACAATTCTTTCGGTATGAGGAAGTTTGAGAATAAACGCGCAAACTATTCAGTTTGCATCTCCGCAGCCCCCATTGAGTTCGTCCACGATTCGCTCACACTACGACACATTTTGATAAATAATCTATCTCGGGGGGCATTTCCCCCGCCGATCGGACAGGCAAAACATTTTGGGTTTCGGCTCTTTGGGAATAATGACATCGAGGCAAAAAGCGGGGCTTGTTTCGATTGTCATCTGTCCGCCTGCCGATTCCAGGCGCTGGCGCAGGTTTAACAGACCACCACACGCCGTAACGGGCTGATCGGGCGTTTTGCCGTCATTCGTAAATCTTGCCTGAATGGAATCGCAGTTATCCCGGATGGATATGTCGAGCGTCGTTGCCTGCGCGTGTTTGATGGCGTTCGTCATGGTTTCGCGTGCTGCGGCAAGAAAGATCGGCTGTACCGCAGGGGGCAGGTCAGCAGGATCACCGCTCCAGACAAGCCGGATGCCGATGGCTGCTGCAAGTGTGTTGAGATCGGCGACAGCGCTGTTGGTTTTACGAGAATCGGCTTCCTTGCATAGCAAAAGTACCTTCTGCCATATCCGCAAAATTTCCTGCCGTTCGGATGTGGACGCTTCGTTCAAGGACTTTCTGGTGGTAAGGATCATGCGGTTCATCTCGTCATGGATGTTGATTTTCGCTTGCAGTATCTCTTTCTGGCGCACCGTATCCGTGATGGTCTCACTATAGGCTTTCATGTTTTCGGCCATCTTTCGGAGGCGCTCGTTATTGGCTTTGAGCTCTTCGCTTTTTTTGTAGAGATCCGTGATATCGTTCGCAATCAGTTCATGCAGCGGCGCGCCCCGATAGGTGAGTTCGCGATGATGAAATGAAATCGCCGTACCGTCGGAGAGCTGATGGAGCGGCTTTGTGCTGATAGAATCATAAAATTGCGCGCCATTTTGCAGAGCGCTTCCCAGCAGAGAAAAACAGATATCATTCATGCGATGATTCGATAGAATGCATCGTCCATCTTCGAGATAAAAACAAATGCCAGCCGGGAGTCCGTCCATGCTTTCTTTGATTGACGCAGCGCTGATGTGCGTTTTTCTCCATGAAGTGATATTCCAGTACAATAGTGCGCAGAGAATCGTCAGAACCAAACAGGCGGCAAGGATAATAATATAAGGCAGATGAAGAACCTGCATGGCAAAATCGTTTCCAATCCCATACAATCGCTGCATGGTTCCGTCACGGCAGATATGCATGATAAAATATGCCACGAAAAAGCACAGTCCCGTTGCAGGCATGAGGCAGTAACGCTTTTGCCGAAAAAGCATGATCATCTCGGCAATGCAGCAAAGACAGAGCAGAAGTGCCCAAAGAGCAGTGAAGTTCTGTGCAGGGACAGCGAGGTCATAAAAAGCAGTCATACGCAGTCACCTGCCTTTATCAGCGGTATTTTGATATATGAGACATCATCCTCTGTCGTTATCGTCGCATTGGCGTCGTCCGGCAGCTGGAGTTCTGCGCCTTCTATCGTCAGTTTGAGCTCATCGTCCGCGAGTGAGACCTGCACGCCGCGCAGCGACGGTAGGGCAGCTTCCAGAAGCTGTTCGAAGCACGCATAGGTCGAAAGCGCATTGGACGCCGTAATGAGAAAGTCGCCGCCGAGGGATTCATCGGTTTGGACGCCGAGCTCCCGGAGCGCTCGCAGGGATTCACGGATGGCGAGTGCGAGTTCCTGAATATTCATCGTCGTCTGATCTGAAGCCAGAAGGGCGAGGTTGGCGTAACGCTTGATATAGACAGCCAGCAGGCAGACGGTTTTCATATTCGAAATGTACTGATTCGGATTCTTTTCGGCGTCTGCACATAAAATGATTATTTTCTGCGATTGTGTGAGCACCTTTGCCGCGATTTCATCATATACTTTTACTTTTGCATCGATTCTGGCACGTTCTTCTTTGAGTTCATTCTGAAGGCGCAGCAGTTCGGTTTCTTCTGCAAGCAACTCGCCATTTTCCTGCAACTCCTCGTTGATTCGATTGAGTGCTGCGATGTCGTCCTGCCAATAGACAAAGCCGCCGGTGACCGCTTTTCGATGCAGACGCGTATCATGGTTGATCAAAAGACTCGACGGGGATGCAAGCTGTTCTTGCGTAAGTTGCGCGGCATTTGTACTTTTGTAGATCACGCGCAGATTCTGGTCGGCGATCTGCGCAGCGAGTTCAGATTGCTCAAATAGCCTGCCGTAGCCCCCATTGGACGGTATGAGGCCAATATAAATGAGGCTGAGGCAGATTCCGGCCATGGTAAAACAAACGGCTTCGGGAAATTCTCCAAACAGCGCGCCGTTCACACGCGGCCAGGCATTTGCTGCATACAACACCGTATAGCACAGACCGAAAAAAATGGGCAGCATGGGCACCCATATCAGCTTGCGACTTGTCGAGACGCGGCATCGTGAAAACAAAATGCGGATAGCATCGATGAACAGCAGAACTATCCATCCGTAGACGATATAAAGGATTGGCGCACGGGTGTAATCCGAGTCCCAATCTGCAAATCCGGGATGGAACCGAAACACCAGCTGGTGCAGGTCGTTGGTGAGTACCAGTGTCACCAGAATGATTGTCACGCCGACAGTGATCGCGCGCTTGTATCGCGGCATGACGGTGTCTTTCGATCCCACGGACTGCGATGCAAATAAAGCGAGCAGTGGGATGAACAGCATGGGAATATAATATAAATACCATAAATGGCGGGCAATGATGTCTGTTTCGGCAAAGGCGATGTATTTTGCGCCCCGAAGGACGATCCACAAGGTGATGAGCCGTGCAATGGCCACCAGATATCTTCGTGTGTGTTTCTCAATAATACTGTCAGAAAAGAATCTCGTCAGTGCCAGAGAAAAAATCATCAGAACGATGGTCGGCGCATTTCGAATCATAAAGACATTTGGCTCGAAAACGCTGATACATGCTGCAATGATGTACAGCACGGCGAGTTGACAGAGCATCCGAAGAGTTCTCTTTGCCGTTGTCATAACATCATGCCTTTAATGATTTTATTCCTGGGGTGGGGGCTTGCCTTGAGACGTGTCACGACACGTCACTACGGCTCGCTTTCCGCCGCTATCTGCGATACGCGGCGGTGATATTGGGTATCATAATCGATGGCCGTTGCATAATTTTTTCCACGATGTTCCATTCACGAACAACATGTCCGAGAGGGACTTGAGATAATGCAAAATAGCGGCTGAATAGTTAACCTCAAACAGTTCTGGGGGCAATCTTTCTTTACTTGCTGCCATGTTCTTGTTATGATCCTAAGATCCGTGGGTTGCTAACTCTCAAGTCTAGCAACGGTGCTGATTCTAACAACGTTTTAAGCATCTGTACGCTGAGTCTTTAAACACATTTATTTACACTATAGCCACTGCCCGCTACACCAAAAGAGAATTGTTCAGACATTTCTGAAGACGCATTTGAAATTGGAGGACTGAGAAATGAGACGCCTTGTCATGTTAACAGTTTTAATGAGTCTGATCGGTTTTGCAGGCTGTGATGACAAAAGCACGAATTCGAATGCATCCGATGTGAGTCAGGAGGGGGAAAACACGCCAGATATTAAGGATGACGATTCATCGAAGAAGCCCAATCCTGATGATGATTCACCTAAAACTCCGAAACCGGATGTCCCTGAAGAAACCGAACTGAACGATTGTATTCCCGCCTGTCAGGAGGATGAGCAGTGCAGCGATCATAAATGTGTACCGCGGTGTACGGATAATAATACCTACTGCAATGGTGAGTGTCTGGATCTTGAAGCGCTGCATCTGGCCGGCTGTGACAGCTGCGCCGAAGGATTTGCGGATGCTGACAGCAATCTTGTCAACGGCTGTGAAATCGATTCCCAGAGCGACGTGATTCATTGCGAGGACCCGGATTTCGTTTGTCCGGAGGATAGTTCCTGCGAGGATGGGATATGCGTCTGCAGTCCGGATAAGGAATTATGCAGTGGGGCATGTGTCATCCTTGAAGAGCTGCATCTTGCCAGCTGTGACAGCTGCGCCGAGGGATTTGCGGATGCTGACAGCAATCTGGCTAATGGCTGCGAAATCGATTCCCAGAGCAACGTGATTCATTGCGAGGACCCGGATTTCGTTTGTCCGGAGGATAGTTCCTGCGAGGATGGGATATGCGTCTGCAGTCCGGATAAGGAATTATGCAGTGGGGCATGTGTCGTCCTTGAAGAGCTGCATCTTGCCAGCTGTGACAGCTGCGCGGAAGGATTTGCGGATGCTGACAGCAATCTGGCTAATGGCTGCGAAATCGAATCCCAGAGCGACGTGATTCATTGCGAGGGCCCGGATTTCGTTTGTCCGGAGGATAGTTCCTGCGAGGATGGGAAATGCGTCTGCAGTCCGGATAAGGAATTATGCAATGGATCATGTGTCGTCCTTGAAGAGCTGCATCTTGCCAGCTGTAACAGCTGCGCCGAAGGATTTGGAGATGCTGACAGCAATCTGGCTAATGGCTGCGAAATCGATTTCCGGAGCGACGTAAATCATTGCGGGGGCCCGGATATCGTTTGTCCGGAGGATAGTTCCTGCGAGAATGGGAAATGCGTCTGCAGTCCGGATAAGGAATTATGCAATGGGTCATGTGTCGTCCTTAAAGACCTGCATCTTGCCAGCTGTAACAGCTGCGCGGAAGGATTTGGAGATGCTGACAGCAATCTGGCCAACGGCTGTGAAATCAATTTCCAGAACGATAAAAATAATTGCGGCAGCCCTGGCATTGTCTGCCCGGACGGCATTGCCTGCAAGAACGGCACATGCGACTGCGGTAAGGATAAAACTTTCTGCAATGGTGCATGTATAAGTCTTGCTGCCCTGCATCTTGCCACCTGTGACAAATGTGCCAATGGATTTGCGGATGACGACAAAAATCTGAAGAATGGCTGTGAACTCAATACTCGTTTCAATAACTGGAAGATAGAGAACGGCAAATTCTACGACAATGGGAAGTGGGTATTCATCAAAAACGCCAAACCTCTGCTGGATTGGAGCAGTTCAGCTTCACTCACCTGGTTAAAAGAAAACCTTAAAACGCTTAAAGAAAAAAATTACACAAGCGTCGAACTCAACTGCTACTGGCATCACTTTGATACAAATGGCGATGGAAAGATCGACGATGAAAATAAGAAGGCTAACATTCGAAAGGCGATTGACGCCATTTACGATGCCGGACTTTATCCATGCATCGGCGTGGAAACCTATTCTGTGGGCGGAGGAAATATCCCGGATGGCTTCTGGAAAAGCTACCCTGGTGCTATGGCAAAGGATTCCAACGGCCAGGCGGTACGCGACGATGAGTACGGCTTCAATACTGCGGTCGTGTCCATTCACAACACGAATTATCAAAAAGTAACACGTGATTATATAAAAGACCTCGCTAACAGCGTGGATACTCGCAAGATTCTCTGGTTCGAGACCACCGTGGAGCCCCAATATATGGGCAACAGGGATCTGGATTTCAGCGACAACGCAAAAACCGCTTATAATGCATGGAAAAAGGCGTACAAAGAGGCGAATCCGAATGATAATGCAGCTCCTGATTATCCATCGGGCTTCCCCATTCCAAACGCATTCATCACAAATCCCTATTGGGACCGTTTCCGCGGCGAGGCCCTTGCGGATTGGATAAAAGGGGATGCTGCCGCATGGCGTGAAGTCGTGACCAAAAAAGGCGGAAAAGGATATGTCGCCGTTGACTTCCTGTATGTTAACGAACGCCAGGAGCGGCAGCGCCACGGAAGCGACCACTGGTTGCTCAGAAGGCTCTTTGATCGTCCCAATGCACAAGCGTGCCCCGTTAGTATCATACAGCTCAATTGGCACTGGAATCTTGAGGAAAAGAAGCCCAACACACATGCTTATGATCTTCTGTACAGTGCCATGAAAGATAAAAATTGCAGCTGCGCTGTCACAGAACACATGACGCTGAACGGCGACAGTTTCACCGGCTACAGCACGGATATGCTGAATGCCCTCCTCGAAAATACTCTCCAGAAAGGCACCCGTTTTGGCTGGGATTTCACGAGTGTCACGCCCAGTTCAGAGAATACATTCAGTCTCTACAATAACGACTGGAGTCCGAAGCCGACGATAAAAGTGGTGGATAACAACTGGACGAAGTGGAAGAACCGCGTCGTGGAAATTGAGAACTCAAAGAAGTAACGAGAGCTCCGTCTGGAGAATCGGTCGATTTCTGTCGAGATTCCTCTCAACTATTCACATATTTGATAGCATCAAAGTAAATAACCTCGAGCATGCCTGAACGCATCTGAGCGCAAAATGGGGAACAGTTCTGATTCTGTGGATAATCCGAAGGAAAAAGAGACCAATTGCGAAGATTCCGAACCGTCATGCCATGATGGCGAGATACAGAGCTGCCAGGCTGTTTCATGTCAGGAAGGAGATTTTTTCATGCTCCAATGTTCCTCCATGCATGTTGCCCGAGGTTTGCTTTATATCTTGCACTAAAGAGGGGAACGCTTTGAACTCCCGATAGCCTGCGGCTCCAGCCAATGGCTATTGATATTGAACGTCTACGGCGTTGAATAGTTACTAAAACGGCGATGACTCAGCTTAATTCACTTGTTACACCATATAATGATATACTCTGTATTTAAATAGACGGGATTGACGAAATCACGTCTTCATGCAAGAGAGCCAAATGCCATCTTCGCTGGTTATTACAGAATCAGGAACATATATGAAGTCCAGAGTTTTTGTAGGAATCATTGTCGTATGTCTGATAACCGGGTGCAAATCCCGAGAGTCATCGAATTCATCTGAGACCGGTGTCGGAGAGACGCAGACCGAACCGGCACAAAATGAAGACCTGGCCACGGTACAGCCAGGAGATATCCAGCCTGATCAACAAGCCCCAAAATGTCCGAATGGCAGCGTGTTTAAAGAAAACAAATGCGTCTGCAATGATGGAACTGAGCATTTGGGGGAAGGCTGGTATTGTCTGACAGAGGGACAGCGGTGTTATCTGGAAGCGGGATGCCATTATGGCGAAAAAACATACCCGCAATATACCACGTTTCTCAATGACCAATTCCTTTGCGGTGATATCATCGCACCAGAGACAGCTCTTGAATACAAATGTGTATATCACACGTATTACTCTTGTTTATCCGACCCTTATTCCATCGGTTCGGATAAAGGTCGTTACCATTATCACTGGCAGTGTACACAGGAAAAATGTCACTGCGGCAATGAACTGGTTTCGAAGGATCACTTCTGTACAGTAGAAAAAAAATCACCGAATGCCGGTGAAATAAAGTCAGATAATACAACACAGGAAGTCAAGAATACAGCGCTGGAAGCCAAGGATACAACACTGGAAACCAAGGATACTGCACTGGAAATCAAGGATGCTGCGCTGGAAACCAAGGATACTGCACTGGAAAATGAAGACGCAGAGCCTGAAGGTGAAGATACTGATCCTGAAGATGAAGATACTGATCCTGAAGATGAAGATACTGAGCTGGATGATGACGATTCTGAGCCGGATGATGAAGATACTGATGAATTAATAAAGCGATATTACGGCTACGTTTGTGAAAATAATACCTGGGTTTATAAAGACACATCTCCATGGAACGATTATGAAAATTTGTATTGCGATGGCATACCATTATCAGCCATAGGTAATAAAGACGATTTCTTTATTGGTGATCATGTTTATGTTAATCGTATACTTGAGGGTTCAGAAATACCGATTTATCATTGCCGGTATGGTCAGTGGGTATGTCAGAAAACCACCGGCTGCCCGTGTTTTGATGGAGAAAAAACACGACAGATTTCATTTGGCGAGAGCTGTGAAAACGATAAAGCCAATTGTAAAAATGCCAAATCACCTGTTTCCAAAGATGAATCTTTTCAAAAACTAAACAACTACTGGTACAGGTTAATTGGAGTTGATCTGCCTGAAGAAGAAGATGGGTTAGGGGATGAAATTCTCAATGAATTGGAAGAAATAGACAGAGAAGGTGTTTGTCTTGAAGACAGCTGTCCTTGTGGGAAATATACAAACAGATGTATGTGTGGAAATCTTGACGCAGATTTATATAAAGAATTTTATTGTTCAATTTTTCCCGTTGCAGAGGATTTAGGTGAAACTTTAAAGAGGTATAAAGCCGGAGGGTTATTGATCTGTCTGAAAGAAGAGGGGTGTCATACAGGCGATGGCCGACATTATCCCAAATGGGCAACCATTGGTTTTGGTGGTTTTGAAGATAATCATTATCAGCTTGAACACCCGTACAGGACTTATGATGAAGGTTTATTTTATAATGAAGCTTTGATGTATCACATCGATGCCGGATTCGATACAACGACAGAGTCTATGTCTGTTCTTGGAGAATGTGTTCTGGATCGTAATGATGATTTGGTCAGGTATTCGCAGGCCGATGGCGTGGATAGTTATGTTTGTGATCAAGCGGTATGCCCCTGTGGCGATGCCCGTTGCCGGCCGGGAGAAATCTGTGACCATGGCAAATGTCGTGCAGATGCATGTAAGGTACACAATAAAACCAAATGTCTGTATAACACAAATCTTGTGAGCGGCATTCTGACCTCAGTGGAACCTGAAGATTCAGAGGAGTGTGGCTTGAATGAAACTGACGACAGCAGAATGTATTATGATGTCATTGAATGCAAAGGAGGACACCGATATTGTCATGGTAAAAACAATCCACCGATTCGGGCACCTGAAAACCCGGATGGTTATCTGTGTCAGGATGTGACGGATCTTCCAAATATCGACGCCAAGGATAATCTCAAAGCCTGGATTTGCAACAAGCCCAAAGGGTGTGCCTGTGGTGAGTCTGAATGCAAGAGTTTTGAGGCATGCATTGACGGCGTGTGTCTGAACGTACCCAAGCCCGTCGAGTACTGTAATGGGGTCCCCATGGTGGAAGGCTATCGTTGTGAACATGTAAGGATCTGCAGTTCTCTAAGGGAGATAGGGCAGGTATGTGCCAATAAAACATGTGTTTGCGGAGACACGGAATGCCCGATGGGGGCTTTTTGCAGCGATGGTCATTGTTTGCAGCCAAGCAGTAAAGACACCAATCATTATGAGCCGCCTTCTTATTATCCCATCATAAGAAGTGATAATTATAACGGCATCCAATGTATCAATGAAGATGGTTGTCGTTGTAACGGCGAAGAGATAGATGAAGACGAAGAGTGTCTCGTTCCATGTTTTGGCGATGGCAGACTGGATGAAGAAGGTTGCTGGTGTGGTCAGACAAAACTCAAAGATCCTGAACGTGAAAAATGTTATAAAAAAGACGAACAATACTATGTCTTATGCAATAATGAATTTGGTTGTGAGTGCGGTGATACCGGCTTGTGCCCAATGAGTACTTATTGCTCACAGAATCAATGTATTGATCCCTTGACCGGTCAAGCAATAAAATCCGGTTCAGACAGACTCGAACCGGTCACCGCATGCCCCAAAGATTCGTGTCCATGCGGCCAAAATACTTGTGCAGAGGGGCAGTTCTGCATCGGCGGCATGTGTAAGAGCGTAATATTTGCAAGGATAACAGGCGATGGGCGAACTTACTATTATGATTATATCCCATCGCCAGGCAAACCGCCGACACAGGATCTTGAGGGGGCTTTCTGGAATAATATTGAGTCTGGTATGCTCGTGGATGCCGATGAAAAGAGTTATGAATATAGTCTTTCGGTTAATACTGTCGAGGAGTGGTGCTGCTGTGACGAACATGACTATTATATCGGACGCAGTAAAAAACGTTGTTCGCTGGCATCCGGATGCAGCTGCGGCAATGAAAAATGCAGGTATGCCGAAGTATGTGAAGATTCTAAATGCACTGATGATGACATAACTGAATTGTGTGGAAGCTATTATGCATACAATATGATGTACGAGGGATTTCAGTATAAAGATTCAAATTGTTACTGCAAGGGTACCGTGCACTCAATCACATCTCTTGATTATAATTTTGTGTGTACTCCATTCGGTTGGTTTTGCGATGAAGAAGAATATGTATCTGAATGTGACTGTGGAGATGAGGTATGTTCTATAGGTGAGTATTGTGTCATGCCTGGGGTATGTGCAAATCCGAAGCGTCCGTGACAGAAATGCCTGCATGTTGCTGAAGCAGCAGCAGGCATACCGGAGCAGCATATGCTGCGGCACACAGACCAATTCACAATCGGTTAAAGGCAAGGCCACACGGAAAACCAAAGACCACAGATGGCCCTTTCTTTTATCCATTTATTTGCCCATTGGTGTATCGTTTATCCAATTTTGTCATCCTTTTATTATGGGGATGAATGAACAAAACCATGGGGATTGCTAAAATTTTCACTTTGCAGAGACGTTCAATGGGACGTCTCTGCATCATTTTTGGGGTATGCGTCCACCAAATGTAAAGCCGCGTATTGGCGCAGCCAATAGCGGCTTTCGCAGTGCGTATGGCTCGGCGAGCCATAGCACGCGTCACAAGCGACGATAAAGAAAAAGTGGGTATAATTTTTGCTTAGTGGCGCGCCGGTTTTGTGCGTTCAAACGTCCAAAACAATATCAGGAATTCATCATTTAACCGCGCTGATATGCGCATAAAGGAATAATATGAAACGATACGTCGGGATTGACGTCGGAGCAGAAACACTCAAGGTCGTTGAACTTCATGAGGATAATGGACAGGTTACGATTGCTCGCAAGGAACGTCTTGCACACGGAAAAGCGCCCGCAGAGGCGCTGCGCGCATCACTCGAACGGTTTTCATTTGATGGCATCGACGCCATCGGCGTTTGCGGGCGACTCGGAAGACTGTTTAAAATCATGCAGATTCCCGAAAAGCAGGCTCGCAGCGCGGGGTTCCGTTATCTGCTCGATGACAAGCCGGCTACCATCGTTTCGATTGGGTCGCACGGATTTTCGGTGCTCGAAATGCGCGACGAAACGCACGAGATTTACCGCGAAAATACGCGATGTTCGCAGGGGACCGGCAACTTTTTGATGCAGCTCGTCGAACGTTTTGGGCTCACCGTCGAGGAAGCCAGCAAGCTGTGCGAAGATGTCGAAGATCCAGCGCCGCTGTCGGGCCGTTGTCCTGTCATTCTCAAGACCGACATGACGCACCTCGCCAATGCAGGAACGTCGCATGCCCGCATCGTTGCCGGCCTTTATGATGCCGTCTGCGAAAACGTCCAGGTGTTGATTAAGCCGGCGCTTTGCCCGCATCGCATGCTGCTGACCGGCGGCGTCATGCAGAGCGTCCGCATTCGCAGGCATTTTGAGCGCTATTGCCAGAAATAC
>JAEEGL012367585.1_pt1 | contig 15330 bp, 11 predicted proteins | sample 9134231 | NCBI WGS metagenome assembly JAEEGL01 (sample SAMN16246548, study PRJNA631951) | gut metagenome | biome: gut microbiome; feature: rumen; material: fiber-attached | host: Bos | place: Iran: Karaj | collected 2018-10 | reverse complement strand
GTAAAGCCATGTGGAACAGGTAAACCAATATTAGTCATTTCTGCTAAATTTGCACCCTTACCACCAAGTAAGGCTCTCATATCTTTACTACCTTCATGAAAATCATATACAAATTTCTTCATAAATAATTTCGACATAATAATTGTATCTTTAATTATGTCCCTCCTAAAACAAATTTCGTTGTGGATACACACAATATAAATAACTGCTTATTATATTTTTAACCGTAGTTATTTTTATATTAAATATTATAGCACTATAGTGCTTATTTTTAAATAAAAGATTAAAAAGGACAAATTTGTCCTTTCTATTCTTCTTCAATAATATATTCTCCACGATAATTGCTCATCGCATTACTTGGATATCTTTTATATTTTTTAGCTGGAATTTTATAATTTTTAGCTTTATAAATATACATCTTTTTATTATCCCAGCATAATATTTCATCAATTCCATCATCATCAATATCATATGCATCTGTACATAATGTAGGATGACCATCATCAGGAAATGATACAGCACATTCCAAATTACCATCTAATAAGCCACCATTTTTATCTGCATGAGATAAAATTAAGAAATTTTCACCATCATATAATACAGGTGTTATAACAGTACCATTTGTACCCATTTCACGTTCACAAATTAAATTACCATCACAATCAAATAATGATACTATACCATCACTACCCCAAAATGATGTTGCACAAATTTGTAATCCTCTAATATCATTACGATATTTTGCAACACTTATTCTTTGAGCATGACCTATATTATTATGCTTTAAAACCTCACCCTTTAAATTAACAATATTCATACCCTCATTACCAGAGGCAAGTATTAATTGATAAGGGTAATCCTTTTTTAATTTACAATATATTATTTCATCAGTATGATCAGAATTCATAGGTAATGATGAAATGATTTCACCATTGCTTGAAACATAATCATATCCTACAAACATTTCATCCTTACCATCATTATTAAAATCATAAATATATGGGAAATGTCCTGTATTTTTATTATGATATCTCCATAATAATTTCATATCTTTATTATATGCATAAACATTTTGATATCTATCTTTAATAATGAAATCTCCTTGATAACCAAGTCCTTCAAAATCTGCAACTCTTATCGCATCAACATTTAAACGATAAAAAGGCTCATTTTTAACTAAGTTATCACCATATATAACTGGAGTTTTCATTTTCTTTTTTAATTTACCATCTTTAAGTGATACAATTCTTAATTCAAAATTTCTTGCATAAATTAATTCATCCTCTCCATCATTATCAATATCTGCAATTTGGAATGGTAAATCACAAGAAATTAATGAATTATCTAAGCTATTACAAGGCTCACCAATAGTAAATAAAGCATTACCATCTAAATCTATTACAGTTATAGATGATATATGTGCAAAGCTATCTCTTATATATCTCTTTTGGTGCTGAGCTAGGGCTATTACAGTTTTACCATTTACATGACCAAACCTAATTTGTCTTCCTGTACCAAAATTTAATAAATCTATTTTCTTTATTAATTTTAATGGAGAATATTGGCTTTTAACTGTATCAAGTCTTATCTCTTCTCTATTTTTTTCTTTAATCTGATTAAAATAATCTTCATCCTTACAAGATACCTTAAAGAATGAATATCTTGCACAGCTCTTAGATACAAAGGCACATCTTCTACCACTTATAAATGATACCTTATCAGATGAAATTAATAATTTGTTATTTAAATAAATCTTACATGATTTATCTAATTCAACTCTTATTTTATAAGTATCATCTGGTGATATATCTATTTTATATGAAGATATTATATTAATATCATCATCTTTTCTTTCAGCTAAAAATATACCCTTCATTGATAAGAATACAGCATTATATTTTCTTGATGTTTTATAATTAAATGCCATACCTGAAAAACGATTTATTTCAAATAATCTAATATCAAATTCTAAATTATATGGCACATAAAATATTTGCTTATGAACTAATGTAGGATAAACAACCTCAAATACTCCCTTAGTGTTGTCTCCTCTATTTTGTTCTAAATAATGTATTCCATCCTCTTCAGTAATAAGCCAAGAGCCATCTAGGCTTCTCCATTGATGAAGTGGAATAGGATCATAATAAGGGCCAAAATTACCTTTATATTCTATATGATGATACTCACCTAGGGCAGTATGACCATGATCATATGGTAATTCAGATAATTCAAATGATTTGAAATCTTCATTTATTAAATACTTCATTTTGACTCTCCATTATAAATATTATTCATTAAAGCTACCTTTGATTTAATTTCATCTCTTAATTCCTTAGGCTCTAATAGCTCACAAGCACTATTATAAGATAATACAAATGATATAATAATCATTTTATTTCTCATTCTACAAGATAAATTAAATGTACCATCTTCATTTTCAATTATTTTATGATTTTTACCATAAATATGTTCTTTAATAATATCTTGCAAAACACCAGTAAATTTAATCAAAACATCATATTCCTCAAAGCCTTCTGATTCTGATTTAATGCCATAATCATCTACATAATCATGATAATCAAAATATATATCAGGATTATAATGCTCATTTAGGATTCTTAAATCCTTCATTCTTGTTAATTTAAAATGCTTAAAGCCTGAATTAATGCTTGAATCATTGCCTAAATCCCAAGCAATTAAATAATAATCATTATGATATGCATATACATAATAAGGATCTACCTTATGCATTGCATCAAGTCCTTTAGAGTCCTTATATGTAATTAAAGCTCTTTTTTTAGATGTAATTGCACCATCTAAATCCTTATAAAATTTAAGCATTAATGATTTATTAGATGATGATGGAAATCTTTCTAATGCCTTTAATGGATATTTAATTTCATCAAAGCGATGTCTTGATATTGCAAGAATTTTACCTACTGCAGTATCAAAATCCTTTATATTTGTAAAAGAGGTATTTGCTGAATTTAAATAAATTGATGCATTACGTAATGCGACAAATTCTTCTTTAGTTAATTCTTTACCAATAGATTTTAAATTAGTATTGTAATTTAATCTATAGCCACCATATTTTCCTTGTTTAGAAATAATATCGTAGCCTGCATCCTTTAATACACTTACATATTCTCTTATATTTCTTTTATTACATTCTAGCATTTCAGCAAGGTCATCTGTAGAAACATAATCACCCTGTGTAGAATTTAAAATTATTAATGTTGTAAGACAATTAAGTGTTCTATCCATAAGCTCTCCTAAAATAAAGGTGGTAAAATGAGATTTTGTATGATTTTTATATTAATATATATACATATATTTAAGTGTGTTTTTATATATATTTTTTTGGGAGAAAGAATCTCTTTTTACCACCTTTTAAATTATAATATTTTAATAAATATTAAGCAAGAAAATTGAATTAAAAAAAGACAATCAAATTAATGATTGTCTTAATTATTTATTGTGGGAAATAATCTGCTAAGAAATTAGCTGCATCCTCATCACCATTTGCAGCAAGCTGTTCAGCTAAAGTTCTTGCATATTCTTCATCCTTTTCAACACCTACACCAGCATAATAGCATTCAGCTAAACGAAGCTTTGCAGGGGCGAAATTAAGATTAGATGCTTGTAAATAATAATTAAATCCACGTTCTTGATCAGCATCAGGATTATTAGAATCAATATAATGATCACCAAGCTCCATTAATGCAAGCTCATCATTTAATGATGCGGCTGTTTCATAATAGTTCATAGCCTTATCCATATCCTGCTTAACACCTTGACCATATGCATAGCATCTACCAAGCTGATAATTTGCTGAACCACTACCTTGCTTTGCAGCGCGGTTATACCATTGTACAGCCATCTTGAAATCTTGGTTAGTACCTGTACCATTGTAATAACAATTTCCAAGTAATACTTGTGCTTCTCTTAAATCTTCAATTGCAGCCTTCTTATAGAATGATAATGCTAAAACGAAATTCTTAATAGTACCATATCCATAATAATAACATTTACCAAGATTTAAATATCCTTCTGGAGATTGTAAATCTGCAGCTTTCTTGTAGCAATCAAATGCTTTATCATTATCAGAATCAGTACCAATTGCAGTAAGATAGCAATCACCAAGTAAATTTAATCCTTCTGGTGAATCATATTTAGCTGCCTTCTTATATAATTCAAATGCTTTTTTAGAATCTTGTTCAGTTCCAATACCAGTTCTATAGCATCTTGCAGCATCTAAAATACCAGGAACATAATCTAAATCAGCTGATTCTTTATAAAAACTAAATGCTTTTTCTTTGTCTACTTTTATCTCGTAAGGTGTACCTGTTGCATAACCAAAATAATAGAATGTACCTAATTTATGGAATGCTTCTGCAGAACCATTTTGAGTTGCTTTTGTATACCATTTAACACAATCAGTAATAGGTAGATCTGGATAAGATGCACTTTCACAAATTAAACCAAGCTCATATTGAGCATCTCCTGAACCAAGTGTTGCTGCTTTCTTATAGAAATCAACACCCTTCTTTTCAGAAATACCACCAAGATCGTAATAATAATAATCACCTAAATTCTTTGCAGCATTTGGTTCATCAAGATTTAATGCCATTTGATAATAATTTAATGCAACATTAATATCCTTTTTAACACCTAAGCCTTGATAATATTGAGTACCAAGGTTAGTTAAAGCCTCTGGATAATTTTCTTTTGCAGCATCTTGGAAATATTGTAAAGATTTTTTATAATCCTTTTCAACACCTTGACCTTGGAAATACATTAAACCAATCATAAATTTAGCATATGTATTATTTTCAGATGCAAATAAATTATAAATTTGGAATGCTTTATCATAATCTCTAACTTCATCTTTACCAAAATAATAACAATTAGCTAAATGAAGTAATGCTTCTTTATCACCTAATGATGCAGCCTTAGCATAATATCTTGCAGCTAAGAAATGATTCTTTTCTGTACCAATTCCATAATAATAACAATCAGCTAAATTAGAATTTGCATAATCATTATTATTTTCAACAGCTAATCTATACCATTCAAATGCTAAAGAATCATTTTCAGGTAATCCTAAGCCATTTTGATACATATAACCTAAATATAATTGAGCTACAGGATCATCAGATGTTTGTGTAAATAAGCTTAAAGCTTCAGGATATTCCTCTTGAGAGAATTTAAAGATAGCTTTTTCTAAAGCATCTCTATCAAGCTTAACAATCTTTACTTCTTTTACCTCACTATCAGCTAAAGGCTCAATCTTGTCTTCTTCCTTTTCTTCAGCTTTAATTTCTTCCTTTGGTTCTTCTTTTTGTTCAACTACAGGTTCGTTTGCTTTTTCTTCTTCAACTTTTTCTTCTTGTGCTTCTTGAGCTACAGGTTCTTCTTTTGTTTCTTCTTTTACTTCAACTGGAGCTTCTTCCTTAACCTCAGGCTTAGCTTCTTCTTTAACCTCTTCAGCCTTCTTTGGTTCAGGGGCACCTTCATCGCCTAATAAAGTTAATAAATCATCCATTAAATTTTCATCTAAATAAAGTGGTGTGCCACGTTCAATTTTAGATCTAAAATCATCAGCACGAAGTAAATCTTCATCTGTAACTTCTTCATCATTATAAACAGAATCATATAATGAATCGATATCCTTATCTAAAACAACTTCGATAATAGTTTTACCACGATTAAATTTATAAATTGTTTCATAATCTTGATAAAATTGATTATCTAATAAAGATTTAGTTGATACAAATAAAATAATCGCATGACTTCTTAAAATAGAAACTCTCGTTCTATTTACACCTTCTACAAGCTCATCTTTAATTTCATAGCCATGCTTAATCAATTCATTCTTAATTTGATTAACCTTAGCCTTTGCGCTTGCAACATATGATAAAAATAAAATCTTACCCAATTTGATCACTCCTTTTCAGCAAACAAAAACCATTATCATAATTTTAACATAATAATAAATATTTTAAAACCAAAAAAGATAAATATTTTTTAATGTTAATATTTTATATTAAAAATAATGGAGAAATCCTCCATTATTCTTAATTATTTTATATTCTTCATCATCATATATCTTGCTACAGCACAAATACCTTTTGCATCCTTAAATGTATCATTTTTAATCATTTCAATTAATTTTTCAAAAGGAATAAATTTACCCTCTAGTGCTTCATCAAAATCAAAATGCTTTTTTGTTTCAACAAATTTATCACATAAATATAAATAAATTATTTCATCTGTATAGCCACAAGATGGATACATAGAGCCTAAAGGAATAATATTTAAAGCCTTTAATCCTGCTTCCTCCTCAAGCTCTCTTACACATGTGATAGATGGATCTTCACCTTCATCTGCCTTACCTGCAGGAAGCTCATAAATAATATCATCATATGGGTATCTATATTGCTTTATAACATATACTTCATTTTTATCATTAATACATAAAATACATGCACCCTTAGTATGTCTTACTACCTCTCTTATAGATTTATTACCATTAGGACATAAAACATCATCCTTATATAAGGTAACTACCTTTCCTTCATATATTAATTTACTATTTAATTTTTTTTCCTTTAAATCCATATAATACCTCTTTCAATATGATTTTAATTATTTTATCATAATTTAATATAAATGAAAATAAAGCGCAATTTTGCGCTTTATTGATTATTATCACAAGGATTTTCATTTTCTAAAATTGAATCTGCAATCTCTTCCTCAAAGGTCTCTTTTTCTTCTATTAGAGGAGTATCCTCAGGATCAAATTCTTCTTTCTTTTCATCTTCTTCATAAACAAGTGGAGATACATCTGGTTCAGGGTCAGATAGCTGCATACCTAAATATCCTTTCTTCTTTACATGAAGTAGGAAGAATACTAAGAATAATGTTGCAACAATTAATATTACAATATTACTAATACCCATTGATAATCCTGCACAGAATGTAGGATCTGTTTTTAATGGAGTTAGATAATAACAAATTAATAATATTATTATTCTTGAACCTATTCTTGATAAATTCAAGAAAAATGATAATTTAGTTTGACCAAAGCCATATAATAAGCCTAAAATTGCGGCAGTAATACCAAGTGCTGGAATAGATAATGAATCAAATACAAATATGTCTTTTATCATATTTTTATATGTTTCCATTCTTTCCTTTGATTCACTTTGGTTTTTAACTAATGTAAATAAATCTGTAATTTGATCTATTAAGAAAAATCTTAATAAGACATAGCCTATAGCTGAGATTATTGTAACTACAATTAATGATTTCCAGAATGTTCTAACCGCTCTTTTAATATTTCTATTACCCAAATTTTGAGAAACAATTGTAGATGTTCCTTCCTCAAATGAATTTGTAGGAGATGTAATTAATCCTGAAATATTATTTGATACACCAAGGGTACCTACAATTAAGCCATCCATTAAAGGATCTGCATTACCCTTATTCCAGAATGCACCACACATACCATTTACAACAACCTTACCCATACTCATTACAAATTTACCAAAGAAAATAGGAATTGATAATTGTAAAATTCTTACTGTATATACCTTCTTTAAAGGTAATAATTTGATAGATACATGTAATATATTAGATGGTCTAAATAATATTATTAAGCCATATAATGTTAATGCAGCTTGAGCAATAATTGTGGCAGTTTCAACTGAAACAATATCTAACCATTTAAAACCATATACAAAGGCACATGTTAATCCAAGCTTCATAAGCATTACAACAATATTTAAAACCATTATACGCTTAGAATTACCTTTAGCCTTCTCTAAACCAATAAATACACTATTGATAGATACAAATGCAAGCTCAAGCATTTGTAATCTAAAATAATTAACACCAATTTTTACTGAATCTTCTGCGATTTGACACATTCTTAAAATTGGTTCTGATAAAGGAATTAATATCAACATTAATATTAAAGATAAAATGACTGACATGAATAATAAATTAGATGCTGAATGACGAGCATTTTTTAGGTCACCTGCACCATAGTATCTAGCAACAAGTACACCACCACCTGCAGCAAGACCTCCACCAAAGGCAGATATTGTACTTTTAATCTGGCTTATTGATGATACTGCATTTTGTGCTGTAGTATTAATTGATGCACAAATAATTTGGTCGATAACAGTATATGCACTATTAAAGAAATTATATAAAGCGATAGGTAAGCATATTGCAAGAATAGTCTTTAATAGGTCACCTTTTAGAATCATTTCTCTCCTTTTTGCTTCTGTAGCCATGATATCCTTTTCCTTTCTACATCAAAATTGTAGTACTAAATTATTTAAATAAAAAGGAAAAAATCACTCAAAAGTAATATTTGAGTGAATTTTTCCTAAATTTATATTTATTTTTATATTTATTTCATTAATAATTCAGTAATATTTTCTGCGAAGGATTTTGTATCATCAGGGATAATTCCTTGCTCTAATAATGATTCATTATATAAAATATTTACATATTTATTAAATAAATCCTTATTATCCTTTGATAAGCCTTCAAGCTTTTCAAACATTGGATGATTTGGATTAAGCTCAAATATTCTATCTGCCTTAACCTCATGATTTTGAGCCTTTAATACACGCTCCATTTCAAATGAGATTTGACCTTCAGCTGAAACTGAGCAAGCTCTATCTGTTAATTTTTTAGAAATAACTACATCCTTAACAGATGGAATAGCTTCTTTAACTGCATTTAAGAAATCCTTCTTTTCTTCTTTTAATTCATCGATCTTTTTATTTTCATCATCTGATAATAATTCAAGGTCATCCTTTGAAATATTTTTAAATGGCTTTTCATTATAATTTTTCATCGCATCAAGCATAAATTCATCTACACCATCAGATAAAATAAATAAATCATAATCCTTATTTAATACTTGATTAATTTCAGGTAATCTTGAGGCTTGTTCCTTATCCTTTGCAGATACGAAATAAATAGCCTTTTGACCTTCCTTCATATTATCAACATATTCTTTAAATGTAATTAATTTATCTTCCTTATAGCTCTTTAAAAGAATTAAATCCTGAAGCTTTTCTTTCTTCTCACCCCAATTTTCATATGTGCCGTATTTTAAGTTGACACCATAATTTGCATAGAATTCTTCATATTTCTTTCTATCATTTTTAAGCATTGAAGAAAGCTCACCTAAAATCTTAGTTTCAACATTTTTAGCAATTTTCTTAATTGCTCTATCCTCTTGTAATGTTTCTCTTGAAATATTTAAAGGTAAATCTGCTGAATCTACTAAGCCTTTTACGAATCTTAAATATTCAGGAACAAGCTCTTTACATTTATCTAAAATAAATACACCCTTAGTATATAATTTTAAGCCACGCTCATTATTATCATTCATAAAATCATACATTGGCTTTTTAGGAATGAATAATAATGCCTCATATGTAATATTACCTTCAACCTTAACCTGAATAGATGTGATAGGATCTTGATAATCCATGAATTTATTTTTATAAAATTCATTTAAATCCTTTTCAGTTACATCAGATTTATTTTTCTTCCAAATAGGAAGCATAGAATTAATTGTTTCAAGCTCTAAATGAGTCTTTGGTTCTTTATTATCATCCTTATCATTTTCATCCTTAGGATCATATTTAGTAACCCAAGTTTTAATAGGATATCTTACATAATCAGAATATTTTTTAATTAATTCCTGAATCTTATATTCATCTAAATATTCTGAATATTTTTCTTCTTCAGTATCATCTCTTAAATATAATGTGATAATAGTTCCTGCATCATCCTTTTGTGCTTCTTCAATTGAATATGAATCAAGACCATCACTTTCAAATAAATAAGCTTTATCTGAATTAACATTCTTTGTTAATACTGATACATGCTTTGCAACCATGAATGCTGAATAAAAGCCGACACCAAATTGACCAATGATATCTACATCACCTTTTGCGGCATCACCAAGCTTTTCAATGAATTCTTCACTACCACTTTTTGCAATAGTACCTAAATTATTCTCTAAATCTTCCTTAGTCATACCAACACCATTATCAGTGATAATGATTGTTTTTGCTGCCTTATCAGCTTCTACCTTTATTTCATAATCAGTTGCTAATTTAGTATCAGTTAATGATAAATAATGTCTTTTATCAATCGCATCAGATGCGTTTGATACAAGCTCACGAAGGAATATTTCTTTGTGAGTATATATTGAATTAATCATCATATCTAATAATTTCTTAGTCTGTGTTTTAAATTCTTTAGTTTCTTTCATATATACCTCCAAAACAACTACAAATAATATTATAATCATTGTTTTTGGCACTGTCAAGTGGTAAGTGCTAAATAATTATATTTAAATGAAAAATAAAATGTGTTGTTATATAATTAAATTAATGAGGAGTATACTATGCCAGAGAGTTTTAGATTAAAAGCCTTAAAATTAAAAAGGATGCTAAAAATAAATGTCGTATTACCTAAAAAATATGACTATAACGATCATAATTATCCTTTATTTATTGCATTAGATGGTCAATTCCTTTTTGATTTTATGGATGAAAAAACAAGAAAGGTAAACATTGAAGATGAAATCATCAATGAAGATATCATTTTTGTTTCTTTACATTCTCCTAATATTCCAGACTGGAGAATATCTGAATTAAATCCTTATTATAATGGAAATCATGAACAGGTTGATAAAATACTTGCATATATTTATGCTGATTATATTGCGAATGATTTAATTAATTTTTTAAAGGATAAATATCGTGTTTCAGATGATATATATCTATATTCATCAGATCTATCTTCTATATTAGGTATATATATGATATATAGATATGATAATTTTAAAGGATTAGGTCTATTTTTACCTAAGATAGATGATGTAGATGATAAATTTAAAAATGATATTATCAAAAATATGAAAAAAGATAAAAAGATATATATTTATAGTGGTGAATCTGATAATGATGATTATTATAAAATATATCAATTATTAGATAAACAAACTAATAATATTATGCTTGATTATATTGAAGATGAAAATGATGATTATGAAAATATTAAAAAACATGTAAATACATATTTTGATTATTTATTAAAATAGGAGGTTGAAATTAAGCAACCTCCTTATTTTTTATAAAGCATTTGTATAAATATTAATCATATCATCTAAATCAAGTATTCTACTTGATCCTTTAGGTCCACCACATGATTTATAGCATGATTTAGCCATTTCTTCTATATCCTCATATGAAGGATATATATCTAATTCTCTTAATTTAATAGGTAAATTCCAAGAAGCAAATATTTCTTTTGTTTTTCTTATACCTTTTTTAGCTATATCTATTTTATCAGTTCCTTCAATACCTAAAACATTTTTAGCATATTTATAAAATCTATCTAAATTATTCATATATACATATTCTGCCCATGCTGGCCAAATAATAGATAATCCTTGACCATGGGTAACATTATATTTACCAGATAATTCATGCTCAAGCTTATGAGACATAAAATCTCCTCCATCATTACCACAGCCTGTTAGACCATTATGTGATAATGATGATGCCCACATTACCTCGGCTCTTGCATCTAAATTAGTTGGATCTTCATGTAATATAGTACCATTTTTAAATACAGTTCTCATTAATCCTTCAGCAATTTCATCAGTTAATTCTAAATTACCACCCTTAGTGAAATATCTTTCCATTGTATGCATAATAATGTCGCAACAGCCAGCCATTGTTTGATTATCAGGAAGTGTAGTGGTATATTTAGGATCCATTATTGCAAATAATGGTCTACAATAATTACTATTACAACCTCTTTTTTCTTTTGTATCATCATTAGTAATTACACTTGAATCACTCATTTCACTTCCAGCAGCTGAAATAGTTAATACAACACCTATTTTTAAAGAGCCTTCTGGCTTTCTTTTTTTAGCATAAAAATCCCAAACATCGCCACCATTATAAGCGCCATAGCCTATAGTCTTAGCTGTATCAATTACAGATCCACCACCTACAGCTAATAAGAAATCAATATCGTTTTTCTTAACGATATTTATTCCTTCATTAACCTTAGAAAGTAATGGATTTGGTTCTACACCTTTTAATTCAAAGCATTTAATATTATTATCCTCTAATATATCGCCTATTCTTGTGTATATGCCACTTTTTTTAATGCTTCCACCACCATATATCAATAATAATTTATTAATATTATATGATTTTAAAATATCACCTAATTCATTAATTCTATCTTCACCAAAAAATACCTTAGTAGGTGTATAATAATTAAATTTATTCATAATACCTCCTATAATTTTTTTAATTCTTCTATTATATTCTTAATATCATCATGTATAGCTAATGTCGTATTTAAATTCATAGCCGTTTCACTCTTATTTAATAATACTAAATTCTTACCCTTAAAATATGATACAAAGCCTGCGGCAGGATATACTACTAATGATGTACCTACAACAATTAATGTATCAGCCTTAGATATATAATCTACAGCTGATGTGATATTATCATAATTTAATGATTCTTCATATAATACTACATCAGGTTTAACAAGACCATTACATTTATCACATCTTGGTATACCATTATTATCTTTAATATTAAATAAATCCTTTAAATCAAAATATTTATGACAATTCATACAATAATTTCTTGCGATAGAGCCATGAAGCTCTATTACATTTTGGCTTCCTGCTAATTGATGTAAATTATCAATATTTTGAGTTACTACAGCCCTAACCTTACCCATCTTCTCAAGCTCTGCAAAATATTTATGAGCTACATTAGGCTTTGCATCTAGATAAACCATTTTATCAAAATAAAATTCATAAAATATATCAGGATGAGCCATAAAAAATGAATGAGAAATTATTTCTTCAGGTGAGAATGTATTATCTAATTTTTGATTATAAATACCATTTGCACTTCTAAAATCAGGAATACCTGATGGCACTGATAATCCTGCACCTGAAAATATTACTATATTTTTACTTTCATCTATTATTTGTTTTAATTTTAATATATCGTTCATACTATCACCTAAAATAATTATAAACCAAATAAAAAAGATTGTAAAAACTTTTATTTTTTTACAATCTTTCTTTTTAATTAATATTGTGCTTTAGCATTATTTACTTTATGAGATTTAATTCCTGCCATAACCATTGCGAAAATATATAAAACAAACATTATACCTAATAAACTAATAATAGTATAATATGGGCTTTCCATTGTTAATTGCTTATAATTATTATCTTTAAAATAATAATTAATCTTTTCATAATTGCCTTCATGTAATGCACCCATAATAATCATTATCATACATACAATACCAGGGACTAATGTTAATGTTGTAAAGAACATTGTTCCACAATATCTAAATCTTGAATTAACTCTTGATGTAGAACCAACTAAGCCTTGAATGAAAGCAATAACGCCTCTTATTAAACCAATGATAGTAAATATACCTAAAAGTAGAGCAAAGCCTAATCCTGCAAATGAGAATGCGGCAACCACTGCAGCCATATTTCTTCCTGCATCATTTAAAGAATCATCTTTAATTAATTTAGCACCAAATTCCGCATATGTTTCTAAAGTTAAGCCTTTAGGATCTGTTTTAATTCCATAACTGCCTTTTGCAAATGCAGAGTAGAAAGCTGATGCTTCATCAGTCAAAATAACACTTTGAATAATTAGATAAAGTATTATTACCATTAATACTGGCATAGCTAATTTAATAATGCCTTCAATAATAACAATTCCTCTTACTCTATCAATAATTTCTTTATCACTCATTCTAGATGGTTGAGCTGAATATGATTGAGAATTATTATTTTGAGGATTAGAATTTCCTGATTTACCTTCTAATTCATCTATTTCCTTTTGAAGCTGTTGTTTCTTTAAAAGAAGCTCTTTTTTTCTTTCTAGCGCAGAAATATCATCATCTGGAGTATCTTCTTTTAAATCTGATTCCTTTACAGCTGAAGCAGAAGCTCCTGCAACAAATGCAGCATCAGAATCATTTTGCATAAATTCTCTTTCCTTTACTGGAGCTTTAGGTGTAGATGAATCTTCTTCTACATATTCTATTTCTTCTCCAGTTTCTGCATCAACATAATGAACCTCTTCAATATATTCAACATCATCATCTGGCTGTTCAATATATTCAACTTGTTCTTCTTGATTAGTATTTATTTCATCTTGCTTGGCACCACATTCGGGACAAAAAGCTGTATTGTCATCAAGCTGTGTACCACAATTTTTACAATACTTCATAAAAACCTCATTTCTTATACTGCATATAAAATTATATAAAGTATATTTTCTTACTTTAGTTTATCATTATTACGATAATTATTCAATAATTTAAAAACAAAGTACAAAATGAATTATCGTTATATCCGATACTGTATAATTTAGTCGGTGATTTTATGTATATAAAGAAATTAAAAGATTTACGAATAGATCATGATTATACACAAAAATATATTGCAAGTATTTTAAATATATCTCAAAATACTTATTCTGATATAGAGCTTGGTAAAACTAATATATCAGTTGAAGCATTAATTAAATTAGCAGATTTATATAATGTATCATTAGATTATATAGTAGATAGAAAAAAATAAGTCACAAACGTTGTTGATTAATACGTTGTGACTTATTTTATTTATATTGAAGTAAATGGTATTACATATATTCCTTTTTTAATTGAATATATTGTTTTTGTAGTACATATTATTGCATTATCTTCTATTTTTAATTTTGTTTTAGATAAATTATCAAATGCTTTTACATCTTTTGCATCAAATTCTTCACCACTTTTACATTCAAGTAATGTTAATTTACCATTTCTATTTATAATTAAATCTATTTCTTCTTGATTAGAATTTCTATAATAATAGAATGATGTTTCTTTATCCATTCTATTATTTTTATAACCTTTTATTATTTCATTAATTATAAATGTTTCAACTATATGTCCTTTTAAATAAGATGATATTAATGCATCTGTTGTATTAACTCTTGCAAGATAACATGCAAGACCTGTATCACAAAAATAGATTTTTGGTCTTTTAGTTACTTGTTTTATCATACTTGTCTCATTATATGGCTGTAATAGATATATGATATTACCTGCAATTAAAACACTAATCCAACTATTTATTGTTTTAACATCTACTCCTATTATTTTTGCTAAATTATCATATATTAACTCTTGGCCAGTTAACGATGCTAAAACAGACATTAAATTAATAAATTT
>JAEEGL012088253.1_pt1 | contig 15330 bp, 12 predicted proteins | sample 9134231 | NCBI WGS metagenome assembly JAEEGL01 (sample SAMN16246548, study PRJNA631951) | gut metagenome | biome: gut microbiome; feature: rumen; material: fiber-attached | host: Bos | place: Iran: Karaj | collected 2018-10 | reverse complement strand
AGCAAGTGCCTTGATACCTAACTCGAAACGGATCTGATCATTGCCCTTGCCGGTTGCACCGTGGCAGATGGCGGTAGCGCCTTCCTTCCTGGCGATCTCAACCAGCTTCTTGGCGATCAGAGGACGCGCCATGGAAGTTCCCAGTAAGTACTTGTTCTCATATACGGCGTGAGCCTGTACACAGGGAACGATGTATTCGTCGCAGAATTCGTCGATGACATCTTCAATATATAATTTGGAAGCACCACAGGACTTAGCCCGCTCCTCTAAGCCGTCTAACTCTTCCTCCTGGCCGCAGTCGATGCAGACACAGACAACTTCATAATCGAAGTTCTCCTTTAACCAGGGGATGATGGCGGTGGTATCCAGACCGCCGGAGTATGCTAAAATAACTTTTTCTTTTGCCATATCGTTCTCCAATCTCTCCGCGCCGGCTCTTCCGGGCGGGACTTTATTTCTGTACTGGAACCAATATACAACATCAAAAAATGGAATGCAAGCATAAAATTGCATACTTATACACGAATTAATCATGGATATTCATAAAATATGCATAAATATAAAAATGCACTTGCATAATATTCAGGATGTGACTATACTGAGAAAAGGTTTTCGTATTTTCAGGTAACAGGTGTATCATGAAAGAAAGATGCACAGAAAGAATGGGTATTGTATATGGTAAAAGTCGGTATCATCGGCGCCACCGGTTATGCAGGAGCAGAGCTGGTGCGTCTTCTTACAGATCATAAGGAAGCACAGATTGTATGGCTGGGCTCCCGCAGTTATGCAGATCAGGAATACGCTTCGGTATATTCCAATTTCTATAAGGTATTAAAGGATAAATGTGTGGATGCGGAAGATCATGACACGCTGCTCAAACTGGCAGATCAGGTGGATGTGATCTTTACGGCAACCCCCCAGGGCTTTCTTGCTTCTTTATTAAAGGAAGACCTTCTGGCAAAATGTAAATTCATCGACTTAAGCGCGGACTACCGGATCAAGGATGTTACTACCTATGAAAAATGGTACAAGATCACCCACGGATCCCCGGAACTGATTAAGGAAGCCGTTTACGGTCTGTGTGAGATCAACCGGGAGGATATCAAAAATGCCCGCATCCTGGCCAATCCCGGATGCTATACCACCTGCTCCATCTTAAGCGCGTATCCTCTGGTTAAGGAAGGACTGATCGATCCGGATACCCTGATCATCGATGCCAAGAGCGGCACCAGTGGCGCGGGAAGAGGAGCCAAGGTTCCCAATCTGTTCTGCGAAGTCAATGAGAATGTGAAGGCTTACGGCGTAGCAAGCCACCGGCATACTCCGGAGATCGAGGAGCAGCTTGGCTATGCAGCAGGTAAGGAGATCACCGTTTCCTTTACGCCCCACCTGATCCCCATTAACCGCGGTATCCTGGTAACGGCTTATGCATCCGTTAAGCCCGGGACCACCAAAGAGCAGCTGGCAGCAGCTTATCAGAAATATTATGAGAAGGAGCAGTTCATCCGTCTTCTTCCCGAAGGCATCTGCCCGGAGACCCGCTGGGTAGAGACCAGTAATTATGTAGACATTAACTTTAAGCTGGATGAGCGCACAAACCGTGTGATCATCATGGCAGCTTTGGATAACCTGGTGAAGGGTGCAGCCGGACAGGCCCTTCAGAATATGAATATCATGTTCGGATTACCGGAAGACATGGGCCTTGAAAACGCGCCCATCTTCCCGTAGTTTTTTCGCCCGCCGAGGCTTTTCATGTATAGCAGGATCACGCTGCATAATTACTGGCGGGACGCTTCCGCTCCGTATCGTTACGCAGCGGTTCATAATGTCCGACAATACCAGACATAAGAACCGGCGAACGATAAGGCCCTTCAGTAGCTTATGCATCGCACTCCTGCTGATAACTGATCTTTGGGGCGAAAAAAGAACATGAAATATGTGCGCGTAATATCCGCGAACAGCAAGAGGAAGATAAATGGCAGATTATATTGTACGGTCCATGGAAACAGAAGATTATGATAAGGTGAAGGCGTTATGGTTAACCATCCACGGCTTCGCCATCCGCAGCATCGATGATTCCAGAGAAGGGGTGGAGCGTTTTTTAAAGCGTAACCCCGGGATCAGTGTGGTTGCGGAAGAAGAAGGAGAGATCGTAGGAGCGATCCTCTGCGGACACGATGGCAGACGGGGCTGTCTGTATCATGTGTGCGTAAGGGAGGATCATCGGAGACGGGGCATCGGCAAGGCCATGGTGGTACATTGCATGCAGGCCCTTCAGAAGGAACAGATCAACAAGGTAAGCCTCATCGCCTTTACGGTCAATGACATCGGCAATGCCTTCTGGCACGAGATGATGTGGACCCAGAGAGAGGACTTAAACTACTACGATTTTACCTTAAACGACGAAAATATCACCTACTTTAACCAGTGATCTTTTTAAGGATTCACAGAAAAGATCCGGGGAGGAATACAGACGATGGAAGTAATAAGTGGCGGTATTACCGCAGCAAAAGGTTTTAAAGCAGCCAGCGTAGCAGCCGGCATCAAATATCAGGGCCGTACGGATATGGCTATGGTGTATTCCGATGCGCCCTGCACCTGCGCCGGCACCTTTACCAGCAACGTGGTAAAAGCAGCCTGTGTACAGTGGGATATGCAGATCGTAAAGTCCGGTAAGCCCATGCAGGCGGTGGTGATCAATTCCGGTATCGCCAATGCATGTACCGGTAAGGAAGGCTTTGATGCCTGCGAAAAGACCGCAAAGGGCGTAGAGGAAGCCTTGGGCGTTCCCTTCGATAGCGTAGCGGTGGCTTCCACCGGTGTCATCGGTATGCAGCTTCCGGTAGAAAAGCTGGTAAACGGCGTAAAAGCCATGGCACCCAAGCTGGATGCTTCCCCCGAAGCGGGAACGGATGCTTCCAAAGCCATCATGACTACGGATACTGTCAATAAGGAAGTGGCGGTAACCTTTACAGCCGGCGGCAAAACGGTTACCTTAGGCGGCATGAGCAAGGGCAGCGGTATGATCCATCCCAATATGTGCACCATGTTAGCGTTCCTTGGAACGGACCTTGCCATTGAAAAAAGCTTATTACAGGAAGCCGTCAGCCAGGTGGTAAAGGACAGCTTCAACATGATCACCGTGGATGGCGATACTTCCACTAACGATACGCTGCTGCTGATGGCCAACGGCCTTGCGGAGAATCCGGTAATTACAGAGAAAAATGAAGATTATACGGCATTTCTGGAAGCCCTTACCTATGTATGCACCTTCCTTGCAAAGAAGATGGCTGCAGACGGCGAAGGCGCCAGCAAGCTCTTTGAAGCAAAGGTGATCCATGCGAGATCCAAAGAGGATGCAAGAACCCTTTCCAGAGCCATTGTAGGCAGCAACCTTTCCAAAGCAGCAATCTTTGGCTGCGATGCCAACTTCGGCAGATTCCTCTGCGCCATGGGTTACTCCGGTGCAAGTTTTGACCAGGAGGATGTGGAACTGTTCTTTCAAAGTAAGGCAGGTACCCTGCAGGTGTTTGATCACGGTGTGCCTCTTGCTTTTGATGAAGAAAAAGCCCTCATGATCATGAAGGAAGATGCGGTAACGGTCTTCGTGGATATGCACGAAGGAGAGGAAGAAGCGACCGCCTGGGGGTGTGACCTTACCTACGATTATGTGAAGATCAATGCGGATTACCGCAGTTAAGGATACAGGCAGGTGACTTTCGTAAGGCGCAAGCCGGGGAGGATAAAACAAATGACGGAAGATATGAATGAAGTATTGAAAAAGGCGGAGGTCCTGATCGAAGCTCTGCCTTATATCCAGCAGTTTAACCGTAAGATCATCGTTGTAAAGTACGGCGGATCCGCCATGAGCGATCCGGAGCTGCAAAAGAACGTGATCAAGGACGTAACGCTCTTAAAACTGGTTGGTTTTAAGCCTATCATCGTTCACGGCGGCGGCAAGGAGATCAGCCGCTGGGTGGGCAAGGTCGGTAAAGAGCCTAAATTCGTCAACGGACTTCGGGTTACGGATGATGAGACCATGGAGATCGCCGAGATGGTCCTGAATAAGGTCAACAAATCCCTGGTTTCCATGGTGCAGGAGCTGGGCGTTAAGGCCGTTGGTATCAGCGGCAAGGACGGCGGTCTTCTGCAGGCGGAAAAGAAATATTCCGAGGGACAGGACATCGGCTTTGTAGGCAATGTGACCGGGGTAGATCCCAAGGTGTTATATGACCTTCTGGAGAAGGATTTCCTTCCCATTGTGGCACCCATCGGCTTGGGAGAGGATTCCACCACCTATAACATCAATGCAGACGATGCAGCCTGCGCCATCGCCAAGGCGGTTCATGCAGAGAAGTTAGCCTTCCTGACGGATATCGAAGGCTTATATAAGGACATTAACGATAAGTCCACCTTTATTTCCCGCTTAAGCGCTTCTCAGGCAGATGAACTGATCGCCAGCGGATTTATCGGCGGCGGCATGCTGCCGAAGTTAAACAACTGCACGGAAGCCATTAAGAGCGGCGTAAACCGCGTGCATATCCTGGACGGACGGATCCCTCACTGCCTGTTATTGGAGATCTTTACCAACAGAGGTATCGGAACCGCCATTATCGCAGACGAAGACCAGCTGTAAGCATCAGGGAGAAAACACATATGAAAATGCAGGATTATATCGACGGCGCAGAAAGCGCCCTGCTTCATACTTATAACCGGTACCAGATCGTATTTGACCGGGGAGAAGGGATGTATCTTTATGACATCGAAGGAAAGAAGTATCTGGACTTCTTTGCCGGGATCGCGGTATTTGCCCTGGGTCATCATTATAAGGACTATGATGATGCCTTAAAGGAGCAGATCGACAAACTGATCCATACCTCCAACTATTATTACAACGTGCCGGCTATTGAAGCGGCCATGAAATTAAAAAAGGTATCCGGTATGGACCGGGTATTCTATACCAACAGCGGTGCGGAAGCGGTGGAAGGTGCCTTAAAGGCAGCCAGAAAATACGCTTATCTTAAGGACGGTCGTACGGATCATGAGATCATCGCCATGAACCATTCCTTCCACGGAAGGACCTTCGGCGCACTGTCCGTTACCGGCAATCCCCATTACCGGGAAGCTTTTGAGCCCATGATCGGCAATATCCGCTTTGCGGACCTTAATGATATCGAAAGCGTAAAAGCCCAGGTGAATGATAAGACCTGTGCCATTATCCTGGAGACCATTCAGGGCGAGGGCGGTATCATTCCCGCAGAAGGAGCCTTCTTAAAGGAGCTTCGCGCCCTTTGTGATGAGAAGGACATCCTGCTGATCTTAGATGAGATCCAGTGCGGTATGGGCCGCAGCGGCTATATGTTTGCCTGGCAGGAATTCGGCGTAAAGCCGGATATCATGACCTGTGCCAAGGCTCTTGGCTGCGGCGTTCCTGTAGGAGCATTCCTTATGACGGAAAAAGTGGGGCAGGCATCCTTAACAGCCGGCGATCACGGAACCACCTACGGAGGAAACCCTTTAGCCTGCACAGCAGTGAACAAAGTCCTTGATTTATATGAGGAGAACCATATAATAGAACATGTGAATCAAGTGGCTTCGCACCTTACCAGGGTGCTGGATGATATGGTAGATCGCTATCCCTTTATCACCTGCCGCAGAGGCAAGGGACTGATGCAGGGACTGGTTTTTGACAGACCGGTAGCGGGCGTGATCGCAAGAGCGCTGGACAATGGTCTGGTGCTGATCAATGCCGGCAGCAACATCATCCGTTTTATCCCGCCCCTTGTCATCACAGATGAACATATCGACGAGATGGCGGCGATCCTGGATAAGTGCCTGCAAGAGGAAACCTGATCGCCTCTGTATGGAATAAAAGGTTTGGCATGCATTTTAAAAAACGGATTTACTCGGTTCTGATCATTTGCGCATTGACAGGTTCTGCCTTATTTGCGTCTTTTACAGGGATTCTTGGCCTTCAGGGCGAAGAATCCCTTTTTGCGCGTAATCATAAGGATACGCTGTATCTGTGGTATACCCAGAGCTCTCTTACGGATTACCTGAATGCGGCGACTTCCGCCTATAACGAAAACGCCAGGGTCCGTGTGGAGCCCCATCTGGCATCCTCCACGGAATTTTTGGAGCAGATTAATGAGGCATCCCTTCATTCGGATCAGGTGCCGGATCTGTTCATTACCACCAGCGACACGCTGGAAAAAGCCTATCTGGCAGGCCTTGCCTGTGAAGTGCCGGATAAGCACGGGGTACTCAGCACTTCCTTCTTCCCGCAGGGGGCTTTAAATGCCATTACCTGTTCCGGGAAAAAGGTAGCTTATCCCTTATCCTTTGAGACCAGCGCCCTGTTAGTCAATACCAGTTATCTGAAAGAATACGCCACCAATCTGGTCCTGGCGGAAACGGCCACGGAGGATGCTTCGGAAGGAGATGGTACGCAGACGGAAAATGCCGATGAGACTACGGCCGAAACCGAAGCGCAGGTTACCTTAACGCCGGAGCAGGAAACTCTGATCGAAGAGAAGATCCAAAGCTTTAAGCCGGATACCTTCGAAAAACTGGAAACCTTTGCGGACAGCTATGATGCACCGGAACAGGTTGAAAATATCTTTAAATGGGACGTAACCAGCGTCTTTTACAATTATGCTTTTCCGGGGGCTTATCTTAGCATCGGCGGAGAGTGCGGAGACGATGCATCGGATCTGGACCTGTATAACCTGAATGCCATTCAGGCATTAAATGCCTATCAGGCCTTAAACCAGTTCTTCTTTATCGAGACCAAGAATGCAGAGTATTCCACGGTCATTTCCGAGTTTATCGAGGGTAAGACCGTATTTACCATCGCAGGCATCGATGCGGTCAGTGCCATTGAGAAGGCCAGAGAAGAAGGAACCTTTACCTGGGACTATGAATTCCTTCCCCTGCCTGCCATTAACGACACCCTTAAGACCAGACCTTTATCCGTATCCACGGTGGTGGCCATCAACGGATTTTCCGAGCATGTGAAAGCAGCAGATGATTTTGCGGCTTTCTTAACCTGTGATTACACCGGCCCTCTGTACACCTACACCGGCAGACTATCCGCCAGCTGGAATGCAGTAAACGATTATCCGGCCTACGAGGTATTCCGTAAGGTATACGATTCTTCCGTGTCCATGCCGAAACTGATGGAGACCGGCAATTTCTGGATCCAGATGGAGATCGCCTTATCCGATATCTGGAACGGAGCCGATACCAACACCACCTTAAAGCAGGTGGCAGAGACCATCTACCTGCAGGTGACGGGAGAAGAGGAAGAACTTCCCCTGATCGATGTGCCGGTAGAAGAAGTAACTCAGGAGACTGAGGAGATCGAAGAGGTCACAGAAGAGGGACAACCCTAAGTTTTTCTTAAGGACTTGCATTCAGCAAGTCCTTATTTTACAATGAACACAGTTGCACTGAGGGACTTTCCTTTTTACAGAAAGGGAAGTTTGCAATGAGTTTTTTTCAAGCATTTAGATGTTTATTTTGGGAGCGCAGGATACGAATCGCAGCTCTGTCTTTGGTGGTATCTTTCTTCATTTCTATTTTTCTGAGTGGCTGCAGTCGGAGGGAACAGATCCTCTTACCGGAATATGAGGTATCTGCAGCAACCGCATCGGAGACGGTCCCTGATGAAACGTATGATGGACAGCAAAATGTACTGACGGTTCATGTTTGCGGCGCAGTTATGACTCCGGGTGTTTACGACCTTACGGATGGCGCCAGAGTCATGGACGTGGTGAAAGCTGCCGGCGGTTTTTCGTTAGATGCGGATCCCGATTATGTGAATCTTGCAAAGCCTCTGGAGGATGGAGAGAAAGTGTCCATTCCCACCAAAGAGGAAGCGGATATGCTGCGAAGAGGGCAGGAAGATACGCCTTTGCAGGAGGAGAACGGCAGGATCAATATCAATACCGCCACCAAAGAGCAGCTTTGTACGCTGCCGGGAGTGGGCGATACCAGGGCAGAGGGCATCATAGCCTATCGGGAAGCCCATGGCGCATTTGAGAAGATCGAGGACATCATGAAGGTATCCGGTATCAAAGATGGTTTGTTTCAGAAGATCAGGGATCGGATCAAGGTCTGACCCTTATCTTTATCCGGTTGTGAGGAATATATGGCGAAAAAAGTACTGGTAGTCGATGACGAAAAACTGATCGTGAAGGGCATCCGCTTCAGCTTGGAGCAGGATGGCATGGAAGTAGATGTTTCCTATGACGGGGAAGAAGCCCTGCAGAAGATCAAGGATAACACCTATGATATCGTGCTCCTGGATGTGATGCTGCCCAAGCTCACCGGTTTCGAAGTCTGCCAGCAGGTACGGGAGTTTTCCAATGTACCCATTGTCATGCTTACCGCCAAGGGCGACGATATGGATAAGATCCTGGGACTGGAGTATGGTGCAGATGATTACATCACCAAGCCCTTCAATATCCTGGAGGTCAAAGCCCGTATCAAAGCCATCATGCGACGCAGTACCCGTAAGGAGAGCCGTGTGGATGCGCCTGCCGTTCTGGAAAACGGTGATCTTAAGATGGATCTGGAAAGCCGCAGACTCTACATCGCCGATAAAGAGATCAATCTGACCGCCAAGGAGTTTGAAGTATTGGAGCTCCTGGTTGCCAATCCCAATAAGGTATACAGCAGAGAAGCCCTCCTTAAGCTGATCTGGGGTGCGGATTACCCCGGAGACGTTCGGACGGTGGATGTGCATATCAGACGCCTTCGTGAGAAGGTAGAGGTTAACCCCAGCGAGCCAAAGTATGTTCACACCAAGTGGGGCGTAGGCTATTTCTTTAAGGGATGAGGTTTTCCTGTCCATGGTTTCATTTCTCAGAACAATCTGGAACAAGATCCGGGCATCGCAGAGTCTTCGCTCTCAGGTGCTCCTTGCCATTATGCTGGTAGGTATCGCGCCTACCTTTATCCTGCGTTACGGAATTCTGGAAAGCTATGAGAAGCGTGCGGTGAACGTTAAGACCACCGAGGCTTCCCAGCAGCTGATGATCATCGCTAACCACCTGATCAACTATTCTTACCTTCAGGGCAGTAATTCCGACGTAATCAATGCGGAACTGTCGCAGATCTCCAACCTCTACGACGGCCGTGTCCTGATCATCAATTCCAATTTCAAGGTCTTAAAAGATACCTATGGCATCAGTGAGGGTAAGACCATCATTTCCGAGGAGGTCATCAAGTGCTTCCTGGGAGAGAGTACGTCCCACTATGACGATGTCCACGGTTATATCGAGATCCTGACCCCTATCCAGTCTACCAATCTGTCCAACTTAGGCCAGGACTTTCTGGAAGCCGAAGGGACTACCGGCGTGGAAGGCGTGATGTTAACCAGCGTGTCCACGGATTCCATTTCCCGTACCATGGCGCTTTTGGAGAGACAGGCACAGCTGTTGCAGATCATCATGATCGTGATCATCTTTGTCATCGCCGTGCTGTTATCCGTGCTGCTGGTTAAGCCCTTTGACCGTGTTACCCATGCCATCAACGAAGTAAAGGGGGGCTTTAGCAACCAGCCCATTGAAGTAGATGATTATGTGGAGACCAGACACATCCTGGAAGCCTTTAACCAGCTGCTTTCCCGGATGCGTATCATCGATGAATCCCGGGAGGAATTCGTATCCAACGTATCCCATGAATTAAAGACACCTCTTACCTCCATGAAGGTGCTGGCGGATTCCCTGACCAGTCAGGAGGATGTGCCTGTGGAGCTGTACCGGGAATTTATGGAGGATATCACCAAGGAGATCGACCGGGAAAATGCCATCATCAATGACCTGCTTGCGCTGGTTAAGATGGACCGTACCTCCGGAGATCTTAACGTAAACCGTGTGGATGTCAATGCCATGACGGAGTTAGTATTAAAGCGGCTTCGTCCCATTGCCAGAAAGCGGGATATTGAGGTGACCTTTGAAAGCATCCGGCCTGTAACGGCAGATGTGGATGAAGTAAAGATGACCATGATCATCTCCAACCTGGTGGAAAATGCCATCAAGTATAACCATGAACACGGCTGGGTCAAGGTGGTGCTGGATGCAGACCATAAGGCCTTTACCCTGGAAGTTTCCGATTCCGGTGTGGGAATCCCGGAAGCTGCGCAGGATCATATCTTTGAGCGTTTCTACCGTGTGGACAAGTCCCATTCCCGTGAGATCGGAGGAACGGGCCTTGGCCTTGCCATTACCAAAAATGCGGTGCTCATGCATCGCGGTTCCATTACCGTGTCCAGTAAAGAAGGAGAAGGGGCGACCTTTACCGTTACGGTGCCTCTGATTTATAAAGCATGAAGCGACTTTTGTGTGTAACCCTGGTCCTTTTTCTTTTGGCCTGTCTGCTTTGCAGCTGCAAGCAGGACGTTCCCGAGGGAACGCCCGTAGCCATCAGCTATCTGAACCGGGAGAAGACCAGTGTAGTAAGTGAAACCGGATATATCACAGCCACCGAAACGGATGCAGTCATCGCGGAACTGATCGAAAAACTGTCCACGCAGCCTTCCCGCTATGACATCGTTCCGCCATTAGCGAACCTGACGCTTCTTAGTACGTCCTTTTCCGACGGCATCCTGGTGCTTAATTTTGATACCTCTTACAAGAGTATGTCCAGCACCGAAGAGGTCTTAACCCGTGCGGCCATTGTCCGTACTCTGGACGGACTGGAGGAAGTGACCGGTGTATCCATCACCGTAGCCGGAGAAGCCCTGATGGATGTGATCGGCAATCCGGTGGGCGTTATGACCGCTGACCAGTTTGTGGATAATCCGGGAACGGATATCAGCTCCTATGAGCAGGCAAGACTGCACCTGTATTTTGCCAACAGTGACGGTACGGCGCTGGTAGATACCTACCGGACCATCGCTTACAGTACCAATATTTCCATGGACCGGCTGGTGATGGAACAGATCATCGCAGGTCCCAATATCGACGAAGTCATCCCCACCATCCCCGGAGATACCAGGATCATCAGTATCGCCGTAAACGACGGGGTCTGCTATGTCAATCTGGATGAACACTTTTTAACGGCCATGGGCAATGTGTCGGCGGAAGTATCCATTTATTCCATCGTCAATTCCCTGGTGGAACTGACCAATGTCAATAAGGTATCCATCTCCGTCAACGGAGCATCGGATATCATGTATCGGGAATCCATCTCTCTTGCTTCTGTATTTGAGCGAAATCTGGAGTTGGTGGAACAATAACTTATCTATATGCCTTTCAAACGTCCACTGTGTCTGATCTGTGGACTGTTTGCTCTCCTTGTGCTGCTTCGGGTGCTGGTTTTTCCTCTGCCCCGGGGAGACTATGACGATCTGGAAAAACGAACTGTCATTCTAAAGGGCAGGGTCATGAGCAAACAGGTAAAAACCTATCGCACCGGGACAGCCTATCTGGAACTGTCCCTTCATTCCCTTTCGGATCTATCGGTTTTATCGGAAACAGACGACACTTCTTTTTCCCCTGTAACTGCATATCACCCCAAAGGTGTCCTTGTAAAACTGCCCATTTCGCAGGAAGAGCCCAAGATGGGGGCACTCCTTACGGTTAAAGGGAAGGTCAGAAGCTTTTCCCGCGCCACCAATCCCGGAGAATTCGACGAAGAAACCTATCGCCTGACGGAGGATCTGGATTTTTCCCTGGAAGAGGGAGAGATCCTTAAGCAGACAGCGCCCCGTTTTTTGCTAAGGGAGTCCATGTACCGCTGGAGGTTAGCTTTCGGAGTGATCCTGGAGAGGGCATTTCCGAAAGAAGAGGCCGGCGTCCTGAAAGCCATGCTTCTGGGAGATAAAAGCGACTTGTCCGAAGATACCAAAAAGCTTTATCAGGCATCCGGTATCCTGCATATTCTGGCGATCTCCGGCCTGCACATCTCCATTTTGGGCCTGCTGTTCTATGAGCTTTTAAAACGTCTTTACGTACCTTCTTTTCTGGCAGCTCCTATCTGCCTGTGGTTTATCTATCTCTTTTCCCTGATCATCGGAGGAGGGATCTCTCCTGTCCGTGCGATCCTCATGTTTTCCTTAAAACTTCTGGCGGATGTCCTGGGAAGGACCTATGACATGCTGACGGCGGTAACCCTTACCTTGGCCCTTATGCTGGCAGGGCACCCCTACTACGTGCTCCACGCAGGGTTCCTCTTATCCTTCGGCGCAGTATTGGGGATCAGCCTCCTTGCCCCTTTTCTGGAGGAGATCCTGCCGGGAAAAAGGAAAAGCCGTATCCGCAGACTTCTGGTAGGTCCTCTTTCAATCCTCCTTACCACATTTCCCGTTCTTCTTACCTTTTATTACACCTTTTCGCCCTATGCGATCCTGCTAAATCTCCTGGTGATCCCCTTAATGAACGTCGTTCTGGTGGATGGGATCCTGGTGCTTGTGATCGGTGTCTTTACTCTGGGACGGGGACTGTTTTTACCGGCCCTTCCGGACCATCTGCTCCTTACACTCTATGAGAAGGCTTCCCGCATCTTTTTATATCTTCCCGGCAGCGTGCAGATCTGCGGAAAACCGGAAATGATACGGGTATTTGCCTATTACGCCGGTCTGATCCTGGTCCTGTTTTTATTCCGGAAAAACAGGCTTCCCCGCATGGGAGTCTATCAGGTGCTTCTTTTTCTTATGATCCTTGTATCCATGAAGATCCGTCTGCCCGGCATGCAGGTAAGCGCGGTGGATGTGGGGCAGGGACTGTGCATACTGGTGGAAAATGAAAACGGGGAGAGCATTCTTTTTGATGCCGGTAGCACCTCCAAAAGTAAGACCGGCACATATCAGATCCTGCCCTTTTTAAAAAGCCGGGGGATTTCCTATCTGTCCGCGGTGATCCTATCCCACCCGGACGAAGACCATATAAATGCCATGGAGGAAGTGCTTGCCGATGGGCAAAACGGCGGCGTTGTGATCGGGCGGATCCTCCTGCCCTACGGGAAAGATGCAGTGATGGAAGGATACGCAGACATCGTCGGGCACGCAAAAGAGCAGAAGATCCCGGTATATCTGGCGTCGGCCGGAGAGTGTATGGAGTTTGGCACCTTATCGGCGTACTGTCTGGGACCGGAAAAAGGGGATAACCCCGGAGATATCAATGAGATCTCTCAGAGCTGGCTCCTTACAGGCAGGCATAGCCTGCTTCTGACCGGAGACATTACGGGAAGGGGAGAGGAGGAAATGGGAAAGCGCCTTAAGGAGAAGATGAAGGAACTGTCTCTGGATCATATCGATATCCTGCAGGTTGCCCACCACGGATCCGCCTATTCCACCCCGGAAACCTTTATACAGATTGCCCGACCTGTATACGCCCTGATCAGCTGCGGGGCGAATAATTCCTACGGCCATCCCCATGAAGAACTGTTAAAACGCCTTGAGGCTTTTGGTGTAGAGATCCATGTGACGGCAAGGGAGGGAGCGCTTATGTACAATCCCGTAAAACAGAGGGTTACAGGCTATCTGCAAACTGTATTTTAGCGGATGACAAACTTTTGGGTTTGTTCATGGCAAATCAAAAATCCCGCTCCTACAATGAAGGTATCTTAAGGAATCACTTGTATTTTCAAGTAGAGAGCGAGGTATATTATGGCGAATGTAGTACAGGAATTATCTCATGCAGCGGAGCGCCAGGCGTTCTCCGTTGCCATCGACAAATTTTTAGACCAATTATCCAGTAAAGAAGACCGCACCCCTACCTACTTAAAACTGGTGGATGTGGCTGCCAGATTCTACGGGAAGGCTGCAAAGCCGGAAACCCTTGAAAGAGTAAAGAAAGGGATCCAGGATCCCGATAACCGTTGGGTGAAATTTATCAATCGTGTTCTGGATGAGACCGATCCCCATGTAGCAAAGATGACCCTGCTGAATCTGGGATATGAAAGCTTTTTCCGCGGCACAAAAACCATCCGTGCCAACCGTGAAAAATACGGCTGTAACATTCCCTGGCTGATCCTGTTTGACCCCACCAATGCCTGCAACATGCACTGCAAGGGCTGCTGGTCCGGTACCTACGGCAACAAGAGCAGCCTGTCCTTTGAAGACATGGACAAGATCGTTACCCAGGGCAAGGAACTGGGCGTTCATCTGTATATGCTGACCGGAGGCGAACCTCTGGTGCGGAAAAAGGATGTACTTAGACTGGCAGAAAAGCACAATGATGCCATGTTTTCCATCTTTGACAACTCCACACTGATCGATGAGGAGTTCTGTAAGGAAGTGGTCCGTCTGGGCAATATCACCTTCCAGCTGTCCATTGAAGGAACCCCTGAAACCAATGACGAACGTCGCGGGGAAGGCCACTATGCAGCTGCCATGAAGGCCATGGATCTGTTTAAGAAATACGGTATCTTATTTGGCACCTCCATCTGCTATACCAGATCCAACATCGAAGTCGTGACCAGTGATGAGTTCCTGCGCTTTATAGCCGATAAAGGAGCTCGCTTCGGTTTCTATTTCCATTACATGCCCGTAGGTAACAACGCGGTTCCGGAATTAATGCCTACTGTGGAGCAGCGTCGCAAGATGGTTGATAGGATCCGTTTCCTTCGAAGCGATAAATGCGATATCGGTTTCTATCCCATGGACTTCCAGAATGACGGAGAGTTTGTGGGTGGCTGTATCGCCGGAGGAAGAAACTACTTCCACATCAATGCCAGAGGAGATGCGGAGCCCTGTGTATTCATCCACTTCTCCGATACCAATATCCATGACAACTCCATTCTGGAGATGCTGCAGAGTCCTCTGTTCATGGAATACCATAAGGGCCAGCCTTTTAACCGCAATCACCTGCGTCCCTGTCCTATGCTGGAAAATCCCGAGCTGCTTCGGGAGATGGTGGCTCGCTGCGGTGCCCACGGAACCAATGATGAGAGCGAAGAGAGCGTAGAGCATCTGTGCGCCAAGTGCGACGACTATGCAGCAGCCTGGGCTCCCGTTGCCGACGACATCTGGGCCCACCAGAAGCATAAGCAGCCTGCCTACGAAAACTACACCCCGGAAAAAAGAGAGCATCCCGAACTGGCTGCTTTCGAAGAACCCGCCAGAAAACACGCCTGAGAGTGGCCCCTCTGTGGTCCTTTGCCGGCGCGGGCGCTTGGCCTCTCTATGGTCCCTTGGGCTCCCAGTTTCTTGGCCTCCCGGTGGTCCCTTGGGCGCGCTGTCTTCTCGGCCTCTCTGTGGTCCCTTGGGGACGGGGTTATGGGCTCATTTTGGAGAAAGAAAAGAAAAAGCTCCTGTGGTTGTACAGATTCATAAGCCAACCGTATCTCGCCATCGGTCCTTATCGAGGTATTTTCGAGATT